>OIGD01000407.1_pt1 | contig 52292 bp, 49 predicted proteins | sample 1582211 | NCBI WGS metagenome assembly OIGD01 (sample SAMN04414078, study PRJEB24778) | human gut metagenome | material: faecal | host: Homo sapiens
ACATCTTGCTTCGGACAACGGAGCTGATATGCATAAATATAATACGTTATACACTTGCAGATTCGATTGGCATGGGGATTCCCCCTAAAACAGAAAAAGAAGGACTTTCGTCCCTCTCAATACTGCCTACCAGTATGTCATCCACAGTGGTTCCGAACAGCCTGCTAAGAGCATACAGGTTGTCGACTGTCGGAAGACTGTCGCCGCGCTGCCACTTGTAGACTGCCTGCTCAGATTCAAAACCCATGAAGCCTGCCACGTCCTCCACAGTAAGGTGACGTGCCTTGCGCAGCTCCTTGATTCTGGCTCCGGTTGCCCTTGCGTCCAATACAGGATAATCCATATAAATGCCTCCTTGGTGTAATGTGTGTTAGCTGATTACAACATCCTCCGCCGCAGCGTTCAGACACCTCTGTCCTCCAAAGGATGTAAGGCTGATTTAATTTCGTGTATTTTATATCGGCAACGATTCCGTAAACTTAACGGCAGTTTCACATTTTATTAAAATGCTCCGCTCTATTTTAATCATTTTATGCCCTCATATCCTCAATCTGCTTTACAAACCATCCGGCAAGCTTATCCATTCCCTCACCGGTCTTTGCGCTTATTTCTATGATTTCCGCCTTAGGATTCAGTGCAAGAATCCGCTCGCGCGCCGCAGCAAAATCAAACTCAAAGAAATCAACGGTATCAATCTTGCTGATTATAACCAAGTCCGATATTGTGAACATCAGAGGATATTTCAAAGGCTTGTCATCACCCTCAGGAACAGAAAGAATCATAGCCTTCTTATGTGCACCCGTGTCAAATTCCGCCGGACAGACAAGATTTCCGATATTTTCGAGAATCAGCAGGTCAACCCCGGCAAGATTCACATTCTTAAGAGCGCGGCTCGTCATATCCGCATCAATATGGCACAGACCACCATTGTGAATCTGAACGGACGGAATACCTGTCTCCTCCGCCACCCTCCTAGCGTCCAAATCAGTATCAATATCCACATCCATCTCAAGAATATTATATTTATCCTTGAGCATATTTATAAGTGACACCAGCATGGTTGTCTTTCCTGAACCTGGCGCAGACATCACATTCACGAAGAAGGTCTTATTTCTTTTACACATTTCGCGGATGTCATCAGCCTCCCTGTCATTCGCGGCAAATACATTTTCATTGACCTTGATTACTTTTACTGTAGACATATCTATGCATTCCTTTCCTGCAGCTTATTCTTTAACCATGCAATCCATTCATCGAAGCCTTCACCTGTCTTGGCGGAAATATAGATAATCTTCGCCTCAGGATTCTGCTTATGAATCCTCTCCTCGACAAGCTCCTTGTCAAAGTCAAAAATTCCCATGGCATCAATTTTATTTATAAGGACAAGCTCGCTCACCTGGTAAATCAATGGATATTTTGCCGGCTTGTCATCACCCTCAGGGACAGAGAGAATCGTAATGTTAACCTGTGCTCCTGTGTCATACTCTGCCGGGCATACCAGATTTCCGACATTCTCAATAAAGCATACATCAACGTCATCCATTCCCATCGCATCCAAGCCCTGCTTGGTCATCTGTGCGTCCATGTGGCACATCCCGCCTGTATGAAGCTGAATACTCTTGCCTCCTGCTGCCTGAATCGTCTGCGCATCAACACTGGCGTCAATATCACATTCTAACACGCCTACCCTGAACTCTGGCTGTAACATATTTATCGTTCTCACAAGCATTGTGGTCTTGCCGGAGCCCGGAGAGGACATCACATTGATAACCAGCCTGCCCTCCTTCGTAAGCTGCTCTCTGACGGTCCTTGCATTCACCTCGTTCGCATCAAAGACATTCTCTTTTACTTCCAATATTTTTACTGTGTCCATAAATCTCCTTTCCCCTCCCGGATTCACATTACAATTCGCTTCTCTTTCTTTGTTACCGACATAATAGCATACTTTTTCTGAATTGTCATTATACCTATGGTGTAATTTGGGAGACAAAAGCCGAGGCTGCCGCCGGAACAAGGGGCATGTTGGGACAGGGGGTCTGACACCGGTGTCCCACGCATTGGGACATGGTGTCAGACCCCCTGTCCCAACATGCCCGGCTAGCGCACATCCTTCTGCATTTTATTTCTGAATACAGCGCAGGCAAGCAGATATACCGCTACAGCCCAGAAAGAAACTACGGCAAAGGATTTTCCAAGTCCGGCCAAGTTACCTGCGAAGGCATTTCTTGCAATATGCACTCCATGGTAGAATGGAAGAGCATGGCTTACGTTCTTGATTGCGCCGCCCATCATATCAACATCCATGAATACTCCGCCAATCATGCTTATAAGGGAAATTATTATTGAGCAGAAGCCGGGTGCCGCCTTATCGCTAAGCATTGAACCGAACAGCAGCCCGAAGCCAATCAGCAATATCTCCGTCGGAATAAGGCAGACAAGACATAACAGCATGTCGGATAGCTTCAGGCTTTCTCCCACAATAAGGCTGATAACTCCGGCGCAGATATATGTCACAGCCGACTGGAAAAAAGCGATAAGTATTACAGGAAGTGTGTAGCCTATCAAAAAATCAATCGTTTTCATCGGCGATGTGTAGAGACGCAGCATCAGTGCCGTTGTCCTGTCCTTCGACACCTGAATACATGTAAACAGCATGACAAATCCCAGACCGAACACCATTATTCCGGGTGTCAGATTTTTAAGCTGAAAAACGGTCATCCCGCTCTCTGCCGGTATACTGTCATTCACAATCGACATAACTATCAACATTACTATAGGAAAACCCACGCAAAAAATATAGCTGAGCGGGTCTCTTAGAATTTCCTTAAATGTTCTATTTCCAAATACCAATGCTCTCATATTTTTCTTCTCCTTCTTATTCCACCCCGACTATCGATACGAATGTTTCCTCCAGATTCTGCTTCCCTGTCCTTTGCAACAGCTCAGATACAGTTCCGACAGCCTTGATCTCGCCTTTTACCATGACTGCGACCTTGTCGGAGAGCTTTTCCGCCTCCTCCATGTAATGCGTGGTCAACACTATCGTCACATTTTTCTTCACAGAATTGATAATCTGCCACAGCTCCCTTCTGGCGATGACATCCAGCCCCAGCGTCGGCTCATCAAGAAACAAAATTTTTGGTTCCGTGATAAGCGCCATTGCAATGCTGAGTCTCCTCTGCCATCCACCGGATAAGGTTTTTGCCTTTGATTTTTCTACTTCTTCCATTGAAAATTCTCTTACAAGCTCATCCGTTTTTTCCTTCGCATGCTTCCTATCCATACCATATATACCGGCAATGAACTCAAGATTCTCCCTTACGGTGAGGTTAGGTGCGACCGCCGTTTCCTGCGGTGAAACACTCACCAGCTTCTTCACCTTGGCAAACTCAGTATTTATGCTCCTGCCCATCACATACGCCTCCCCGGATGTGGGCTTGGTAAGGCCTGTGAGCATTTTTATGGTTGTGGTTTTTCCTGCTCCGTTTACACCCAGCAGTGAGAAAAGTGTCCCCTGCTCCACATTAAGAGATATTGCATTCACCGCAGCTCTCTTGCCGTATTCCTTTTTCAGGCCGTCAATTACTATCGCGTTCTCCATGGTTATCCGCCTCCAGCTCCATAATTTTTTTATTTATATCAGCTATATTTTTCTTACATATCCTGTACTGTATTACCCAGCACACAATATATGAAGCCGTGTAGCTTACAATCACAGACACGAATGCCTGCGGATACTTCGTTATACACCAGCAGAAATTCCCCACAAGAAGCCATACGCACAGCGAAATTACAAAATAGACCGCACTCTGCGCAAGCAGTCCAAGCCTTTCAAACTCCATTATTATCGTACCGCCGCCCAGTGCCGCGCTCATTGCTCCTACCAATATCAATTGAACAAGCAGTGCCTTAACGTCGCTGTCAAATTTCCGGGCATAATCCGGCAAAAGCGGTGTCTGCCCCGAAATCATTATCACTATAATGTAGACCACTGTTGTTATGCCTATTGCATACATAAAACTATTTATAATTCTTAGCAATACATTTTTTACCATTTCATTTGCCCTTTCTTAAATCATAATCCTATACAACATCTATGCTTTATCTGTGCAGACATATTATTTTACCGCTGCCCCAAAAACAGCTCCCATCCCGGTTTTATATACATCCTGCCATCAAATATAAGCTGTTTTTATAATTTTAATGTCTTCTTTATCCTGCTTACATATCTTCTGGATACAAAGGTCTGTGTATCTCCCTTCATGTACATCCTGATTGTTCCGGTAATGCTTGTGTCCAGCCTGATTATTTTCTTCACATTCACGATTTCTGAATTGGATATCCTGACAAAGCTGTCCGAATCTAATATATCCTCCAGCTCATATAACCGCTCCCTGAGCCTGTACTGCCTCTTTTCAGTGAGAAGATACACATTTTTATTCTGGGTAAAAATCCTCACGATATCACCATGCCTTATCATAACCGGCTCATTGTCATCATAGGCTGTGATATTCTTTTCAAATACCTCCATGACAGTCATATAAATCTTCCGGCTCTCATGGTCATCCCTGTCACTGCATATATGTATTTCCGGTTTTTTATATTTTTCATTTATCTCAAATGCAATTTTCATCGGCTGCTCCTTCCTGCTTCCTATGTATCCGATTATATCCGCACAGCAAAAAAATAAAAGCAGATTGCGACAAGTGGTCTATATTTTTTGCCGGACGGCAGATATGAAAAAAAAAATTAATAAAAAATGACCGGATATCATCCACGCTATATTGCCCCTTAAAAGTCAGACCTAAAATCCGACTCTGAGTGGCTCATCATCCACGCATAATTATCCAGCCATTCTTATAAATCTTAAATATCACTAATTTCTTTCTTCAATGCCATATTCAACCGTATGTAATTTCCGGCTTATTTTTGGTAAAACCTATCACACACAATCTTTCACACACTATTTTTGCGTCTGCCCCGGCTATTTCGCTGTTGTGCGCAAATTTACGATAAGTATACCTATGCTGACAAGTATAAGGGCTATAAGCGCATTTATTCCAAGCTCACTGCCGCCTTCGCCCAGCCACCATGCTGAGAGCAGCACGCCGAATACAGGATTGGTAAAGCCGAAGATTGCCACCTTCGATACCGTATTGTGCTTTAGCAGTATTCCCCAGAGAGAATATGCAACTGCCGATATGCATGCCAGATAGAACAGCATAAGAACCGCGCCCACCGATACATGGCTGATTCTGCCACCCATGGCAAAGCCAAGAATCACCATAACTATACCGCCAAATATGAACTGATATCCGCTGAGCATTACAGGATTGTCATTCTTGGAATAATTCTTCATAAGGCAGGACGATATCGCATAAGATATCGCACACAGAAACAGACTTCCGTCCCCCATAAGGCTGAGGTTCATGTCAATAGATTTGCCGTTCATGCTCACGATGATTACACCCGCAAATCCTACTACGCAGCCGGCAAGCTTCTTGAAGCTGAGCTTTTCCTGATGAAATACAAGCCCCGCCAGCAGTATCACGAAAAATGTATTCGAGCCATTTATAATGGAAGCCTTGACACCGCTGTTATGAGCAAGCCCTATGTAAAAGAAAATGTATTGTAGTATCGTCTGGAACAGTGCAAGCTTCGCAATGCTTGGTATTGATGACTTAGTCGGAACTAACATTTTCCTGTTGAGCACACTCCCTATAAGAACAGTAAGCACTCCCGCCAATATAAACCTTGTCCCTGCAAACAACACCTGTGTCCATGTCTCACTCGACGGTATCTGAAAAAGCGCATATCCCAGCTTGATACACGGTGAGGCACTGCCCCACAAAAATGTACACACAAGTGCAAGCGCACATACAACCCAGGTTTTCTGCAGGAAATCCTGCTTAGTACCTTTCTGTGATTCTGTTGTATTTGTTAATTGCCATTTTGTGTTCATTGATAGCTTTCTCTCTTTCTGAATATTCATTAAATTTATAACCATATCAGCTCAAATATCTATGTAACCATGTAATCTACACGGAACCATAGCATTCCCGCGCCTTCCCTTGCATTACCATGCTTTACACCGGAGATTCCTTTGCTTCTATGAAACCTCCATCCCCGCAATCTCCACAAGTTGTCCCGCAATCTGCTCCACTCCGAGGAAAGCGTTCTCAACCTCCTCCGTAACCTTCCGCTGGCTCTTGCCCTGCTCAACCACCTGTCCGGTCTGTTCTCTGAGACTTGCAACAAGCTCCTTAAGTCTTTCCGAGGTGTCCCCAAGCTTGTGAGCAAACTGCTCCGTTTCCTTGCTTGCATCTAATACCTGCATCGCCATCTCTTTGGAGTCGGTCTGCATTCTGCCAATCTTGTCCGCCTCGTCCTTAGCCCCGTTAATCTGTCCTAAACCGTCCTCCACTGACAACACATTGTTCTTATTCGCATCCTGAACCCAATCCATAGGTTTTGTTACGTATATTTTACCATATATTTTTTTCACCCGGTAGGTGAATAATGATATTGAACAACAAAGTGTTGCAAAGGCTTGAAATTATAGGATTTAAGGAGTGTGTGAAGAAATCAACTTCACTGATTCAGGTGAAAATCCACACAGCCCGAAAATTGTGAGCAGAATCGAACATATCACAATCCATTTCGTATGCAGCCTGCTTATAAGCTTCGGGCTCATGAGTGCCAATATGATTGTCATAAATGATATTTTGATCGAGACATATCCCGCATACGATGACGGCACGCCAAAATATACCTGCATGGTCGGCCAGCCCGAGCCAAGCAGCGAATCCGGGAGTCCCAGACTTATGAAAATAAGATATATAACTGCAATCAGTAATGAAGCATGTGCTCGTACTTCTATACCTTTACAATCATATCTCAGCTTACGATCCGAAATATTCTCGGATCATATGTATCGGAATCGACAACAGATACTCTGCAATCAATCCATCGAAGTTTTTTATTCATACTGTCCTGCAATTCCTTCATAATCATCTTCTTAGTTCGGGTTCTTGTACCAAAATCACCTTCCAGAAACAATATTACATATTTCTTTTTTGAATCATTCGAAAAACTATCTTCTGATAAAAATTGAATATATTCCCTTAATTCATTCAAACACTCTTTTGTATTTCTAAATGATTTTGCTCCAACTAAAGCTGCTAATGTCATTGCAGTTTTCTGTGCTATTTCAATATCCAGACTATCACGTCCTTCCACATTTACGGATGTATGGGTTGTATTGCGTTTTCGGTTATCCGGCACAATTCTCCACCGATTGTTACCTTCATCTCCAGTACAATTTTTTACTTCTATAAATGCAATCTTATCTTTTGCAACAGAAATAAAATCAACACCTTTTGCCTCTGGTAATTTATTAAAATAGTCTCGATAAAATTTTGTATCATCAAATTTTATCACTATATCATTTTCTGCAAACTGGAACTTTAATCTGCTTTCTTCCTTTATGTTATTCTCCATAAATAATCCCCTGTTCTCTATCATACATTGCATCAAACTCCTGCATGATTGCATTATGCTCCAAATCCGATGCTGAATTTTTCATCTCATAATGAACATCCCGCGTTTTTTCATCCCTAAACAATGAAATAAACTTAATATCCAGTTTTTTTGGATTTAGCTCAGGATAAGAGGCTACCATATTAAATTCCTGCTGAATAAAATAATCATGTGTGGAAACAAAAATCTGCACTCCCATCTGCGCTAATGCTACCATTGCCTGTACAATCGGGCGAATCATTTTAGGGTTCATATTTGTTTCCGGTTCATCCCAAAATAAGATAGTATTTTTATTCAAACTTCCAGAAAGAATCATATATATAATCATAGATAGCTTCCTGTATCCATCTGAAAGCAACCCCATCTCAAATTCACCTTCACCTTTTATTTTGAAATAGAATTTCTTGTTTTTCTGTACAATTTGTCCTTTCATAATATCTTCTAGATTGCTTAATACCTGATTCTGCTCCGTAGTATTAGGACCTTTTGAAAGTGGTCTGTCTAAAAGCTTTGCAAGATCATAATACATTTCTTCAAAATCTATATGATATTCATCATATAAAGATACAAAATGTTCCACCGTGGAAATCATCTCTTTTGTAGGGATATATATAACATCAAATTTTTTTGTTTTTTCTCCCTGCAATACAGAAACATCTGCATGATTTTCCTGCCTGTTTCCAAATCCAACTGAGATTTTTTGTTTCTTTTCTAAATCAATAGAAAAATCCGTTCGGTTACTTCCCTGTTTTCGGCTCACAAGTCTGCCAATTTTCATTTCATCCGGTCGAAACACACCTTGAATTTTTTTTACAAAAACCTGTTCTTCCATCTCCTTTGTAAGATTATCCTTGTCTCCACTACTAAATGGCTTTATCAAAGAATACATCACTTTTAAAAGTGTTGTTTTGCCGGTACTGTTCTCACCGCAGATAATATTGATATTATCTGACCAATTAATTTCGGCATTCTCAAAAGCCATAAAATTATTTAATGTTAATTTTTTAATTTTCATTTTCAATTCACCTCATTCACTCTATATTTTTGCCAGCGAATCTATTTTTAATGCTTTCTTACCTTCCTGTGCCACTTCCACGCCTTGTAACTTCGCATAATTTACCTTTACACCATCATCCAAGTCAATCTCAATTCTCTGATTAGCTACATGAGCAATTGCCTTTTTGAGTATTTGTCTCTACCAGCTTGCAATTTTCACTTATCTTTTTACATAGGTCAGTTGAATGTCGTAGCCGAGAGCTTCAAGCATTTCTACAAAAGTCTTATTCAAAATGCCCTCTTTCTTGTTTATCAGCCGGCTTACATACGGAGCCGAAGTTCCAATCTTCTCCGCAAGCTGCGCCTGAGTAACTCCTTCTTCGAGGCACTTTACCTTAGCATCTATTTCCAGGTTGTTTTTCAGCATAATCTCAACTCCATTTTTATATAATCATGTTGCACTAATCAGATAACTAATTATAACATGAACTTATGTTGGTTTCTATCTAAATTTAACCTTCTTATAACGAGGACGGTATTTCACTTTGCGGGGCAGATCAATGTTCCTAATATCAAAGAGCTGGGCATCCACGTAATTATACAATATCTTTTCACTGCACATCAGTCCATCTACATGTTCAAGATAGATCTGATGTTGTCCGTCCCAAAAAGCCGGGATATGAGCATGGAAAACCGCATAAGCTATTCGATAATAAGCTGAAGCAGAATTTCACAGCAGATGAAATCAATCGAAAATGGTGCACGGATTTCACCTATCTGTTCCTTGCAAATCATGAAGTACGCTATAACTGTACTATTATAGATTTGCATGACCGGAGTGTGATTGCCAACATAACAGATCGTAACATTACCAGTGATCTTTCAATCCGAACGCTCCGAAAAGCACTGGAATCGCAGCCAACCATCAAAGAGGGGCTTATCTTACATTCTGACCAGGGCTCACAGTATACATCCAAAGCATTTACCGAATTCTGCGAATCGGTAAATGTGACACAGAGCATGAGCAAAGCAGGATATCCGTACGACAATGCACCGATGGAGCGTTACTTCAATACCTTGAAGAATGAATGCACAAATTTGTATGAGTTTACAACAGAGGAAACACTCTATCAAAAGGTAGAAGAATTTGCATACGTTGATTATAATCATGTTCGTCCACACAATTATAATGGTTATCGAACCCCATATGAAGCAAGGACGGCAGCATAAATTGATAAGCGCTATTTTTTAGCCACAAGTGTTACAAAAAAGCTTGACCACAACAGAACATGTTTTGCACAGATTTCTTAATTTGCGTGCTGACGGACGCTTTGTTGGGCGTCCAATCTTTGGCAGTCTATAATATTTCTTCCAGTTACAAACAGTAGAACGGTCAACACAATAGAGCTGAGCAATCTGCTCTATTGTCAGCATGTCTGATAAATGCTGGAGCGTTTCTTTATCAGGTCGTCTTGACGGTCGTCCACCTTTTCTTGTTTCAAGCATGCGTCACTCCTTTAAATAATTTTAGGCACAAAAAAAGCGGCAGACAGGAAAACGTATAGCTATGCTATACACTTTCCTGTTCACCGCTTTTAACTTCGCAACCGCTTGTTCTCACAGCTGGTATGACTAGCTGACATGGAGCATATAAAACTTTGTCTTACGAGTTTAGTCTGCACCCTCATAGACTTCATGAACTTATCGCTCAAACCATGCACGCACTTCGTGAACACCGCTTATATGTTGTTGCAAATAGAATACTACTGTTTTTAGACAGTGTCAAGCAATATCTCGACCTTTTACAATCCTTTCTTAATAAGCAGTTTCTCAGTAAACACGGGAAAAGTGAGCAAAATAATCTTTTGAGTTTTTAGAACTATATGGTATAATTAAAAAGGTAATTTACCAGACTGAATTTGTATATGGAGGAAAATTGATATGAAAAAAACTGCCGTATTATTATATGATTCATTTTGTAATTTTGAAATCAGTCCTGCGCTTGAGATATTGGCACTCGCTGAAAAACCAATTACAATTTTTGGGATTTCAAAACAGGCAATCAGAAGTGAAGATGGATTATCAGTAATTCCCGATGCTACTATTGATAATTTTGATTTGGATGCGTATGACAGCTTGATATTGCCTGGTGCAATGGATATCAGAGAGGCTATTGAAAACAAAAAAATAATAGATTTCATCAAAAAGTTTGACGGAAAAACAATAGGAGCTATTTCAATTGCACCTCTGTTACTTGTCAGAGCCGGATTACTTAATGGAAAACCGTTCATGGCTGGTGTCAATAAAGAAGAGATTTTTGAAGAAGGATTTTCCGAAAGTGATTTAGCAGAAATGGTGGGCTGGGATGACAATATAAACAAGCCCATTAAGGATGGATATATTATAACTAGCAATATAATCACATCAATATCATACAATTTTGTCAAATGGGCATTGGCTTTCGGAAAAATGGTAGGAATTGATATTCCTGCAAAAACGTTTGGTATTCAATAGTTTTCCGTTTATGATAAAACCATGTTGCCACAAAGACGTTTTTTGACTATTTACAATTTTTGAGGCTGGGGACGTTTTGGGGACTTGGGGACGCTTGGGGACGCTACCTTGGCGTGGAGCGTCCCCAGCCTTGCGCGTAGTATTTACAAGGCTTTGCGCCACTTTTTGGACGATGGGGACGCTTTTTTTATAAAACAATGTTCTTAGAGAATAAAAATGTTAATACAAAATGCCGTCAACCCCAGAATCTACAAGGCTTAGAAGTTTTTAGACTGTCAAACATTTTTTAGACAGTCAATAAATATTGATAGTCTAAAAACCCCCGTAGCCTGTTTTGAGTTTTTCGACTATTTACAATCATACAAAAAAGGGGCTTACGCCCCTTTTTCATTCTACATCACCAATCATGCGATTATCTTCGATACAAGCCACATATTCTCATAAAGCATAATGCGAATAGTGGGTTCGTCACATAGTTGATAAGTGGAGTAGACGGGAATCGAACCCGTGTCCGAACCACTATCCCTCGTCCTTCTACAAGCTTAGTTAATCTTTTTGAGCTGCAAAGCAGCTCTTTTCCATCCATGCAGCTCCGGTTAACAGGATATGCACTTCAGTAGCTTCATAATACGCCCGCGGGTTCAAAGCTTTGCCCGTGTCGTTTCCTACAGAGTCGACGCCCGATTGCTAACGTGTAGGTGCGCTAGGTCGAACGGCTGCCATCAAGGGCAGCTTTTGTCACAGCTTACGCTGCAACTGCTAAATTATCTTCAGCGTTTAATTTTAATTTTGGCATTTGACGCATGACCGTGCGGCTTGCTTCTCCGACTTCAAATAGCCCGTCGAAACCTTTACTACCCCGGATATATAGCAGACAGAGCATAGCTCTGATCAGCTCTTGACAGACCTTTTCAAAACATTATCCAGATCCGTCACCGATGTATATGATATATTTTAGTAGAGATTCTTAATCTTGAAATCCTTCTCAGCTTCTCTTCGCTGATCCTTCTTGGCAATGGTATCTCTCTTATCATAGAGCTTCTTGCCGCGTCCAAGTCCAACCTGAACCTTGACAAGACTACCCTTTAGATAAACCTGAAGCGGCACAAGGGTATAACCCTTCTGGGTCACCTCACCCAGAATCTTGTTGACCTCATGTCTGTGAAGAAGAAGCTTCTTAACGCGGAGCGGATCCTTGTTAAAAATGTTGCCCTTCTCATAAGGACTGATGTGCATGTTGTAGACAAACACCTCTCCATCCTCGACACGGATGAAAGCTTCCTTGATACTGCACTTCCCCATGCGGACTGACTTTACCTCAGTTCCGTGGAGTGCAATACCCGCTTCCCATGTATCCTCGATAAAGTAATCAAAGTAGGCTTTTTTATTGTTCGCTATTAACTTGTAATTATCTTTATCGCCCATAGTTTTCTTTCCTTTCGTCAACAATCGGAATTATACCACATGAACCAAGCTTTTTGCAATGGATATTTTGAAATTAAACTAACAGTTTATGTTTTCAAATACAATACATTTTAAATACTGAGCATTTTAAACACAAAATGCTTTAAATATTATGCATTTTAAATTCAAAATACTTTAAATACTATGCACTTTAAACACTAAGTATTTTAAATGCCAGGCGTTTTATTCCTATAACCAAAATAATAGCACATCACTTCTGCACAACCTCAAAATCAATGGTTCTCATAAGCTTATCCGTTCCCACAACCTCAACAGTCACCTGCTGCCCCAGCTTATATGTCTTATGTGTAACTTCACCATATAGCTCATAGTGTGTCTCATCAAATATATAGTAGTCATCCTCCAAGGTATTTATGTGAACCATTCCTTCTATGGTATCAGGCAGCTCCACATAGAAGCCATAGGCGGTTACTCCGGATATCACTCCGTCATACATATTTCCGATACGCGATGACATGTACTCAACCTTCTTGAGCTTATCGGTGTCACGCTCCGCGTCATCGGCTCTGCGCTCCATAAGGCTTGAATTCTTTGCTACCTCAGGCAGAATACGCTCATAATGCTCTATGCGTCTTCCGGTCAGTCCACCGTGAAGATTCTCCTTGATAATCCTGTGAATCTGGAGATCCGGATATCTTCTTATCGGCGATGTGAAGTGGCAGTAATACTTGGCGGATAGTCCGAAATGTCCGGTGCACTCCGTCGAATACTGTGCTCTCTTCATGCTTCTGAGCGTGAGCCTTGATATGAGCGGTTCCTCAGGCGAATCCTGTATGGACGCAAGAAGCTTCTGCAGCTCCTTAGGGTGGACATAATCCTGACCCATGCGGATTGAATAGCCGAAGTTATTTATGAATGTCGCAAGGCTTCTGATTTTCTCCGGGTCAGGGTCATCATGCGTCCTGTAGACAAACGGAAGCTCCTGCCAGAAGAAATCCTCAGCCACGGTCTCATTTGCCGCGAGCATGAAGTCCTCTATGATTCTTGTGGCGACATTGCGCTCATAAGGCTTGATATCTATAGGTTTTCCATTTTTATCAAGAATAATCCTGCTCTCAGGAAAATCGAAGTCTATTGAGCCTCTGTTCTCTCTTCTGCTCCTTAGAAGCTCAGACAGCTCCTTCATAAGGAAAAACATATCGACAAGGTCGGAATACCTTTCCTTCTCCTCTACGTCGTCATCGACAAGTATCTTCTTCACGGATGTGTACGACATGCGGCGGTCAACATTTATGACCGACTCACATATTCTGTGCCCGACTATATTTCCCTTAAAATCAATATCCATCACACAGCTTAACGCCAGTCTGTCAACTCCTTCGTTGAGTGAACATATTCCGTTAGACAGCTTGTGCGGAAGCATCGGAATCACCCTGTCGACAAGGTACACGCTGGTTCCCCTGCTTTTTGCCTCCTTGTCAAGCGGTGAATTCTCCGTCACATAGTTGCTGACATCCGCGATATGCACGCCAAGAGTATAGCCATCCTTATTTTTTGAAATGCTTATGGCATCATCAAGATCCTTCGCGTCCTCACCGTCGATTGTGACCGTCTGTAAATTACGGAAATCAACCCTGCCAGCACTTGCCTTGGAATCCACGCTGTCCGGAATTGCCGAAAGGCTGTCCATGACCTCCTTTGGGAACTCCACCGGTATATCATATGCCGCGATAACGGACATTATGTCTGTTCCCGGATCGTTGACATGTCCGAGAATCTCAATAACCTTTCCCTCAGGCTTATGTGTGTCATCGCCGTAATTGGTTATCTTCACAACCACCTTATGTCCATTGACCGCACCCATATCACACCCGGCGGGTATATATATATCCTTTAGAAAATGCTGGTCATCGGGTCTTACAAAGCCGTAGCTCTTCGCCTTCTGATAGTAGCCCACAAGGTGATCCGCCCCGTGCTCTAACACCTTGACGACTCTTCCCTCACGCCTTCTCCCCTGTGACTTCTCACAGGTTATGACTATCTGGACCCTGTCATGGTGAAGTGCACCTGCTGTGTATTTAGCCGGTATGAACACGTCATCCGGTTCTCCTTCTATGGTTACGAAGCCGAAGCCGTTGGGATGGCTCTCAAACACACCTGTTATCTGCGACGTGTCAGGCTTCATGTACTTGCCCTTCTTCGTGATTGTCAGCTTTCCCTCCGAAACAAGACTGTCAAGCACGCGCTCAAGCTCATGCCTGTCCTCCTTCGCAACATTTAAGAAAATTGCAAGCTCCTTTATCTTCATCGGAACATACAGTTCATCATGAACCAGCTCCGCTATCATCTTTTTTCTCTGCTCAAATAATTCGTCCATATTCCCCTCCGTTCTATACAATAAACATTTAATTATATCAGATGTTTCACTAAACAATCGTGTATCTGATAAGCCGCACAACATACCTCAGTAAAGCGGACATTTCGCAATCCGCTTTCGCTGCCTGCTCATGAACGCAGTTCGCATCCCCCTTACCCACCGCTTAGTGCTCTACACACTTGAAACGGGGGATTGCTTATTTCTGCGTTCACAAAATGACATATTTACGCAAAAACACCCTCGCAGTGTTATCTGCAAGGGTGTCAGTAGTTAAAATACATTAAGTACTAATGCAATTACAAGGAAAGCTATTGCAGCGATGGTAGTAAACTTCTCAAGCTTACCTTCCACTGAACGTCCCTTGTTCCTGCCCCAGTAAGTCTCAGCAGCGCCGCTTATCGCACCAAGTCCTGCGCTCTTACCCTCCTGAAGTAACACTATTGCTGATAAAGCTATACAATCAATCACAAAAATCACTGTTAATATTATCTTCAAAACTGCCATGATCCACACCTCCTAAGCAAATATACCAATAAGTGCTGCTTTTATTAAAACCATCACGGATTACTTTTGCGCAAAAAGAGCACCAACTTTGTCTATCTTAACATAGTCGGTGCTCTTTTTCAAGTATTATTTTTATAACTTGTCTTTTAAGCCTGTAAAATTATCCAAGCTGACCTGTTATCCATTATTTTACTATGAGGGACTTTCCTGTCATCTCAGCAGGCTGAGGAAGTCCCATAATCTCAAGAAGTGTAGGAGCGATATCTGCAAGGCAGCCGCCCTCTCTGAGCTTATAGGATGGGTCAGCGTTCACAAGGATAAACGGAACAGGGTTCGTTGTGTGTGCTGTATGAGGCTTACCTGTCTCATAGTCAATCATCTTCTCTGCGTTTCCGTGGTCTGCACAGATAAAGAGAACACCGTCGACGTCCTTGACTGCCTGAACTGCATCGCCAACAAGCTGGTCTACTCTCTCAACAGCCTTGATTGCTGCCGGAATAACACCTGTGTGTCCTACCATGTCAGGGTTAGCGAAGTTGATGATAATAACATCGTACTTGTCGGACTTGATAGCCTCGACGAGATCCATGCCAACCTCAGGAGCACTCATCTCCGGCTTGAGGTCATAGGTAGCTACATCCTTAGGGCTGTTTACAAGAAGTCTTGCCTCGTCGACATTAGGTTCCTCAACACCGCCGTTAAAGAAGAATGTGACATGTGCATACTTCTCTGTCTCAGCAAGTCGAAGCTGCTTAAGTCCCTTGCTTGCGATATACTCACCGAATGTATTCTTGATGCTGCCGTTCTCAAATGCGATAAGCTTGTTAGGGATTGTCTCATCATAATCCTTGAAGCATACAAATGTAAGAGGAATGAACTTTCTGTCAAAGCCTGTGAACTTGTCATCGCAGAATGCTCTTGTCATTTCCCTTGCACGGTCAGGACGGAAGTTGAAGAAGATAACTGAATCGTTCTCCTTTACAACTGATAATGGGTTACCTGCCTCATCTGTGATTACTGTAGGAATTACGAACTCATCTGTAACGCCCTCAGCATAGGAATCCTCCATAGCCTTGACAGCACTTGCAGCCTTAACGCCCTCTCCGAGTACGAGTGAATCATAAGCTTTCTTAACTCTGTCCCAGTTGTTATCTCTGTCCATTGCATAGTAACGACCTGAAAGTGAAGCTACCTTGCCGACGCCAATCTCTGCCATCTTTTCTTCAAGCTTGGCAACATAATCCCTGCCTGATGCCGGAGGGGTATCACGTCCGTCTAAGAAAGCGTGAACATACACCTTCTCAACTCCGCACTTCTTGGCAAGCTCGAGAAGTCCATATACATGTGAAATATGGCTATGAACACCACCGTCTGATAAAAGTCCCCACAGGTGAAGGTCTGAATTGTTCTTCTTGCAGTTCTCCATAGCAGCAAGGAGAGCCTTGTTCTCGAAGAAATCGCCATCCTCGATTGCCTTTGTTATTCTTGTAAGATCCTGATATATGATACGTCCGGCACCGATGTTCATATGACCAACCTCGGAATTACCCATCTGTCCATCTGGAAGTCCTACCGCAAGTCCTGAAGCATTTCCCTTTACAAAAGGACACTCCTTCATAAGCTTGTCCATAACAGGTGTGTTGGCAAGTGCAATAGCATTTCCCTCTGTACGGTCACTAAGTCCGTAGCCATCAAGTACCATAAGTACAACCGGTTTCTTTCTCATTGTAATATTCTCCTTTAGATTTATATTTTTCCAAACAGTGCATATGCAAATGTACTACCCGCACCATCTGTTCCTTTTCCGTGTGAAATTGTACCATACTGACAAAATTATGTCAATTTCCGCCTTAATATTCTCTTTCTCACAGCCCTTAGCATCTTTCCAAAAAAAGTGATTATAATTCCGCACACCAGGAAGCCTATGCCTGCGAACAGTGCACGCATAACCTGCAGGCTCATAAACGATATATAAAAATCATACCCCAGACCAAATATTCCGTTAAGTACTACCGGAAGCACATACATCGCCCCCGCAGCGGCAAGATTGACAATTCCAATAAGGCTCATGCATCTTCCGATATATCTGAAGCCTCCGCAGTATCTTATGTTCATAAATAAAATGATAAACCACAAAAGTACTGCCACAGCCGCCATCGAAAGCATTGCAGGATATGTAATAAGCGAGCTTGCCACATTCATGATGACAGGAAACTCTTTTCTGAATTTTGACAATGTGAAGCTTCCAAAGTGTATATCCTGCACAAGTCTGTTATATACCCCTGTAAGCACCTCAGCCCTGATATCGTCCTGTGTTTTTCCCTTTACTTTGGCATTATCAATGCCAAGTTTAACACTCACCTCAGCCCAGTTGTCACCTAGCAGACTCATAACCTCATCAACATTTATGCTGCCCTCGCCTGTGCCATACATAAAGTCTGATATATATCCATTCAACCTGTCAGTCACAAAATTCTTGACAAAAGCACTGTCAAGAAACTTCTTTACGTCCTTCTGCTGTACACTCACAACACCTGAGGAATTGAACACATCCGTCATATATTCGTCGAGTGTTACATCCTGCCCCTGTTGTCCGAACCAGAATCCAATGCCGGTATCGCCCAATGTCATATTTTTTACAGACTGACTTACCGACTGAGTTGTCAATGACTCACGCACAAGGAACAGGGTGCTTGCTGTTATTCCAAAAACAAGCGAAAGTGTAAAAAATACAAGTGACACGATATTTTTCGCAAGCGAAGCATGGGTTCTGACCTTCTTTTTCTTTTCAGTCTGTGTAATGACTTCACCATCAGTTATTTCAGGCACGGCTTCCTGTTCATTTTCCTTTATCGCTTCCTGAACAGATTCATCCATAAGTTCAGGCTGATTATCAGTCTCTGCATTTTCTCCTGCCGGAATAATCTTTTCCTGTTCTGTCATGTTTAAAAGATTTAAATTCTCATTTGCAGCATCCATTCGCAATCACCCCTTGCTATTTTATCACCAGTTCAACAGGACAGTGATCCGAGCCCATCACGCTGTGATGAATGTCCGCACTCACCAGCCTGTCCTTCAGCTCCTCAGATACAAGAAAATAATCTATACGCCACCCGGCATTGTTCTCCCTCGCATGGAACATATACGACCACCAAGAATATCTATCCGTCACATCAGGGTAAAAATATCTGAATGTATCTATAAAACCGCTGTCAAGAAGCTCTGTCATCTTTCCCCTCTCCTCATCGGTAAAGCCCGCATTCTTGCGGTTGCTCTTAGGGTTCTTAAGGTCAATCTCCTTGTGCGCCACATTCATGTCACCGCACACAATGACAGGCTTATTTTCGCGAAGCTTATTAAGATATGCCCTGAAATCATCCTCCCACTTCATTCTGTAATCAAGCCTCTCAAGCCCTCTCTGTGAGTTAGGTGTGTACACGGTCACAAGATAGTAATCTTCAAACTCGAGCGCGATTATTCTTCCTTCATTGTCATGCTCCTCGATACCCATATCGTAGGAAACACTCAACGGTTCCTCCTTTGAAAAAACTGCTGTTCCCGAATATCCCTTCTTCTTGGCATAATTCCAGTATGCGTGATAGCCCGGCTTGTCCCATGCAAGCTGTCCCTCCGAAAGCTTAATCTCCTGAAGGCATACCGCATCGGCATCAACCTTATCAAAAAAATCCATAAAGCCTTTGTCAAGGCAGGCTCTAAGACCGTTTACATTCCATGAAATATATTTTTTTGACATTGCAATCTCCTCTTCATTATAATATACGAATAATTTCAAAGCTCAAATCCAACAACAAAAACGCACTATATCCGGCTGTCATACATTAAGCTCCGCAATAACCTTATAAAAATACATAAGACCTGCACTATGTATGATATCATTATATACCATAGTGCAGGTCTTTATAAAGTTATTTTTTTATTAAACTTCACCGTTCAGGAACTCTATCGCATAATTGCTCATAAGGTTTACCATAACGGAGAGTGCTCCATCATCCACATCAAAATGCGAATTGTGATGTGCCACACCTGTCTCAGGCACCTCAGGATTTCTCGAACCAACGAATGCATAGCAGCCCGGAACCTTTAGGATATATTCGGCAAAATCATCCCCGCCAAGTGACGGTGTCCTGCTCTCAACTACGCTGTCCTTGCCGAATACAGATGTGAGAACCTTTCTCACCTCAAGCGTGGATTCCTCGTCATTTATGAGCGGTGATGTGAAATCCTTCCACTCTATAGACACAGTTCCACCGTACATCGCAGCTATAGACGAAGCAACAAGCTCTATTCTCTCCTTAGTCGCCTTTCTAAGCTCCGGTGAGAATACACGGATTGTTCCCTCCATCGCAGCCTCCTCAGCCACAACATTATAAGCGGTTCCGGCATCAAGCCTGCCTATACCTATGAGAATGCTCTCAAGAGGATTGGTTCTTCTTGTTATAAGCGCCTGTATCGCAACAACTATCTGACTAGCGATGTAAAGCGCATCCACTCCAAGGTGAGGTGTCGACACATGTGCTGATTTTCCGTGAACGGATATTCTGAACCAGTCAACGCTTGCATTGTTAGGTCCTATTGAGGCTACAACCTTTCCTACATCATAAGCTGAGCTTACATGTATTCCGAAGGTTCTGTCCGCTCCGTCAAGATAACCGCCATCCACAAAGAGTCTTGCACCATAGCCAATCTCCTCGCCCTGCTGGAAGGTAAGACGTACCGTACCACCGAACTTATCCTTATTGGCAGCTAATATTCTTGCCGCACCCACCAGTGCAGCGGCATGAGCGTCATGTCCGCAGGCATGCATTTTGCCAGGTATAGTACTCTTGTAAGGACATTCATGTGCCTCCTCGACATCAAGTGCATCTATGTCCGCCCTCAGCACAATCGTCTTATCACCTGCAAGATTTCCTTTAATCTCTGCATATACGCCCGTCTCTCCGACACGCTTATGCTCAATTCCAAGCTTGTCAAGCTCCTCCTCTATGTGCTTTGCGGTGCCGAACTCCTCCTTTGCCGTCTCAGGGTTCATGTGGAAATATCTTCTCAAATCCACAACATACTGATGGTCTGCCATAACATCATTGCATATAACTTTTTCAAGCTCATTCATACTTCTCTCTCCTCTGCTTTAACTTTCCTATTAAATTTCCTATCAGCCCGCACAATGAGCCTTTCGGATTTTAGCTGTAAACCTAAAACAGCCAGTGCAGTGAACATTCGCCCACCGCACCGACTTATTTTCAAAGCTTTGATTTTAAAACTTAATTTTCCTTAAGACCTGCAAGCTCCTTCAGGGCATCAAGGGAGTTAACCTTATTGGAATACAATGACAACGGTGCCATAAGCGTATCACCTATAACCGTGAGATTGTAGCCGTTCGCTGCCATATCACTGTTAAGATATGCCTTATGCTGGAAGGAATTGAGGTCGATATCTCCGTTGTTGAGCGCCTCATTAGGAAGGTTGTATGCATCGAATGCCACAAGCTCAATGTAGATTCCCGCATTCTCATCGTCAAGTACCTTCTGTACTGCAAGCCAGTGGTCATTGGATGAACCGCACACACCTACCTTGACAACTGTCTTTCCATCCTTTGAGGACTTGTAATTTAAAATATCATTTACAAAATTATCATCAACTGTATAGTCCGAATTGTAATCAAATGCTGGAAAATATGCTTCCTTGTATGCTTCTAAAAGGAACTCTGCAACTGTCTGTGTGTGGAATGCATCGACAATAGTCTTATATACTTCGTTATCTGCATCCTCTGTTCTTGCAGCGATAATGTTGACATAAGGATTATCGCCGTTCTCGTCCTGCTTCTCAATTATGAGCGCATCCTTGGAAGGAACAAGTCCGTAAGGAATTGCATAAGTACCGTTGATTGTGCTTGCACCGTAATCCCCGAGTGTAGATGTAAGCGTATTGGCTGTTGTAGGAACAATCTCGATATTGTAGATGTACTTAGTAACATCCTTAAGCTCCGGCGTATAACCTGCCGCAGGGTCTACCTCGATAAGTCCTGCTGTCTCAAGAAGCTTGATAGCTCTTGACTGGTTCGTTCCATCATCAGGAACACCGATCTTTACAGGCCCAGCTGACTTCTTTCCGCATGCACTGAGTGCAAGTGTGCTCACAAGCAACAATGCAGTGGCTGCCTTTTTAATAAAATTCTTTTTCATACTTTTCCTCTTTTCCGCACAGCTTAATCTGTGCTGTTTTTTCAGGAGAAAATCCTCCTATTTTTCTCCCCTTGTAATCAGTTCTCTATTGGTTGTCTTCTTAGAGAAGAAATTACCTAATGTCTGCAGGACACACACGAATGCAAGGAGCAAAACAACGCACACGTTTACAATGTCCTGATGATTGAGGTTCTGACCGTAATTGATTGCAAAGCTTCCTATTCCACCCGCACCCACGGCACCCGCCATTGTCGTAAGACCGATAAGGCTTATCGCCGTTATCGTGGTCACCCTGATAAGCTCAGGAACCGCCTCATGGAGATATATTCTGAATATCAGCCCCATTGTTGTGCTTCCCATACTTCTTGCCGCCTCAATCTTGCCATAGGATACATTGGCAAGTGCAGTCTCAACCTGTCTTGTAAAAAACGGAACCGCACCGAATATAAGCGGAACCACAGCACCCTTTACACCTATCGCCGTTCCCACAAGCGCTCTTGTAAAAGGAATCAGGAAGATAAGCAGGATGATAAAAGGTATCGACCTGAACACATTCGTAAATATATCAACAATATAGTAGATGACAAGATTCTGTCTTATCCCATCGCGCTTTGTAACCGTAAGTATCACGCCAAATATAAGTCCGAATATGAAAGTAAACACACCCGCAATCGCGAACATCTGCAGGGTCTGCCCGCAGCTCGTCGTGAACCTGTCCCAGTACGCCACGACATTAGGCATTATTTTTTCAAAAAAAACGCTCATGCTAATACCTCCGTTCCGACCTTAATCTTCTCAAGGTACTTAAAGGCATCGTCCATCGCCGCATCGCTTCCCTTAAAAATTACGATTATTCCTCCAAGCGGTCGGTCACCTATCATCTCGACATTGGCAAGGACAATATTCACCTTGATGTCAAACCTCTTGGAAATATCCGAAATAACAGCCTCTCCCGTGCAGTCATTCTCGAATATGAGCTTCACCAGCTTATCATTCCCGGAGAGCTGCACAAGCGGTATATTCTCGGCGATCATCCTGTTAATCTTGGAGAGATTTGAAACCGTGTTGATAAATTTCTTCGTGACAGGCTGCTTTGGATGTGCAAATATATCATAGACATCTCCCTGCTCCACAACCGCACCGTTCTCCATTACCGCGACCTTGCTACATATCGTCTTGATGACCGTCATCTCATGTGTTATGAGGACGATTGTAAGTCCAAGCTGCTTATTAAGCTTCTTCAAAAGGTTTAAAATAGACTCCGTTGCCTCCGGATCAAGTGCACTTGTTGCCTCATCGGACAAAAGCACACCGGGATTGTTAGCAAGAGCACGCGCGATGGCAACTCTCTGCTTCTGTCCTCCGGATAGCTGTGATGGATACACATTCTCCTTATCCTTTAAGTCGACAAGCTCCAAAAGCTCATGCACTCTCTCCCTTATCTGTGTTTTGCTCTTCCCTGAATACTTGAGCGGATATGCTATATTGTCAAATACCGTGCTTCTGTCAAGAAGGTTAAAATGCTGGAATATCATTCCAATCCCCTTCCTTGCACGGTTTAACTCTTTGTCGCTAACCTTCCTTAAGACCTCGCCCTTAGGCGTGCTCTCCATTCTTGTGAGTTGAACTCCGTTTACATTTATCTCTCCGGAATCAGGAACCTCAAGAAGATTGATACAGCGAACAAGCGTCGACTTGCCCGCACCTGAATAACCTATAATTCCGTATATCTCACCATCCTCAATCGTGAGCGAGACGTTCTTCGCCGCCTCGACATCACCGGATTTCAGATGATAGGTTTTGTTAAGATTCTTAATTTCTATCATAAAATCATCGCTTTCCAGTTCTTTTATTTATATTTGCTCCATTTGTCTAACGTATAGTAAAGCGGGCATTCGCAATCCTATTTCTTACCTTCTGATTGTGCAAGACTTTCACAGTCAATTCCCACTTCTTTAATATGATTATCTTCTGACTGTAAAAGCGATTATACATTGTATGCTCCAAATTATCAAATAGATTTTACCTAGAGTTTGTTATAGTTTTTTCCTATAGTGGGACAGGGGTCTGACACCACTGTCCCACTAGTATCCGCTGGTCATAAGCTTCCACTGTCCGCTCTCCGAACGTGCAAGCCACCACTCCCAGCCTGTGTATTCCTCGTCCGGGTTCCATGCACCGGTATTATACTTAGGAGTATGAAAGCTGCCTGTAAACATAATGCACTGCGTAAAATCTTCCCGTTTTCCGGCGTCATCGGCTTCTTCCAGCTCGTTCATCCATGCAATATTGGAATCATTGCAGAATTCATCCGAAGAGTATGCGATACTGTGCAGCTCACAGCCCACCCACGTACTAAACTCACCTATAATTACTTCAATAGCTTCGTCCATATCCTGCCTGCTGTAGATGTACGATTCCCCATAGTCAATCTCTATATCCCTCAATCTGTCCTTCTCCCCAGCCTTAACCCCCGATGGACTTGTCAAAAATACTAATGCGGCTGCAATGCACACAGCACCCGACAATATTCCAACCCAGAATCCGGGCTTTCTGTAATTTAAAACACGCCTCACTCTCCCCTTCACGGCATTTTCGCCAAATGCCAGAGGGCACACCGTTATCCTAATCCTGTGAACTGCGCAAGCCAGCAGTGCTTCTGAATAGCCTATCCTGCCATCTTTATCCATATTCTGAATCACCCTCTCATCACATGCCGCTTCGATATCCCTGCAAAACAAGACATAGGCAGCCCACATAACAGGATTGAACCAGTACACAGCAAGAAGAATAAAGCCTAGGGGTTTCCACAGATAGTCCCGCCTTTTTAGATGTGCCCTCTCATGCGCAATCACATTATCCCGCACATCCTCACTCATCCCGGACGGAAGATACACACGCAGGGAAACAATCCCCAGAATGAATGGACTCTTTATCTCATCGCATATATACACGTTATCCCTTTCGGGAATAGAGGCTGCAACCTGCCTTTTCAGATACAGATAGCTTATTATTGAATACAGCAGCATAATGGCGGCACCTGCCATCCAGATATACACAATTGCCGGAAGATATATGGATGATGTGTGCAGTCCTACAGTTATACTGTCCGGCGAAGCATTATCGTCCACCAGAGCCGGAACCGAAAATGTCAGCTTCGGTTTTTCGGTTTTCTCATTGTACCGGAAGTATTCCACCTTACCGTCCGCACCGTTATTGCCGCCTAATAAATTAAATACCGACATCGGGCTTGGTATATTTACCGGACATACCAAGCTTATAGCCACTAACGCCCACAGAACACATATATATTTTTTAGGTATTTTCCTTAAAATAAGTCTCAGAAAAATAACCGCGATTACAAGGATTCCCGCCGAAAGGCTCATATTCAGCATTTTTGTAAAGATTCCATACATACCCTCAGCCCTCCCTGTATTTATCAATCATTCTTTGAATCTCATCTATATCCCCACTGCTTAGCTTCTTATGCGACATGAATGCCGCAATAAACGCGGGCAGTGAACCAGCATAGGTCTCCTGAACGAATTTCTCGCTCTTAGAGGCATTGAACTCCTCCTTTGAAATCAAGGACGTGACAATCCCATCATCATTTTTAAACAGACCCTTCTCGCACAGCTTCCTGAGCACCGTGTAGGTAGTCGGCTTCTTCCAGTTAAACCGGTTCTCACATAACTTTACCAGCTCTCCCGAACCGACCGGCTCATTTGCCCAGATAATGTCCGCGAACGCAGCCTGCACCTCTCCTAATTCTATCTCCTTCATAGAATACCTCCTCTCTTGGTTTATTCTTAATAAACCTTATGTCGTAAGTTTACTCTAGATAAACCAGTTTGTCAAGAAAAATAGGACAGCAGGCTGTCCTATCTTCTTTTATCTTTTCAGCTTTCTAAAATAAAATACTTACTTCCTCTCACGATATAAAAAATAAGCAATTACAAAACTTAAATATACTGCTAAACAATTACTTGTACAATTATCTATATAGAACATTTCCATATGAAACAATGCAATCATTCAGCGGCGGGCTTAACCTCCAGATAATAATGCGGCTCTTCCATGTCAAGCTCCACTTCATTAACTCCGTTTTCAATATCAAACCCAAAATTCTGCCGTACAATCTCAATCTGCCCTCTGTCCTCTAAGCTCGCTGTCTGCCTGGTAAATATCAGATTGCTTCCAAGCCCTGTCACCATATCATATCCGTTAGTGGGACAGGGGTCTGACACCACTGTCCCATTTCAGACCAATGTCATATAATTTACTACAGCAAGGATACGATAAACACAGGCATTATCAGTCCTGCTGCCCCCACAGCAAGACTTGTCACCCTATCCTTTGTCAGATAGCTTATGCCTGCTACAAGTATTCCCACTACTGCGGCATACAGACATCTCCACCCGTACAGCAGGCACAGATATCCACGTATACTTATATCTAAACTAAACTCCCTCAAAAACTCTATGCTCTGCACGGGATAATTCATAGCATGATAGTGAAATGCCCTTCCTATCTGGATAAACTGTATCATATGTATCCCCAATGCAGTAAGCGCCGAAAACAACGCAACTATTATAAGCTTGTTCACAACAGTATTTCTCCCCTTATACAGCGTGTGAAGTGTTTGCTCCATATGTGATTTATTCTCGTAAGCCATACATCCTGAAAATGCAGTAATAACAGCAATAAGAATGTACATCCTGTTTCTCTGGTATGTTCTGTAGTCATTCTTAAGCAGCAGATAATATGTATACGGCTCAAGCAGCCATAGCTGTTTTCCGGTTCTTTTCATATATTCCATTTCACTCTCAGCCTGTGAAATCACTTTGCTGATTCCTGCAAGCTTTTTCTCAAGTTCATCTATTTCAGATTTATAATTTGAAAGATAAACGGAAATTATCTGCATCTGATGTGGGTCATCAAAATATTGGACAATTGAATCGGAAAGTCTGTCGCATTCCTTTGTAAGCCATGCCATGCGGCGCTCCAGCTTTGACTGCTCCTTGTACATATCCTGCATTTTTTCATCATCCAACGGACCGGAAAACTGCTCATACCACATCATCTCATAAGGATTTCTAAGGTCGGCATAACGATATTCCATGGCGGATGAATATGCAAGATAACCTGCCAGAACAAGAATTATCAGTCCCTTCTGATAGAACAGTATCTTTCGCAGCTCCCATACAACGCCGGGTGGACAGGTTCTGTGCCTGCTGGACCAGGCGAAAAGTCTGTCAATCCACATAAGTAACCTGCCCTTGGTGCTTTTCCTTGTCCTGCGACAGACGAACAGACTCCCCGTTGCAAGAAAAATCATAAATACCATGCACATTCCAAGCTGCATGAGGTTAAGCTCCACCGGATATCCAAAAAAATTTAGATTAAGGTAATTTATAAAGCCCTCTCTTCCAAACAAAACCGCACATATATTCAGATATTTAAGCCATGAAAAAGCGGATGTAGGAATAATTGTAAGATATAATATGTACTCTGATGCCATAATCACAATAAATAAAGCCATTGCCGCAGTTAAAGGAAGCAATACGGACAATGCCAGAAATAACATTCCTGCAAGCGCAGCCGCCAAAGCCTTAAATAAAATATCTCCTACCAAAAACTGCCCTATGTTTATTTCGTACATACATTTCATAAAATCAGGAACAGACTGTATTGACCTGTTTAACTCTGCTCCGGGATAAATAACCGAAACCACAGCCATATTGCTTCCATACAGCACAAAAGCCTCCGCAAGCATGCATATACATAATATTGCAATTCTGTTAAGCAAAAGCACATTTCTTCCGTAAGCGGTGGTTCTTACAAGAAGATCAAGTCCTTTTTTCTGCTCATGGGTAAATTGAATCACAAGATAGATTGCAAATCCAAGCATCAAAAAATGCGTGAGTTTAAATCTTGAATATATTGTGATGCCACGATTTTCACCCTCGGCAATCTGAATGTCCGTCAGTTTTCCATAATCCTTGGAGGTCTTTTGTATATTTCTTAATGCGAAACTATCTACCTTTCCATAAAGCGACAAGCCTTGAAGCAATGTGACATTCTGCTGTGTCTGTTCAAGGTATCCGGGGTAGCTGTCAATATACTGCCGCAAATCCCCACCCATCAGTGTTATATCCTTACTGTCATTACATTGATATATACAGAAGGTGATATTTAAGAAAAGTGCCAAAAAGAACAAGAGCAATGTTCTTCTATTTAAAACAACGCGTAAAAGCTCATGCACAGAATACACCCCCTATTTATTTTTCTGTCTCTGTTTTAAAGCATAGTAAAGGTATACATCCTCAAGACCAAGTCCGGATGTTTTTCCACAGGCTTCACGTACAAGCAGCTCTGTTTCTCCTCCCCCGGCAGCTTCAGCCTCAAGCTCCTTTATAAGCACAGCAGGACTGTCAAACCTGCACAGCCTTCCATTCATTAACAAAAGCACCTTTCCGGCAATGCTCTCTATATCTCCAACTATATGCGTGGCAAGAATGACTGTGCGTTCCTTTCCAAGAGACGCGATATAATTCCGCAGCCTGAAACGCTCCTCCGGGTCTAATCCAACTGTCGGTTCATCAAGGAAAAGAATCTCCGGCTCATCAAGCATAGCAGCCGCAATCAAAGTACGCTGCTTCATTCCGCCAGAAAAAGAACCAATCCGGTGATGTGCGTCCTTTGAAAGATTCACTATTTCCAAAAACTGTTCCGTCTGTTTCTTACATTCTGAGCCTTTCATCCCCTTAAGTGCTCCTATGTAATGTAGAAAATCCCGCGCCGTAAAATCCTCATACATTCCCCTTACCTGCGGAGTGTAACCGATTTTTCTTCTGTATGCTGCTCCAAGCTTAGAAATATCATTTCCATTATATAGAATGCTTCCACCGGTTCTTTGCAGGTTATCGGTCACAAGATTTAAAAAGGTGGATTTACCAGCCCCGTTAGGTCCTAAAAGACCATATACTCCTTTATCAAAGCTCACGGTAAGGTGGTCCAACGCCGTAAATGTGCCGTACTGCTTTGTAAGTTCCACGATTTCCAATGTAGAAAAATTACTATCCATCAGTCTTACCTCCTTTGCAATTCACAATACAGACATTTTATTGTACGGAATCCTTCAGACTTGGTATGTCCACCTCATTATTGTAAATTTCTTTAAACGGTGGTGTTCCCCCTTCTACAAACTCCTCAACCGTACATGCAAACAGTTTCTTTGGAGTCTGTAGATAAACCATTCCATCTAAAATAGCGAGCGAAAAATAATCTTTGTAGCCTAAATACTTATCTGTTTCAATAACCACCACAGCCACCTGCTGCAAATCCTTATCATATACAAAAATTCTGGACTTATTCCGTTCTAGCATCTGCTGCTCAGTATCATCTGCCATAATACAATCTATTTCACAGGTATAGGTGCTAAAATATGCCCCATCAGTTACATACAAATATTTTCCATCCGTAACTAAACTATCAGGCTCAAAACTCTCATCAGCCTCACATTCCCCCCAGCTTTCGGACATATAAGAAAATTTTTTTCTGAAAAAGTTTTTATATTCCGTATTTTCTTTGGTAGAAATCTTGTATTTATTAAGCGAATTTCCTTTGCGTAAATAATATATCGTATCATCATCCCATATCGTATATGTTTCATTGTAGTTTATTAAAAATTCCAAGGTTTCATCAGACTTATCCTTCAATGAAAATCTGTGTAATCTGTTTTTATGTCCCTCTGAAAAATTATAATATATGTAATCGTCATGTGCGTCCACATCATAACGGGTAAATGAGTAGTCCGAAAACTCACTTTTATTAATATAGGTGATTTTTCCATCTGCCATATTATATAAAATAAGGCCTCTTTCCCCAATATCCATGTTGTCTTTATTACATATTATATAAGACATAACTGCATATCCCCTGTGTATTACCAGCCTGCTCCCTGTAACCGGGGCAACGGATGTATTATTTACAGTCATATATGTCACAAGCTCTGTCAGCTTCGTTCCGTCCGCAGCTACCTTGAGAAGCTTGTACTGATATTCTGTGTCCGTTTTTTCCACTACATTCAAATACAGCTCTCCACCATACATACACATTGTGTCAACAAAGTATTTATCACTGGTTGCAGTACAAAATGCATCTCCATTATGACGACACTCCGGCCTGCTGCACAGAAAAATATTCTGGCCGCTTCCCACGTCATAATAATGTATTGACATTTTCTTTTCGCTGCTGCCGTAATAATACCCTGTGTCCGTCTTCATTACTGCATTATAAATTACCTTTGCAGGATTGCTGCTCACATAATCCTCAACAGGCAATGCTTTTTTGCCACATCCACTGCATAAAAGCAACACCATTACAGTTATAATTCCAAGTTTTTTTATACCTCCCATAAACCCTCTCCATTTCTTTAATTTTCTGATGTGTACTGATGCTCTTAAGTCGACCTTAAGCTCATTATATATTACCCTGAAATAAAAACAACCACCTGTGCAGAAGTGGTCATTATACCTGCACAAGTGGTTATTCATCAATTTTTTTACCAGTCTGAAATATTCCATACAAATAGCTGCCGGACTAAGCTTTATTCAGTGTCAATTGCCCTTACTTCCAGATAATAATGCGGCTCTTCCATGTCAAGCTCCACTTCATTAACTCCGTTTTCAATATCGAACCCGAAATTCTGCCGTACAATCTCAATCCGCCCTCTGTCCTCTAAGCTCGCTGTCTGCTCCGTAAATATCAGATTGCTTCCAAGCCTTGTCACCATATCATATCCGCTAACCTCCCTGTTCGCCGTATTGGAGCAATAGAAATCATAGCTCGGTTTTTTCTCGGACACTGCTTCAACCGTGGCATAGCTGCCGGCAGGAATTGTGACCTCCGCCTCCAGCCAGAACACGCGCGACACTCCAATCACATCCATATTTTCAATCGCACCATCCTCATAGCGCTGCACTCCGTTCCCAGAGAGTGAACTGTATGCCATCAAATGCTCTTTTAGCAAACCAAAATACAACTCAAATCCATAATCATAATCGTTCTCGAGGTATCCCATCTCAAAAGCAGTCCGGTATCCGTACTCCGCAACCGCTCTCAGTGCCTCCTCCAGATTCGACTCCCTTCTTGAAATCGTCATTCCGGCATCTATTGTTTTCTCCGTATTCCAGCCGCCGGTTACATATCCTTTATATTCGACATTCTGTATATCCTCTCCGACAACAATGATATAATAAGGACTTCCATAGTCTGATTCTCCCTGTCTGCGTATGGAAAATTGCTTCCCCATAATACCATTCTCCCCATCCCACAGGCTTCCGTTAAAACCATAGGACAATACCTGGGTCTTTTCGTAATCAAGGTTAAACATAACGCGGATAGTAGGATTCGTAATCTCCGCCTTATCATCCTTCGGTGTCCCCCATGCATCGCTAAACTCATAAACCGTCACAGGAATATCGCTGAGATTTACAAAGTCTCCCAATGCCCTGTTCATATAAGTTCCATCCGAAAGAAGGCTTCTGTAGCCTTCCCAGTTCTCAATATATGACAGATTCACGCTCCCTTCTTTTAACTCCTTTGAGCTGCCGCCCCATGCGCCCTCAAAGTCTCCTGCATAGCTGCCCGCATGAAGCGTTGTCCCAAGTGCCTCTCCGTTCATGGTCAACGACGGAATATTATTATCCAGATCCTTCAGGCTGGAAACAAATGGGTAGAGCACATGAACTGTCTGATTCTGTGCACTTGTGTTTTCCAGAATATAAGAATCCTTCACTATAATATTGCCTGAGGACCGATAATATCCGCCTTCCGGATACCATTCGTTATAGTTATCCAGAATCTCCTGCCTGTCGCTCTCCAATGGGTACGAAGCTGCTTCCTCCTCATTGGAAACCCATACCGGAACCCATGGCGCAAAATCCATCGTGATATCGCGCTCAGCAGAAATCTCCGGATTACTCTCAAGCAGGGTCATCGGAAATACCGGACCTGCATAGCGCATGAAGCTGCTGCCACCATCATGACCCGAGCCTCCGGCAGAGCCACCGTTTTTGCCGCCTCTTATTAACAGCACTCCTCCAATCCCTGCCACAGCGACAAGGCATGCTGCTGCCGCACAGGACCATCTTACCCACCGCGGCACTCTCCTTTTCTTTACATTTTCCGCGTCTGCAATATACTCATCAGACACTTCACCGATAGCGTCAAGTAAATCGTTGGATTTCATCAATAGCCCTCCTTTTCAAGCATAGTCCTCAGCTTTCCTCTCGTCCTATGCAGCATAGATGTGACCTTACTCTGTGAAAAGCCAAATTTTTTCGCAATAGTCTGAATCGAATCCATATACCAGTACCTGCAAAGAAATACCCTGCGCTCTGTGTCTGCCAATGTCCCCAAAAATGAATTTAGCAGCTCTGCCAGCTCCCTGCGTTCCATTTCCCCCTCTACGCTGTCAGAACCCGAAACGCAGTTCTCCAGTTCATCCAGAACAAGAATCATCTCGCCACTTCCACGCTTTTGGGCGTTTCTCATTCTCCACCTGTCGATAGATATGCGTCGTGTAATCTTCCCTAAAAAGGTGGAAAGAACCAGAGGGCGATTAGGCGGCATCAACTGCCAGGCATCATTGTAGGTATCATTGACACACTCCCTTGCATCCTCCGTATCCGTAAGAATCCGGTACGAAATGCTGTGCAGATACTTCCCATATTTCAGTTCGGTTTCAGCGATTGCGCTCTCGCTCCTGCGCCAAAATAATTCAACAATGTTATTATCCTCCATCCGTTCACCTCCCTCAAAGACCTCTGCAGTTGACTGCGAATCACAATCAACCAATGTGTCCTTCACCTATCTACTCGGAGAAAATTAAGTTTTGTTGCAGAAAATATTTTTTTATATAAATTTATTTCAGAAATAATTTTCGTGACAAAACTTCAGAGCTTTAATCTTCATTATGTTTTATTCAATTTTACCCAACCGGCAATTCTTATCTTCCACCAGTAATACCAACACACGAAACACCTCATTATCTGTCTGTATTTCCATAGTTCCCTGATATTTTTGACATACCTGTTCTATAGATGAAATACCAATTCCGTGATTTTTCTTATCATTCTTAGAAGTAATCAACCTTCCATTCTCGGTTTTTATCTCACCCTTGTATGGATTTTTACAGGATATAAAAAGCATTCCCTGCTGTCTTTTAAGGTTCAATTCTATTATTCGTTCCTCACTCGAAACGGCTTTAACCGCTTCTAACGCATTATCAAGCAGATTTCCTATCACACTGCACAAATCATATCCTGTGAAATTCATCCCGCACAATTCGCATTGTATTACAAGTTTAATCTTCGCCTCCTGTTCTGCCGCCTGTACCTGTTTCTTATACAACAGAAGGTCGACCGGATTATATCCTGTCTTAGCTGCAAGCTTATCGGTGCTTATGCTTTCGCTCAAATCCTTTATATAACGGTCCGCCCCCTCCCTGTCACCATTCTCTGTCATCGCCTGTATTGCCAGCAGATGGTTCTGAAAATCATGCCATAGTCTTCTGGTCTCTAAATACTGACGATTGATTTCCTCATCATAATTTTTCTGCACATCAGCCATAACCAGCTTCTGATACATTTTTATCCTTCGGACACATACTAACAGAACAGTTACAAACACGAAACACCACAACACCATGAAAAAAGTCAGCCTTGAGTATGCATTTCCCGCAATATTCAAATTTAGATATCTGTTAAAAAAACGTTCCGGCGTAAATGCTGAGAACAGATTGATTTCCCTTAAAAATACAAATAAAGGCTTCTCTCCGACATATCCGGCAAATATATACTCAGTAACTACAACAGCAAGAACTGCCATTCCGATAAATATTCTCTTTTTTCCGCTATGTGACACAATGCATAATATAGTCATAAAGACGAGCAGACATGCCGATAGCTTTATCAAAAACCATATTATAAAGAATCCGCCGACTGTAAGTATATAATGACAATCTCTGAAGGACTGTAATGACTGGATACTCACATTGAACATGTTCTGTTCCAGATAAAAGTCTTTCAGCATAAGATTGCTTCCATATAATCCCACAAATCCGGCAAGTAAAATAGCACTACCTTTTGCAACAACATCCCCGGTTGTAAAAATCATCCCCTCTGCCTGATTCTGTAATAAGAAAAACAATATAACTGCTACTACCACAGCCATTCCGCATGCCAACAAATCAGTAACCCTGAAATCAATCAATGCATTCCACGCCTCGTCCTGCATAGGGGTGATATTCACATAGTTAAGCCCATAATAATCCCTCTCACTTTTGACGATATTATTCCGATACCAGCCCGAACTGTACAGAGCCGTCTCGGACATTTTTTCTGCCTTATCTCCAATACTCTGTATATCAGCACCATAAACTTCAGCCTCTGAAAATATATTCCTGACCACAAGGTAATTTTCCTTCTTTTCAGTAATACCTATTGTAATAGTTGTTTTAATTTCCTTATCGTTTTCTTTTTTGTATCTGTTTTTTCTTGCCTTTTCTTTTTCCAGTTGTTCATTCTTTTCAATCTGAGCCAGTATCCCATCAATATTTTCAACCGCCGTTGCCGTATTTTGTGAAAATTCGTTAATCAGCTTCTGGCGGCTTTTCAAATCAGACTTCAAAATAGTCTGTGTATTCCCCCACACATCACGGCTCTGCAGATACTCTCCGTTACAGTTAACCATATAAAAAATAAGCACATTAAGTATTATGAATCCCAAAATTATACTTCCCTGAACCGCAAAAAAAGCTTTCCTGTTTCTCATCTTGTCACCAGCCTCTTCATTACCGCAGTCATAACTTCCTTTCGTTTTCTTCTGCTCACCGGTATAACCACTCCATTGTCCAGCAACAGGCTGTCGGCATCTACTCTGCACACATAATCCACATTGACATAAATGCAGTGATACACCTCTGCAAATATCTCTTTATCAAGCTTTTTCGCAAAGCTATGCATTGGTTCTGCTGCGTGCATTTCCCCCGTTTCCGTATGTAAAACAGTTTCCCTATCTTCAGACTCCACCCAATATATTTTATTCATATAGATTACATTCACTGTATCCTTATCCTTGACCATTATGCGTCCTGCATATACATATTCATTGAGATATTTTTCCAGAATCTCATGCAGCCTGTTTTTGTAATCTTTTTTATAAAGAAAATAAAAAGCTTTTACTTCAAAGCCATCTAACACTCTGTCCTCCATAGCCGATAAAAAAATAACCGGAAAGCTCTTGCCTTGTTCCCGAAATCCCCTTACTATCGATACCCCATCGTACGTACCAAGGTCAATATCCATAAACAGGAGGTCTACATCCGATTTTTCTCCTTCAAAAGCTTTTAAAAGCTCCTCCCCACTACCATACCATGTAATATTAACCTGCATGGATTTATTGTCAAAAAAGTTCTTTATTTCTTCCCGAAGAGCTTCGGCAAAATTTCTTTCATCATCACATAGTATAATATTCATTGCATTAATTCCCCCAATTCAACCATCATCTGCAGCTTCACCACAAATATATAATTTAAAAATTATGATGCCGGGGTCAAAACATGAGCTATAAATATAGTACGTTATACACTCGTACATTAAATTATCATATTTATACCCCTGCATACTACAAGCATTGCTTGCAGTATGCCACCAATAAGTAGTTTGAAAGTTTTTCTTTCAAACTTTGACCTTAACATCAAAATTATTATACTATAAAACAAAGCATTATTACATTCTTAATATTCATTGAATTTTAATTAAAATAAAAAGAACCAGAAATGTTTATCTCACAAATCTGGTTCTTTTTATCCGGAACATATAAATATTTCTCCAAAAAATTATAGTAAATGCTCTTGAAGCATACTGTATATGTCAGCCGAAACCCTCTTTATTTGTAATTAACAATCTTACCAAAGTCAGCCTTCAAGCTTGCACCACCGACAAGACCGCCGTCAATGTCAGGCTTAGCAAAAAGCTCTGCTGCATTTCCTGCATTTACGGAACCGCCATACTGAATGCGTACTGACTCTGCCGTAGCGTCATCATACATCTCACGGACACAGTCACGGATAGCCTTACATACCTCCTGTGCCTGGTCTGATGTAGCTGTCTTGCCTGTTCCGATAGCCCAGATTGGCTCATAAGCGATTACAAGGTTAGCGACATCTGCTGCTGCAACGCCTGCAAGGTCAGACTTAATCTGAAGTCTTATCCAGTCAAGTGTGACACCAAGCTCTCTCTGCTCTAATGTCTCACCACAGCAGAGAATCGGTGTAAGACCTGCTTCGATAGCCTTCTTAACCTTCTTGTTGAGGAGAACATCATCCTCCTTGAAGTAATCTCTTCTCTCTGAGTGCCCGATGATAACATACTTAACTCCTGCATCAACGAGCATATCCGCTGAAATCTCACCTGTGTAAGCACCCTTTGTCTCGAAGTACATATTCTCAGCACCTACTGCTACGTTAGTTCCCTTAACAGCATTAACTACAGGAACGATGTCGATAGCAGGTACACAGTATACTACCTCCACATCATCGGATACAACCAATGGCTTAAGCTCCTCCACCAAAGCTACTGCCTGGCTTGGAGTCATGTTCATTTTCCAGTTTCCGGCTACAATCTTCTTACGCATACTCTTCTCCATTCTGCATGAAAATATGATGCCTGCGAATTACTGTGCAGCAAGCTGCTCACGCAATTCCGCAAACATTAGGAATCCGTTGATCTACCGTGCATGTCAACTACTTTCTCATGTTTTGCCGCTCCCAAGTTCAAAAGCCATTCATTCCTGCATGGTAAGGCTTTTGAACTTTCGATCGTGGCATCATATAATGAATTCATACTATAAATTATAATATTGGCATCAAGCTAATCAGATTACTTATCGTCAGCCGCCATAACACCAGGAAGCTCCTTGCCCTCTAAGAACTCAAGGGAAGCGCCGCCGCCTGTTGAGATATGGCTCATCTTATCAGCGAAGCCTAACTGGTTGACTGCTGCTGCACTGTCACCGCCGCCGATGATTGTTGTAGCCTCTGTCTCAGCAAGAGCCTTAGCTACAGCGATTGTACCCTTTGCAAGAGTTGGGTTCTCGAATACACCCATAGGTCCGTTCCATACAACTGTCTTAGCGGACTTAACAGCGTCAGCGAAGAGAGCCTGTGTCTTAGTACCGATATCAAGACCTTCCATATCAGCAGGAATCTTGTCTGCATCTACTACCTTTACATCGATTGGAGCATCAATTGGATCAGGGAAGCCTGCTGCAACAGTTGTATCGATAGGAAGAAGAAGCTTCTTGCCAAGCTTCTCAGCCTTGTCCATCATCTCCTTGCAGTACTCAATCTTCTCGTCATCTACAAGTGACTTACCAATCTCATAGCCCTTAGCCTTTAAGAATGTGAATGCCATACCACCACCGATGATGAGTGTATCGCACTTCTCAAGAAGGTTGTTGATTACATTGAGCTTATCTGCAACCTTAGCACCGCCGAGGATAGCTACGAATGGACGAACAGGGTTGTTAACTGCATTTCCGAGGAAGTCGATCTCCTTCTGCATAAGGTAACCGACTGCATTGTCTCCGCCCTTCTCCTTGATGAACTTAGTAACACCAGCAACAGAAGCATGTGCTCTGTGTGAAGAACCGAAAGCATCACATACATATGAGTCTGCAAGATCAGCTAACTCCTTGGAGAACTGCTCACCGTTCTTAGTCTCCTCAGCGCCTCTGAAACGTGTATTCTGAAGAAGAACTACGTCTCCCTCCTTCATAGCTGCAACAGCAGCTGTAGCAGCCTCACCTGTTACATTGTAATCAGCTACGAATACAACTTCCTTGCCAAGCTTCTCGGAAAGTCTCTTAGCTACAGGAGCAAGTGACTCACCCTCGTTAGGACCATTCTTAACCTTTCCAAGATGTGAGCAGAGGATAACCTTAGCACCCTCGTTTATTAACTTATTGATTGTAGGGAGAGCTGCAACGATACGGGTCTCGTCTGTAATCTCGCCATTCTTTAAAGGTACGTTGAAATCACAACGAACAAGTACTCTCTTGCCCTTTACATTGATATCATCAACTGTCTTCTTATTTAACATGGTAACGCCTCCATTTTTTATGATTGCATGTATACACGCGAATTATTTTCGCAGTAGGAAAAGACTCCCCCTACTACAAAAAATGGGTCCGGTCCACAAGACCGGACCCTTAAAGGTCTAATAATTAATTACTAAGCTCTTAATTAAGCAAGCTCTGCGAAGTACTTAATAGTACGAACCATCTGGCTTGTGTAGGAGTTCTCATTGTCATACCATGAAACTACCTGTACAAGTGAGTTGCCGTCTTCCATCTTAGAAACCATAGTCTGTGTTGCATCGAATAATGAACCATACTTCATACCGATAACATCGCTTGATACGATCTCATCTGTGTTGTATCCGAATGACTCAGTAGCAGCAGCCTTCATAGCCTCGTTGATGCCTTCCTTAGTAACCTCACCCTTAACAACTGCAACAAGGATTGTTGTAGAACCTGTAGGTGTAGGAACTCTCTGTGCAGAACCGATAAGCTTGCCGTTTAACTCTGGGATAACAAGACCGATAGCCTTAGCAGCACCTGTTGAGTTAGGAACGATATTAGCAGCACCTGCTCTTGCTCTTCTTAAGTCGCCCTTTCTGTGTGGTCCGTCAAGAATCATCTGATCGCCTGTGTAAGCGTGGATTGTTGACATGATACCTGACTGGATTGGAGCATAATCATTAAGAGCCTTAGCCATTGGTGCAAGACAGTTTGTTGTACATGAAGCAGCTGAGATGATCTGATCATCTGCTGTTAATGTATCCTGGTTAACTGAGAATACGATAGTCTTAAGATCATTTCCTGCTGGAGCTGAGATAACAACCTTCTTAGCACCTGCATTGATATGAGCCATTGACTTTTCCTTTGAGCAGTAGAAACCAGTACACTCAAGAACTACGTCAACACCGATCTTACCCCAAGGAAGATTGTTTGCATCTGCTTCCTTGTAGATTGTAAGTGTCTTACCATCAACTGTGATTGTGTTAGCCTCATCATCAGCTGAAACTGTATGAAGGTTCTCACCAATCTTACCACAGTAACCACCCTGTGCTGTATCGTACTTGAGAAGATCTGCAAGCATTGAAGGCTTTGTTAAATCGTTGATTGCAACAACTTCATATCCTTCTGCTCCGAACATCTGTCTGAATGCGAGACGACCAATACGTCCAAAACCATTGATTGCTACTTTTACTGCCATTTTTTATTCCTCCTAAGTTTTGAATAATAAAAGTATTTATAATATACTGCAAAGCGCAGTAATTAATCGTGCTATTCACACAACAAAATCATACCTAATTTGTGTGTAAATTTCAAGTCTTTCTCAAAAAAAAATTGTCCAATTCACGCAAAAATAAACAAACACTATATTGCAAAATGTACAAAGAATCAACTTTTTATGATATTTTCATATTTATTGCAACCATTAAACCCGTATTTCGAGATATTTCACACATGATTCTTGTGTTACCAATATATGCTTCTTTTGTATGATTTCTTCTTATCTTCGGCTCTTCTTCACTATTTTTTCAGTCCCTGTAGCTGTGTTTTATTTTCTAACGTGCTATAATAACATTAATTTTCACAACATCTACAGTCAACAGGAGGTTTTACATATGAAGCTTTGCGATCATCATTTACATTCCGGATTCTCCGATGATTCTGAAACAGGACTTACAGATATTGCTGAACAGGCAATTCATCTTGGTATGTCTGAGATCTGCATTACAGATCATCATGATATTGATTATCCAAAAGATGAGGAAGGCCATACCTTTCTGTTAGATACAGACCGATATATTTCTGCTGTAAGAAAGTTGCAGGAACAGTACAAAGACAAACTTACGATCCACCTCGGCATCGAACTCGGTCTGATGTCTCATATCGCAGACAAGATCATTGCTTACACAGATAAATATCATGATTTTGACTTTATTATAGGGTCCTCTCATCTTGTATATGGCAAAGATCCCTACTATCCCGCTTACTATGAAGGACGTTCGGAAAAAGAAGCACTACTGGAATATTTTGAATCCATTCTTGCAAATGTGCAGACCTTTGATAATTATTCCATATACGGCCATCTGGACTATGCCGTCCGTTATTGTCCATCCGGCGAAGCAGCCTTTCGCTTTTCTGATTATGCAGATGTCTTTGAAGCTATTCTGAAAACGATCATTGAACATGGAAAAGGAATCGAGATCAATACCGGAAGCCTGTATAAAAACATGACTTATGCACATCCTCATCCATCTATTCTGAAGCTCTATAAGGAGCTGGGTGGTGAGATCATCACCGTCGGAAGTGATGCTCATGTTCCAAAATACATCGGCTATGACTTTGAAACCTATGCCAGAGATATCCTGACCGCCACAGGCTTCCGCTATTACTGCACCTTTAAGCAGATGAAGCCAGTATTTCATAAATTATAAAGTGACGCTGGTGTGGATGCTATTACAAAAAATCTTGCTGTTCTACCACATATTCACTATTATGGAGCAAGCCTTGTCCGAGGCCGGTACTTAGCAAGCCACTTTGTGGCGAGCTTAGAACCGCTGCACGAGGACTAGAACGGAAGTGTCTTGCGTAATAATAGGTGAGTATGTGGCAGAACAATAATAATTTTTTAAATAATAGCATCCACACCAGCGTCATTTTTATTCCTATCGTATGATCTCTTTTATTGTACCGCCTCCGACAATATGGTCGTCTTCATAAAAGACAACCGCCTGTCCTTTGGTTGCTGCCCGGACCGGTTCATCAAATACAACCCGAACCCTGTCAGCATCCAACATGTAGATCCTGCATGGCGCGCCCTTATGTGCATACCGGATCTTTCCGATCACCTGCATCCCATCTTCCGGCCGCTCGACAGACATAAAGTTCGTTTTATCTGCGATCAGTTCTTTTGAAAATGTATCTGCATTTTCTCCGATCACCACTTCATTTGTCTCCGGGATAATATCCACAACAAATACCGGGTGTCCCATTGCAAGTCCAAGTCCCTTCCGTTGTCCGATCGTATAATGGATTATACCTTTATGTGTACCAAGGACTTTTCCATTCATATCTACAAAATTTCCAGGTACTGCCTTTAAGCCCTCTTCCCGTTCCAGATATCCGGCATAATCACCATCCGGTACAAAACAGATATCCTGACTGTCCGGTTTATTTGCTACCTGGATACCGATATCTGCGGCAATCTGCCGGATCTGTGTCTTATTATATTCCCCAACCGGCATCAACGTCTTTGATAACTGATCCTGTGTCAGATTATAAAGTGCATAGGTCTGATCCTTCTCGATTCCTTTTGCCACGCGTAAGGTATATCTGCCACTTGAAAGCTGTTCCACTCTAGCATAATGTCCGGTAGCAATATAGTCTCCACCGATACTTAAAGACCTTCTTAACAGTGACTCCCATTTTACATACCGGTTGCATGCGATACATGGATTCGGAGTTCTTCCGTTCCGGTATTCATCTACAAAATAGTCAATGACGTATTTTCGGAAATCCTCTTTAAAGTTCATTACATAATAAGGAATCTCAAGCTGTGCAGCTACTCTTCTCGCATCATCTACCGCCGACAAGCCACAGCAGCCGCCATGCTCACTGATCTGATCTGCATCCTCATCCTGCCAGATCTGCATAGTCACACCGATCACGTTATATCCCTGTTCTTTTAAAAGATATGCGGCTACAGAAGAATCCACGCCTCCTGACATACCGACACATACTGTCTTTTTATCCATCTTATCTTCCTTCCTGCAATTCCTGCTTGCAGTATAGAACCGGATTTCTCCGGCTGTCAAGTATACAAATACTGTTTAATCTTCCAGTTCTCTCACCATCCGGTCTTCAATATCCTGTACCGGTCTTACAAGTCCCGGAATCTTGATTCCATGTTTTTCTGCATAGTCCCACAAAGCTGCATGCAGTGTTTCTTCTGCAAGCAGGGAACAATGTTCTTTTTCCGGTGGAAGCCCATCCAATGCTTCCATAACTGCTTTATTTGTAAGCTTCATTGCCTCAGCAACTGTTTTTCCTTTGATCATCTCCGTTGCCATGGAACTGGATGCTACTGCAGCTCCACACCCATAGGTCTTAAATTTGCAGTCTATGATCACCTGTTCCTCATTAATCTTCAGATACAACCGCATCATATCCCCGCATTTAGCATTTCCAACCGTACCGACACCGGAGGCATCCTCAATCTCTCCGACATTTCTTGGATTCTGGAAATGATCGATCACTTTATCACTGTACATATCTTTCTCCTTCACACTTGGGGCGTTTTATCTCACGCATTTCACAATTGCATTCTTATATTCACTCCGACCGAATCTGATCTTTCATTTCTAACAATCTTACTGTATATGATTTTTCTTGACAAAATCCTCATATAAAGGTGACATATTCCGAAGATTTGTAATGATCCGTTTCAGATTATCGACAACCATATCCATTTCTTCTTTCGTATTCTCATATCCAAGGGTTAGCCTCAGAGAACCGTGCGCAATCTCATGCGGAAGTCCGATCGCAAGCAACACATGAGAAGGATCAACAGAACCCGATGTGCAGGCAGAGCCACTGGATGCACAGATACCCGCCATATCTAGCATGATCAGAATAGATTCTCCCTCCACGAACTGAAAGCTGATATTGACATTATTTGGCAGTCGTTTCTTTGAATGTCCATTCAGTCTGGTATACGGGATCTCCTTCAATATCCGTTTGATCAGATAATCTCTGAGTTCTGTCTCTTTCTTCATCCGTTCTTCCATTTCTGCCATTGCGATCTCACACGCTTTTGCAATACCTACGATTCCCGGTACATTTTCTGTACCGGCTCTGCGTCCTCGCTCCTGCTGGCCACCATGAATAAAGCTCTTTAACTTTAAGCCTTTTTTGATATATAAAAAACCAATTCCCTTTGGTCCGTTAAACTTATGTCCGCTCGCACTTAACATATCAATATTCATTTCATCTGCGCGAATCGGGATCTGTCCAAATGCCTGAACTGCATCCGTATGAAACAAAATACCGTGTCTGTGTGCGATCTCTCCAATTTCTTTTATTGGTTCAATCGTTCCAATCTCATTATTTGCAAACATGATTGAGATCAGAAAGGTGTCCGGCCGGATGGCTGCCTCAAGTATATTCAGATCAACCAATCCATTTTCATCTACATCCAGATACGTTACATCATACCCTCTATTCTCCAGATACTTACAGGTATGCAGGATCGCATGATGCTCAATCTTAGTCGTAATGATATGTCCCCCATGTACTCCATAGGCTTCTGCCGTACATTTTAACGCCCAGTTATCGGACTCAGACCCACCTGCCGTAAAATAAATTTCTTCCGGTTTTGCACCAAGAACTCCGGCTATCGTCTCTCTTGCCTCTGTCAATTTATTTTTATTATTTGCCGCAAATCCATAAACACTGGACGGATTTCCGAATTTATCTGTAAAATATGGCAGCATTTCTTTTAAAACATCCGGATGAACTGCCGTTGTTGCCGCATGATCAAGATAGATCAAATCACTCATTTCTTTTCCTTCTTTCTGATTCTTTATGTACTATAGCTATATCCTGAACCATCATTTTCTACAGATCATTTATAAATTATTTTGCTATTTTATAGAATATGCTCTTTACTGACAAATGTTCTGCTTATTCCTGTACTACTTTCACCGAATTCTTCAAAGGATCGATAATTTTCTTTTTTGTCTGTAGCGCCATGAAGACCGAAAGAATCACACTGACAACCTCCGCAATCGGGAAAGACAACCATACCAGCTCGAGATTGTGTGTCAATTTTGCAAATGCATAAGCAACCGGAAGCAGCACGATCAACTGTCTGGCTAGAGATACGATCAGACTGTACACACCTTTACCAAGCGCCTGGAACATACCGGAACATACAATACAGATTCCTGCAAACAGGAATGAAATGCTCATTGTTCGAAGTGCCGGAATACCGATCGCCATCATGTCCTCCTGTGCATCGAATACCTTAAGGATCAATCCCGGAATTACCTGCATCGCAGTCAGACACAAAAGCATGAAACAGATCGCAGCCATCATTGTATATTTAACAGCTTTGAGCATTCGATCCGGTTGTTTTGCTCCGTAATTATATGATACGATAGGGATCATACCATTATTCAGACCAAATACCGGCATAAATGCCATACTCTGTACTTTATAAAAAATACCAAACACTGAAACTGCGATCGGTGTAAATGTAAATAAAATACGATTAAATCCATATGTCATAACTGAACCTACCGCAACCATCGCGATTGAAGGAACAGCAATGGACAAAATTCTGCCGATCACATCTCCCTCCGGCCGAAAGCTTTTAAATGATAACTGGATATCCGGATTTTTTTTCAGATTATAATAGATTGCAAGTGATGCCGCAATACACTGTCCGATAACTGTTGCTATTGCCGCACCTGCAGCACCCATTGCCGGAAGTCCGAAATATCCAAAGATCATAATCGGATCAAGTATAATATTAATAACGGCTCCAAGTGCCTGTGTCTTCATTGTGTAAAGCGTCCGTCCTGTTGACTGCAGCATACGTTCAAATGTCATCTGTGCAAAGATACCAAAGGAACAGATACAGCAGATACGTCCATAATCCACTCCATAATCAATGATTTTTGCAACATCCGTCTGGCTCTTCATAAATGCATCGATCCCAAATAAACCGATCAATAAGAAAATTGCAAATCCAATAAGTTCCAGAAAGATTCCCTGTCTGGCTGCATCATTTGCTTTTTTCTGATTTTTTTCACCAAGTGACTTGGATATCAATGCATTAAAACCGACACCGAGACCGGAGGTAACTCCGATCATAAGATTCTGTAACGGAAATATTGTCGATACTGCCGTCAGTGCATCCTGATCAAAATGCGATACAAATACACTATCAACTACATTATAAAGTGCCTGTACCAGCATTGAAATTACCATCGGAAGTGATACTGATATCAATAACTTCCCCATCGGCATGGTGCCCATCTTATTTTCTCCGGCAGTATTGTTAGTTTTGCTTTCTTCACTTGCATCTGTCATTTTTACATCCATACTGTCGCCTGTCAATTTTGCGTTGTCAACCTCTGTTTTTAACAGTTGCCCTTCCTGACTTAATTCTTCTCGTTTTAATTCTTCCTGTGTTTCATACTTACTCATTTTTCTCATCAACCCTAATCTTCTTTTATCTAACTATCATTTGTCTTTTTCGCAACAGTATTTATCATACAGCATTGTTTTTATTATTTCAACAGGGAAATCTGTAATAATACATTCTCTTTCATGCCCCATCTCTTCCACCGCACAGCAATACATTCTCTTTTGTGCGTGAAAGAACATTCTCATGTTCTTTCATGCCCCATCTCTTTCACCGCACAGCAATATACTCTCTTTTGTGCGTGAAAGAACATTCTCATGTTCTTTCATGCCCCATCTCGCCTGTCGGCTCGATGTCGCCTATTCGCCAAATACAGATATTCATATAAGCACAGATATTCATGCAAGCATAATATCTGTGCTTGGCTCATTTACACACAAACTGCCGGGTATAAAACCCGGCAGTCCAAAATGTCCATTTTCAATTATAAACTGAATTACTTGTTAGCAAGCTCAGCCTTGATTGCTTCTGTAAGAGCAGGAACGATCTTGTTCAGATCTCCAACAACACCATAATCAGCTACATCAAAGATAGGAGCATCCTCATCCTTGTTGATAGCGATGATGATATCTGACTCTTCCATACCGGCTACATGCTGGATCGCACCTGAAATACCAATTGCGAAGTATACCTGTGGACGAACTGTCTTACCAGTCTGACCAACCTGAAGCTCCTTTGGCTTCCAGCCTGAATCTACAACTGCACGTGAGCATGATACCTGTCCGCCAAGTACTTCTGCAAGATCATCAAGAAGCTTGAAGTTCTCTGCTGAACCAACACCACGACCACCTGAAACAAGGATCTTAGCGTCCATGATATCTTTGATATCTGAAACAGCCTTTGAGATTTCAAGGATCTCAACATACTTGTTGTTTGGAGTAAATCCAGGATTGTACTCGATCACTTCTGCCTTCTTGCCAGCTACTCTGTCAAGCTTCTGCATAACGCCCGGACGTACTGTTGCCATCTGAGGACGATTATCAGGACACGCGATTGTAGCGATTGTGTTACCACCGAATGCAGGACGTGTCATAAGAAGCTGATTGTGCTTCTGCTCCTGATTTGGAAGTGCAACAAGAGGGAAATCACCGATTTCAAGTAATGTACAGTCTGCTGTAAGACCTGTAGCTACTCTTGCTGATACTGTAGGACCAAGATCACGACCAATAGCTGTAGCACCAACTAAAACGATCTCCGGCTTGTACTCATTGATAACTGAAGCAAGTGCATGTGCATATGGCTCAGTTCTGTATTCTTTTAATTCTGGATCATCAACAACGATAACTCTGTCTGCACCGTACTCTGCAAGTTCGTCTACAAGACCCTTTACGTCGGAACCGATCAGGACTGCTGTAACCTTTTCATTAAGCTTATCTGCAAGTCTCTTTCCTTCACCGATCAATTCAAATGAAATACCACTTAACTTATTATCTACCTGCTGTGCAAAGACAAATACGCCTTTGTAGTTCTTCATATCTTCTGCGTTCATTGCGCCCATTTTATTCACCACTTTTCCTTTACTATATTAGATTACATGCTTATCTTTTAACTTGCCAACAATATAGCTAACTGCTTCATCTGGAGAATCAGGTACAACCTTCTCGCCTGCACCCTTTCTTACCTTATCAGAAGCCTTTGCGATCTTTGTTGGTGAACCTTTCAGACCAAGGTTTGAATCATCAACATCTACAAGATCTGCTCTGCCAAGTGTTGTGATCTCTGCATTAACTGCATCGAAGATTCCACCTGGAGTCATGTATCTAGGCTCATTTAACTCTGAAAGTGCTGTTACAAGGCAAGGCATCTTAGCCTTTAACATATGATATCCATCATCATACTGACGCTTAACGATTACGGAATCTCCATCGACCTTGATCTCCTGTGCATATGAAATAACCGGAATTCCAAGATGCTCAGCAATCTGTGGTCCAACCTGAGCTGTATCTCCATCGATAGCCTGACGACCTGTAATAATAAGATCATAATCAAGCTTTCTGAGTGCTCCGGCGATTGTTGTTGATGTAGCCCATGTATCAGCTCCACCAAGAACACGATCCGTTACAAGAACGCCCTTGTCAGCGCCCATAGCGATTGCTTCCTGAAGAACATCTGCAGCCTTTGGAAGACCCATTGTAAGAACTGTAACTTCTGCTCCATACTGATCCTTTAATCTAAGTGCAGCTTCAAGACCTGCCTTATCATCAGGGTTCATGATTGTAAGCATTGCTCCTCTGTTTAATGTACCATCTGGGTTAAACTGAACGCCACCCTTTGTATCAGGTACCTGCTTTATACAAACTATAACCTTCACGTTAAGTACCTCCTAATTATTTTAATAAGTTTGCAGAAATAACCATACGCTGAACTTCTGAAGTTCCTTCGTAGATTTCTGTAATCTTAGCATCACGCATCATACGTTCTACATCATACTCTTTGATATAACCATAACCACCGTGTAACTGTACACACTTTGTTGTTACTTCCATAGCTACTTCTGCAGCATACAGCTTAGCCATAGCAGCTTCTACAGAGTATGAAGTCTTGTGATCAGCCTGGTACTGCTCTTTCTTCTTAGCTGCCTTGTATACCAGTAACTTAGCTGCCTCAACCTTTGTTGCAAGATCAGCAAGTACAAACTGAGTATTCTGGAACTGAGCGATTGAACGACCAAACTGCTTTCTTTCCTTAACATAGTCGATTGTGATATCAAGAGCACCCTCAGCAATACCAAGAGCCTGAGCTGCGATACCGATACGACCACCATCAAGTGTATGCATTGCAATACCAAATCCCTTGCCCTTCTGTCCGAGAAGTGCATCCTTAGGAATACGGCAGTCTGTGAAGATAAGTTCATATGTGGATGAACCACAGATACCCATCTTGTTTTCTTTTGTTCCGAATGTAAATCCCGGAGTGCCTTTTTCTACGATAAATGCTGAAATCTCTTTCTGCTTTCTACCACGTTTTTCAATTGTACCTGTAACTGCAATGATAATATATACATCTGCTTCTTTACCATTTGTAATGAAACACTTAGATCCGTTAAGAACCCACTCATCACCATCAAGAACAGCCTTTGTCTGCTGACCCTGTGCATCTGTACCAGCACCCGGCTCTGTAAGACCAAATGCGCCAAGCTTTCTACCGGAAGCAAGATCTGGGAGGTACTTAGCTTTCTGATCTGGTGTACCGTATGTCTGGATTGGATCTACACACAGAGATGTATGTGCGGAAACAATAACACCGGTAGTACCACAAACCTTTGAAAGTTCCTCAACACACATAACATATGTTAAAGGATCACAACCCTGTCCACCATCTTCCTTAGAAACAGGTATTCCTAAGAAACCATACTTTGCCATCTTCTCTACTGTCTCTCTAGGGAATCTGTGATTTTCATCAATTTCCTGAGCAAGAGGCTTTACTTCATTCTGCGCAAATTCTCTGAATAAGTTCTGCGCCATTTCATACTTCTTGTCTAAAGCGAAATCCATTCTATTTCTTCCTCCATAAATATATTTATCAGTCAATTACTGAGCATCAACTGGTGTCTTTGTGCGGTCAGCATTGTATACATAGAATCCCTTACCACTCTTAACACCAAGGTTGCCGCCACGTACCATCTTACGAAGCAATGGACATGCACGATACTTGCTGTCTCATTGTAAAGTACATCCATGATAGCAAGGCAGATATCAAGACCAATGAAATCACCTAACTCTAACGGTCCCATTGGGTGGTTAGCACCAAGTTTCATAGCTGCATCGATACCAGCGATATCTGACACACCTTCCATCTTGATAAATGCAGCTTCATTGATCATTGGAATCAAGATTCTGTTTACAACAAATCCGGCAGCTTCATTTACCTGTACAGGTGTCTTACCGATCTCTTCTGAGATCTTAACGATCTTATCAACAGTCTCTGCCGGTGTGTTAACACCTGCGATAACTTCGATAAGCTTCATTCTGTCAGCTGGATTGAAGAAGTGCATACCGATCATAGGACGGGTAAGACCATTTCCAATCTCAGTGATGGAAAGTGAAGATGTATTTGATGCAAATACACACTCTGGCTTGCAGATCTTGTCAAGCTCAGAAAATGTTGTCTTCTTAACTTCCATGTTCTCGAAAGCAGCCTCTACGATAAGGTCACAATCTGCGCATAAGTCTTCCTTAATACCCGGAGTGATGCTGGCAAGAATACCATCAACCTTCTCCTGTGTCATCTTTCCTTTTTCAACAAGTCTGGCATAACCTTTAGCGATCTTGTCCTTACCGCCTTCAGCCCATTCCTGCTTAATGTCGCAAAGTGCTACTTCATATCCGTCAACCTGAGCGAATGCCTTAGCAATTCCCTGACCCATGGTTCCTGCACCAATAACGCCAACTTTCATTTTAATATCCTCCTAAAAATTATTTTTAAGCAAACATGAGAAATTCATATACGTTTCGTTTGACATGCTTACTTTGGTATATCAAACATTTAGGATGGTTGATTTCGATTTCAAAATAACCACCCTAAACGTCAATATCAAGATTGTTGATTTATTTATTCTGGAAAGGAACAACCTTTAATTTCTTTTCCTTATCTTTCTCAAGGAAGTTGCCCATTCCTGCCTTCTGATCCTCTGTCTCGAAGCAATCGCCGAATAATTTCTCTTCTACAACGATTGCATGATCCATATCAACCTGTAATCCATCATTGATTGCTTTCTTACAGTTACGAACTGCGATCGGAGCATTTGCTGCGATGATAGAAGCCATCTTCTTAGCTGCCGGTAATAACTCCTCTAATGGATATACAGCATTTACAAGACCGATTCTGTATGCTTCATCAGCTTTGATATTTCTTGCTGTGTAGATCAGCTGCTTTGCCATTCCTGCACCTACAAGACGGGCAAGTCTCTGGGTTCCGCCAAATCCAGGTGTAATTCCAAGGCCAACTTCAGGCTGACCAAATACTGCATTCTCAGAACAGATTCTGATATCACAGCTCATGGAGATCTCACATCCACCACCAAGTGCAAATCCATTTACGGCTGCGATTACAGGGATTGGGAATGTCTCGATCATGCGGAATACGTCATTACCCTTTTTACCGAAAGCTTCGCCTTCAGCCTTTGTAAGTGTTGACATCTCTCCGATATCTGCACCTGCTACAAATGATTTCTCTCCTGCACCGGTAAGTACAAGACATCTTGTTGTATTCAGGTCAACAGCTTTGAATGTTGCATCCAGTTCTTCAAGAACTGTGCTGTTTAATGCGTTTAATGCCTTTGGACGATTAATAGTGATAACACCAACAAATCCGTCCTGTTCATATGTTACGAATTCCATCGTTTATCTCCTTATATAGAAATGTAATATGGTTTTTCAGCCGACCGGATTAGTCTTCGATCTTAACAACTGTTGAGCAGCCCATACCACCACCGATACACAGTGTAGCAAGACCTGTCTTAGCACCCTTTGCCTGCATCTCATGAAGAAGTGTAACAAGGATACGGCATCCTGAAGCTCCTACCGGATGTCCAAGTGCGATTGCACCACCATTTGGGTTAACCTGCTTGTCAACATCAAATCCAAGATCCTTAGCTACTGCAACTGACTGAGCTGCAAATGCTTCGTTTGCTTCGATGATATCGAAATCTTCAATCTTAAGACCTGTCTTAGCCATTACTTTCTTTGTTGAAGCAACTGGTCCGATACCCATGATAGATGGATCAACACCACCAAGAGCACCTGCTACCCATGTAGCCATTGGCTTAACACCAAGTTCTTTAGCCTTTTCTTCGCTCATAACAACGATAGCTGCTGCACCATCATTGATACCTGAAGCATTACCTGCTGTTACGAAACCATTTGGATTGATAGTTCTGAGTCTTGAAAGTGTCTCAACTGTTGTACCAGGTCTTGGTCCCTCATCCTTCTTGAACTCAACCATCTCTTTTTTCTTCTTAACCATAACTGGAACGATCTCTGCGTCAAATGCACCTGACTCCTGAGCTGCTACAGCCTTCTGCTGGCTCTTTGCTGCAAACTCATCAAGTTCTTCACGAGTAAGTCCCCACTGCTCACAGATGTTATCAGCAGTCTTGATCATATGGTAATCATTGAATGCATCCCAAAGAGCATCATGTACCATTGTATCTACAAGTTTACCATCATTCATTCTGTATCCGAAACGTCCCTGCATTACAGCATATGGAGCCATTGACATGTTTTCCATACCACCTGCTACAACGATATCAGCATCTCCTGCTTCGATCATCTGAGCAGCCATATTTACACAGTTCAGACCTGAACCACAAACAACATTAACTGTAACAGCAGTTGTCTCAATTGGAAGACCAGCTTTGATTGATGCCTGACGTGCAACATTCTGTCCAAGACCTGCCTGGATTACACAACCCATATATACATGATCTACCTGATCTGCAGGAACTCCTGCTCTGTTTAAAGCTTCCTTGATAACGATTGAACCAAGTACCGGAGCTGGTGTTGTGCTTAATGATCCGCCCATAGTACCGATAGCTGTACGGCATGCGCCTGCTAATACAATTTTCTTTGCCATAATAATGAAATCCTCCGTAATTTTTTATAATGTAAGTGTTATATCATGGTACATTTATGCTGTAAACGGCACAATAATGACCATTATTGACATAACAACACACTTTCTGGCTACATTCTAGCACAAAAGAAAGTACCACGCAACCAAAAATGAAATGCACGCATTAGAAATCATTATTTTTTCATTTCTGGTTATTTCCTTAATTTTATATAAAATATCAGTGTTTTTTCTTTCCTGTTTTCTGTTTTTGATATTTTTTATCATTTTGTCCTGCAGGTTTCCCGGTTCTGCTGTTTCTGTTATCCTGCCCGGATTTATAACTTCCTGAATTTTTACCGGATTTATCCTGTTTTCTATGATTACTGTTCTTGTTATTCTGATTCCGTGTTGCCTGTCCTGACGGATTCTTTTTATGGACATCTTTATATCCCGAAGTATTCCTATCCATCTTTCTCGGAGTGATCAGACAATGTTTTTCGAATCCGATCAGATCTTTCCGTCCTGCCTTTATCAGGGCTTCCTTTACCAGATCATAATTTTCCGGTCTTCTGTACTGGATCAGTGCACGCTGCATTGCTTTCTCATGTGGGTCTCTCGCAACATATACCGGTTCCATCGTACGCGGATCTACTCCTGTGTAATACATACAGGTCGAGATCGTGGACGGTGTCGGATAAAAGTCCTGCACCTGCTCCGGCATATAGCCAAGATCACGGAGATATTCTGCCAGTTCCACAGCTTCTGTCAGGGAACAGCCCGGGTGGGAGGACATCAGATACGGCACCAGAAACTGGTTCATACCCTCCTG
>OIGD01000409.1_pt1 | contig 51899 bp, 39 predicted proteins | sample 1582211 | NCBI WGS metagenome assembly OIGD01 (sample SAMN04414078, study PRJEB24778) | human gut metagenome | material: faecal | host: Homo sapiens
AGCGTGCAGCAGGACGGACGGGGCAGCGTGCAGCGGGACGGACGGGGCAGCGTGCAGCGGGGCGGGGCAGCGTTAGTCCACGTCCCAGGGAAAGACAATCCAAGCGTCGCCGGGGAGGGTTACGGCACTCAAATCCGGCTGTTCGGCGCAGCAGTCTTTGGTTATCAGCGTGCACTGGCGGGCATTGGGGAAACGGCGTCGCAGATAACGCACGGTTTCGCCGGAATCAGCGAGGTCGTCAATGAAATAGACGTCGCTGCCGTCAAACAGGCGGTCGGTCGAGATGTCTTTGGTTTCGCCGCGTTTGTTGTCGCTGTCGTAGGAAATCAGCTTCATGACGCGGATATCGCGGATGTTAAGGCGGTAGGCTATCAGCTGCGCGGGTATCAGGCCGCCGCGGGAAACGGCGACGAGCGTCATGTGGTTGATGTCGGGGCAGTCGGCAGCGATTTTATGCGCGATGTCGGCGCTCCATTCCTGAATGTTTTCCCAGCTTATGTGATGTTTGCTCATGTTGGTGGTGTCCTTGTTGCTTGTGTTTTTGTGGCTTATGTTTTGCGGTTTGCGTCCTTGTGGTTTATGTTTTGCGTTTTGTGCTTTTGTGGCAACGGCGGTGTGTTTAAGCCTCAGGCTGCGCCGGGAGCCGCTTTTTCGGCGGCGGGTTTTGCGGCCGTACCGTCGTTGGGTTTGGAAATTATGCCGTCGGCGAGCTTGGGTTCAAACCAGGTCGATTTCGGCGGCATCAGCATCTTTTGGTCGGCAACGGCAATCAGCTCATCCACCGAGGTCGGATATACCATAAAGCCGACGCTGCCGGGGCGGGCGTTGACGAGGCGTTCGATTTCTTCCGCGCCGCGGATGCCGCCGACAAACTCAATACGTTCGTCGCTGCGCAGGTCGGTTATGCCGAGAATTTGGTTTAACACCTTTTCGCTTAAAATACTGACGTCCAGTTTGGATACGGGGTCGCTGCCGAGCGGGGCGCCTTTGTAGGCCATTTCCTGCCACTGCCCGTTCAGGTACAGCATAAACTGCCCTTTGTGCGACGGCTTTTTACGCTCGGACGGGGTGAGGACGAATTCGTGCGTCAGGGCACGGATAAATTCGCGCGGGTTCATGCCGTTCAGGTCGTGTACAAAACGGTTGTAATCCCATATCCGCATTTCATCGGCAAAGAATGCGACGGCGAGAAAACGGGCGCTGTCTTCGGTGCCGTCTTCGGCGGCAAGCCTTGCCGCGGCGGCGGAACGGTGGTGCCCGTCGGCGATGTAGGCTTCATTTTGGGCGGCAAACGCTTCGGTTATCAGGCTGATGTCGGTAGGATTGTCAACAATCCACAGGCTGTGGCGCACTTCGTGGTCGGCGATAACCGACAGATACGGCGCTTCCTGTTCCGTGATACGCTTTAAGAGGGCTTTGACCGAGGGAATTTCGCGGTTGATGAGCAGGGCGGGGCCGGTTTGGGCGCCGACGGTGCGAATCTGGCGCACACGGTCGTTTTCCTTGGCGACGCGGGTCAGCTCGTGGCGTTTAATCCGCCCTTCGTCATAAGCTTTGACCGAGGCGGCGACTGCCAGCCCGGTCTGGATATGGGAGCCCATGACCATCTGGTATATATAGTAACAGGGTTTGTCTACCTGCTGGAGCACGCCTTCCGCAAGCAGGCGGCGAAAGTTGTCGGCGGCGCGGTCGTAAACCCGGTCTTCATACGGGGAAACGTCGCCGGGGAAATCTATCTCGGCTTTGGAAATATGCAAAAAGCTGTATGCATTGCCCAGCGCACGGACCTTGGCTTCGGCTGAGGACAGCACGTCATACGGCGGCGCGGCGACTTCTCCGGCATAAAAAGGGGTGGGTATAATCCCGGCGAAGGGGGCATAAATCAAATTGTCATCAGTCATAGTGTCAGTCCTTGTTTCTGTCCTGGAAATCCGGTTCCGGCTCGGCGCAGGCGGCAGCGGCAGACGGAGCGTCCGGCTGCAGGCACTGACCCGAAACGCCGCCAGCATACAAAGCCTGTCGGCGGTTGTCTAATAAAATGCGCGGGTTGTACACGGGAATTTTTCTGGAGGGCAGGAACCGGGGCGGCAGATGTCGGAGCGAAAGGGGATGGGGAGGCAGATGCCGGAACGGAAGGGCTCGGGGCGGCAGAGGCGGAAGCCGGAGGCAACGGCGGCGGGGATTGCGGGCAGCGGCGGGAATCTGAGCCGGGTGATACCTGTGTCAGGTTTGGGGCGTTTCGAGGCAGGTTTTAAGATAGCGGTGCAGCGTGCTCCAGGTGCAGCCCATAAGGCGCGCGATTTCGGCTTTGGAGACATTGTTTTGCAGCAGCGCCATAATCCGGCCGTGCTGCTTTTGCAGTTTGCAGCGCGCGGTACCGTAGGGGCGGCCGAGGCGGCGCCCTTCGTCGCGCAGGCGCTGGAGCGAATTGCGGGTGCGTTCCGAAATCAGCTGGCGTTCGATTTCTCCGGCGAGGGAAAAGGCGAAAGCGAGGACTTTGCTCTGAATGTCTGCGCCGAGGCGGTAATTTTCTTTCAGCGTCCATATCTGGCAGTCTTTTTCCAGGCAATGCTGCAATATGCCCATGACCTCCAGCATATTGCGCCCCAGACGCGACAGTTCGGTTGCAATCAGGATGTCCCCCTTTTGCAGGCGGCCAAGCAGGCGGCCGAGCCGGCGTTCCTGCAGACCTTTGCGGGACGATACGGTTTCTTCGACCCAACGGTTAATCTGCAGGGACGAAAAAGCGGCGAATTTTTCGATTTCGTGGCGTTGGTTTGCCGTGTTTTGGCGGTCGGTGCTGACGCGAATGTATCCGTATATCATATAGCCATTCCTTTATGTTTTCTGAATTAAACCGGAAGGAGCGGGACTATACAATAAACCACCGTTTAAATTGTATATCTGCGGCCATCATATAAACATCTTAGGCAAAGTCAAGAATTTTATCGTAATTCATCGTTTTTGTGGCTAAAACGATGTAAATGGAAAAGATTGCCGAGGACTGTCTTCATAAACGGTGGTTTACGGAGAGTGCCGGGCGATGGAATTTGCGTTTGTGAGAAACGGACGGGAAGAAGCGGACAGGGAGAAAATCCGGACGTTTGCAGAAGCGTACGGTCTGGTTCCGTGCGGGGAGCTGACGGGCGCGAACATCGGGGAGGCCATGGCCGGGAATTATGCAGGGGAAAAGCCCAAGAAAGCGGTGGGACGGCCGGGGCGCACGGGCAGAATGAGGCCGGAGAAAGCCGCCGGGCGGCCGGGGAGAGGAGATACGATGATTGTCGCCGATGCGGCGGCGCTCGGCAGCCGTTACGAGGAAGCCTTGCAGGCAGTGAGCCTGGCGGCGCGGCAGGGCATCAGTCTGTACTGCGTTAAGGAGGGGCTGCGGATTGACGCGCTTTTTCCGCAGACGTTTGACCGGGCAGCGGAGATATGCCTTCAGCTTTATAAAGCGGTTTTATCTATCAGGAACAAAGGAATTCAGGATGAGCTTAAACGGACGGGCAAAAAGCGCGGACGGCCGTTCGGCACGGCAGCGGTTTCAAGCCTTGACGGCCGGAACAGGGAAATTTTTGACGGGCTGCGGCAGGGGCTGGCCAAGGCGGAGATTGCGCGGCGGCTCGGCGTGGGGAGGACGACGCTGTATCTGTATTTGAAGAAGAATGAGGACGCGGGGCTGAGAACCGGGACGGACGGTGCCGGGAGAGCCGGAGCGGGGAAAAACGGGGGGAGTGGTGCCGGAGCGGGCAGAGGAGTTGCCGCCGGGACGGGCAGGGAAGTTGCTGCCGGAGCGGGCAGAGGAGAAATCGGACTTCAGGCCAACAAAGCAATTTATGACAGGAACAGAACATGAGCATTGATAACAGCGGCGATATTAACACGATTATTTTGGCAGCGGGGAAGTTTAACCCGAAAAACATTTCTTCGGGCATGATTACCGACCCGGGGCTGCTGCCGATACGCGGCAAGCCGGCCATCAACTGGTGCATTGACGCGGCGAAGAAGAACGGGGCGGGCGATATCAAAATCGTGCTGCGTTCCAGCAACACGCGGCTCAGCCGGTTTCTGGGCTACAGTTATCCCGACGTCAGGCAGATTTTCGTCGGCGGAGATGACGATGCGGCGACGGCGCTGGTTTCGATGCTGGGCAGCTGCAACGACGATATGCCGACGCAGATTATCCTCGGCGATACGCTGATTAACGAGCCGTTTCCCGAAGAGGCGGACGTGTTTCTGGCGTCGCCGAACATCAAGACTTCAAAACAATGGTGCCTGGCGACCAAAGATGAAAACGGGCATCTGCTGCGTATTTACAACAAAGAGCGCGACATTTCGGTAACGGGGAAAGAGGCGCTGGCCGGGTATTACAAGTTTTCGGACACGCGGCTGCTGAAGCGGCTGGTGTTTGAGGAGCTGCGGGCGGAGCAGCCGAGCATTATCAACGTGTTTCTCAACTATAACCGGCAGGTGCCGATTTTAATCAAGACGACGCGAAACTGGTTCGACTTCGGGCATATCAGCGGGGCGGTGCAGGCGCGGCTGGGGCTGTTTTCGGCGCGCGAGTTCAACAATCTGGCGGTAGACGCGGTGCGCGGGACGATTACGAAAATTTCCAAAAAGAAGCAGAAGCTGTTGGACGAGGCGAACTGGTACCAAAGCCTGCCTAAAGAGATTTCGTGCTATGCGCCGCGGGTGTTTGACGTCAGCGAAGACGGCGAGTTTGCGCGGGTGGAGATGGAACTTTACGGCTATGCGAATCTGGCAGAGACCTTTATTTACGGTTCCAACAACCTGGAAGACTGGTACAACATCATTGAGGCGCTGCTGAAAGTGCATAAGGTGTTTGAAAAATACACCGAGGCACCCGACCGCGGCGAACTGGAGGAAATTTACATCGTCAAGACCGAACAGCGGCTGGCGGAAATTGCGGCAAAATATCCGCGCATTGCGGAGATGATGCAGAGCCGCTATCTGACAATCAACAGCACGCACTACCGCAATTATCCCGAATTTAAGGAAGACCTGGCGGCGGCGCTGGCACGGCTTGCCGAATACGGCAAGCGCACCATCGTGCACGGCGACTATTGCTTTTCCAACATTCTGTTTGACCCGATGCATTATATCTTCAAGCTCGTGGACCCGCGCGGGCGGTTCAGGACGCAGACGATTTACGGCGACCCGCGGTACGACATCGCCAAGCTGCGCCACAGCATCGTCGGGCATTACGATTTTATCGTTGCGGGACTGTACCGGCTGGAGCAGAACGGGCGGGACGATTATGAATTTCAGATTTCGTCGCCGATTGTGGCGGAGAAGCTGGAGCCGTTTTTTGACGAACTGGCAGTCGAATACGGATACGACAGCCGGGACATCAAGCTGATTGAGGGGCTGCTGTTTCTGACGATGATACCGCTGCACGGCGACGACACGAACCGGCAGAGGGCCTTTTACCTGACGGCGGTACGGAAACTTAACGAGGTTTTATACGGGGAGCAAGCGATATGACGGAACAGAGGAAATTACGCATCTGCATTGATTTGGACGGGACAATCTGCGATATCCGCAAAGACGGGGAAACGTACGCCGACGTCAGGGCCAAGCCGGGTGCGGCGGAGAAAATCCGCGCGCTCAGGGCGGCGGGGCACACGGTGATTATCAATACCGCGCGCAATATGGGCTCGACCGGGCACAACGTCGGCAAGGCGCTGAAAAACGTCGGGAAGATGACGTTTGAATGGCTGGAGAAGAACGGCATCGAATATGACGAGATTTTTTTCGGCAAGCCCAATGCGGACATCACGATTGACGACCGGGCGGTGCGGTTTGCCGACAACTGGGCGGAGATTTCCGAAGATATGCTGATGAGGGAGGCTAAGGCGAAATGATTAACGTGGTGATACCGATGGCGGGGGCAGGCTCCCGTTTTCAGGCAGAGGGGTTTGACAAGCCGAAGCCTTTTATCGACGTCAACGGCAAGATGATGATTGAGCGGGTTCTGGACGGGGTCAGCCTGCCCGATGCGCATTATACGCTGATTATTCAGGAGCGCTTCCGGGAGGAAAACGGGGCGGAACTGGAGAGGCTGTCGGAGCGCTACCGCACGGCGTTCGTTACGGTGGAAAAGCTGACGCAGGGCGCGTGCTGCACGGCGTTGGCGGCGTTTGAGATCATCAACAACAACCTGCCGGTCATCTTTGCCGACAGCGACAACATTTTCACGCGGGAGGCGTTTGCGGGGTTTGCCGAAGACTGCCTGGCGCGGAGGCTGGACGGCAGCCTGCTGACGTTTGCGTCGGACGAGAGCTGTTTTTCGTACGCGGAAACGGACGCGGAGGGCGTGGTAGTGCGGACGCGCGAGAAAGAAGCCATCTCGCGCCACGCCATCGCCGGGGCGTATATGTTTGCGCGGGGGGCGGATTTTGTGCGCGCCGCCATCAATATGATGATTTACGGCGACAAGGCAAAAAACGAATATTACATGAGCAATGTTTATAACCATGCGGTGCGGCTGGGGCTGAAAACCGGGGTTTACGACATTGCGGCGGATGCTTTCGCCTGCGTCGGCACGCCGCGGCAACTCAGGGAGTATCTGGAGAGATGAACGGGGAGATATTGGGGACACGAACGCCAGGCGGCGACAGCGGCATAATGAGCGGGGCGCAAATGCCGGCAGGATTACAGGCGCAAATGGCCGGCGGTACAGCGGTAAGACGAACGCGAATACAGCGGTAATCCGGGCGCGAATATATTTGGGATATGAATGACAAAAAGGGGATTGAGCAAATGAGGATAAGAAACTTTTTAGTGCATACGGCGGCGTGTTTTATTCCGAACCGGGAGAGGCGAAAAGCTTTCCGCCGGCGTTACCGGCAGCCGGATGCAACGGAGCTGCTGCGGCGCCGGGTGGCAGTTCTGGAAGATACACTGAAAGAGAAAAAAAGCGGGAATGACAATAGAACAGACCTGTTGTCCAGAATAGAATTGTTGGAACAGGAAGAACTTTGCCGTAAAAAAAGAATTCAGCAGGTAACGGCGGAAAAGGCAAGAAACAGTATACAGGACTTTGGCAAGAACAACAGATTTGTTTTAATTCATGAAGACGGCCATGAGGAATATAATCCTCAAATAGAAGGGTTGACTGTTATTTTTTACGGTAATGACAATCGTGTAGAACTCCACGCTCCCATAAAGTTTATAAATTGCCGTTTTAAATTAGGCGACAGGGCGGAAATTGTCATTCAGAAGACCCGCTATAATATCTGTGATGTCTTTGTTGATGCACCGATGAAACCGGGGAACAAATTAATTATCGGGGAAAATTTTTCTTGCGGCCATACGGTTTTTTATTTGGGAGAAGCCCCCGGAGTCTGTATTAAAATAGGAAACGACTGTATGTTTTCGGTACAAAATTTTTTCCGCCCGGGTGACGGACATAAAATTACGCAACAAGGCCAAACCGAGCAAATTAATGTTCCGAAAGATATTGTTTTGGGTAACCATGTCTGGCTGGGTATGCGCAATATGATATTAAAAGGAACGGTAATTCCCGACAATTGCGTTATTGCCACATCGTCTGTGGTTAATAAGGTTTTTACAGCTAAAAATTGTATTATAGGGGGGGTACCCGCCAAGGTTTTAAAGCATGGCGTGGAATGGCACAGGTAGGAGAGAGACTGTTTTTGCCGTTTGGTATATCTTGACTGCGGCAGTCTGAAATATTTAATTGGTGGTGTTATGTACTTATTTGAAAAAAAACAGAGAAAGAAAAAAGTGCTGCTTTGTATTGATAAAGATCAGATGCAGCCTTATGATTACAAGCTTCCGTCATTTGAGGGGCTTGCCGGCATGGGGGGAAACAGCGGCAATAACGTTTTTCAGTTCGGTATGCAGAAGGTGATGTTGTCGCCGTATGTTGACGTGGATGTGTGCACGACGTTTTTATCCCGAACGGACGAGTTTCTTAAGGATGCGGATCGGATTAACGAGAAATATGATGCGTTGGTTACGTTTCCGGCCAATGTATTGGGAACCTATGCCAAAGAGCATGGGCTGCGGCGTTGGGCGCATGCGGTTAAGAAAATTAAAAAGCCGTTTCATTTTATCGGAGTGGGAGCCCAATCCGATTATTTATATCATACGGATTTTGTTGAAGACATCCGGCAGGAGGGCTGCGACTTTATCGGGAGTATACTGGATACAGGAGGCATGATTTCGCTGCGCGGTTATTTTACGGCGGAAGTTGTTAAAAAGCTTGGATTTTCGGACAGTGACTTTACGGTAACCGGCTGCCCGACCCTGTTTATGAACGGGCGCAATCTGGTTATAGTCCCGCAGGATATTGTGCAAAGCGAGCTCAAGCCGGTGTTGAACGGAACACATTTCTGGTTTGACGAGAGATTTCATGTTTACTTTCATCAATATCCAAATTCTGTTTTTGTGGATCAGGACGTCTTATACCGTCTGCTGCTGCGACAAGAAGAAATTCCCCAGACCCTGGGAATGGAGCTGCCGCATCTGCGCAACGGCCTCTTTGCGACTTTGTACAATCAGAAGCGGCTTCGAATTTACGGCGATTATCTGGCATGGGATGAGGATTTAAAAAACAGCGGGTTTAATTTTTCCATAGGCGGTCGCATCCACGGCAATATCGTGTCTTTGCTGGCGGGGATTCCTGCTTTTATCGACGGGCATGATTCGAGGGTTATGGAATTGGCGGAATATTTTAGCATACCGTGTGTACATATGTCGGAACCGGAAGATTTGTTTGATATTTATTCGCGGCTTGATTATGGACAGTTTAATCGTTCGTTTGCTCAAAAATATGATATTTTTGCAGAGTTTATGAAACGTGCCGGGCTGCCTTTTTGGGATGACGAACGTTTCATAAATGAACGTGTCAGCCGTGTAAGATGTCAATATCCGCCGATGGAATTCGGCCGAGAGATGTTTATTGACGCCTTAACCAAGTATGCTCAAAAATAGGAGAAAATTTATGAAAGAAAAGATTATCCCGATAACGTTTTCGGTTGATGACAATTATGTTAAGCATGCCGCGACGGTTATGGTTTCCATCCTGTCAAACTCGGACAGCAGCTATACGTATGAGTTTATCGTCTTTGACAACGGCATAAAAGAGGCAACGAAGGAACTTCTGCGAAAGGTTATTTCCAGATACGGCAACGCACGGGTGAAATTTATCGACATCCGCGACAAGACGGCGGGTTTTCTGACGACAAACATTAAGACGTCGGCAATATTTGACAGGCTGTTTATCCCGGAGGTTTTGAAGGAATATAAGAAGATAATCCAGTTAGACGCGGACATGGTGGTTCTGGGAGACATTTCCAGGCTTTTTAACGAGGATACGGGCAATTGTTATATCGGGTGCGTCCAGGATCGTTTTGTCCGGCAGCATATCAGCGACAGAGATACGGTCTGGCTGCGCGACGTCGAAGGGCTGAAAGGGTATGACTGGGCGTCTTATACGCGGGATTATCTGAAAATGAAACACCCCGAAAATTATTTTAACGCCGGAATGATGCTGATGAATTTGGAACTGATGCGGAAAGATAAAATTTCTCCTAAACTGGTGGCGTATTTGCTGGAACACCAGCCGCTCGCCCTGTGCGACCAGGACGTTTTGAATGCGGTTATCGGCGATAAGAAGAAGCTGCTTTCGCCGCGATGGAATTTTGTCATCGACTATTCCATTCTGCATCCCGGCGATGCATATTCAAGGGAAGGGCGGGAGCATCCGTACATCCTGCATCGCAAACTCTGGGACGGGCATTTTCTGCGCGGGTACAGCGAATATTACTACCAGTACCTTCCCGAAGAATTCGGCAACCTGCAAAGAAGGAAGACGGAAACCGTCAGCCCGCGCGATATTACGTTTGTGTGTACCGGAAAAATCATCGGCAAGGGGCGGTATGCAACGGCCAGGTCGTTGCGTTCGGTACGAAAGTATTTTCCCGAAGCCGAAATTGTCCTGTCTACATGGGAAGGGGAAGACCTCTCCGGGCTTGACGGGCTGTATGACCGTCTGGTACTGAATAAGAAAATGGAACCGGAATATTCGGCGCATTTAGAAAGCTATCCGTGGAAAGCGCCTAATACTTACGATTTGCAGCAATATTCCGTCAATCGCGGGCTGAAGGCGTGCCGGACAAAATACGCGGTGCGGTGGCGGACGGATTTTGTATTGCAAAACGGCGATTTTTTGAAAAATTACAATACGTTCAACCGGCTTTTTGACATGTATGAAGCGGATTGCAGAATTTTTGAGCAGAGGGTACTGATTCATAAGACTCTGACAGTTAATCCGCATGCGCCGGATCTGGCCTTTGCGCAACATCAGGCAGACCTTTTCCATTTCGGGCTGACGGAAGATTTGCTCAGGCTGTGGGACGGGCGGCCGATGCCCGAAGGCGTGTATGATTTCTTTTGCAGAGGCGTGGGGCAGCCTAATCCATGCCGTTTCGCCAGCAGGTATATCATAGAACAGTATTTGTGGGTTGCGCTGCTGGAAAAAGCAGGAAAGGCTGCGGCCGTTCCGGAATATTATCTGGCGACGTCGCCCCGGCTGAAAGAACTGACGGATCGTTTTTTTGTTTCCAATTTCCTGATATTTGATCAAAAAATGCTGGGAGCCGTTTCAAAGTTCGACAAAATGCAGCGCAAGCAGCAGTATCGCTTTTTCTCGTTCAGGCATTTTTGCAACGAGTATACGGAGCATGTTGACCGGCATAATGACAAAGTCAAGGATATTCTGAAGCTGTATGCGTATAAAGATACGTTAAAAGCGCTGCGAAGAGATTTCGGCGCGCCGTTTGTCTGTGCGGGGCGCAAAATCCTTCCGGTGCTGCGCTGGGCGGCGCTTCCGATACGGGTATTCTGGTATCTGGCCAAATATGGCAAGAGAAATTTTCTTTTGCGGGGAAAACTTTGATGGAAATAAAATTTTCAGACATTACGGTCGTGGTGCAGGGAGCCGTGTATGAGGGGATTACGGTGCGGGCGGTTGAGAGCGTGCGTCGGTTTCTGCCGGGGGTGCGGGTGGTCTTTGCGACGTGCGTGCCGGGCGGTGTGCCGGATGGCGGTGCAGATGCCGGAGCGAAAGGGCGCGGAGCGGCAGAGGCAGGAGCCGGAGCGAAAGGGTATGGGGCGGCAGAGGCCGGAGCCGGGGCGTCGTTGCCGTGTGCCGGAAGCAGGGAAACTGCAATACCGGACGTCGGTGCCGACGAGGTTGTGGCGGTTCCGGATCCGGGCGGATTTGCCTATGCCGAACGTCCGGGAGAGAAAATCAACAACGTTAACCGCCAGATTGCCAATACGGCAGCGGGGCTGAAAAAGGTGCGGACGCCGTATGCCCTGAAGCTGCGTTCCGACTTTTTGCTGACGGGCAATGGTTTTCTGCGGTATTTTGACGCTTTTCCGGCGGCGGACGAGGCATACCGCGCATTCGGGCATAAGCTGCTTGCCTGCTGCTATTTTGCGCGCAACCCGCGGTCGGATATGCCGTTTCCGTTTCATCCGTCGGATCTGGCGTTTTTCGGGCGGACGGAAGATTTGCTGCGGCTCTATGATATTCCGCTGATGACGCGGGAACAGGCCTATTGGAACCGGCAGGACAGGCATCAGTACCAGTATGTGCCCGAACAGTATCTGTTTATCAACTGTCTTAAACGCGGCGGATTTGCGCCGGAGTGCGGCTTTTACAACGACTGCCGGGAAGCGGGCGTGGCGCAGACGGAGCGTTTTTTCGCGTCCGATTTCATATTCCTGACGTTTGAGCAGTTTAACCTGCGGCCGACGAAAGCGACTTTTGATATGGCGGTACATCCGAATGCGTTTCGCAGCTGTTATACGCATATCGAGTGGCGGCGGCTGTACCGGGATTATGCGGATGCGGCGCACGTTGTGCCGGAGCGGGACGAAGAGCGCGAAAAAATCGAGCGGCTGTACCGGAGATACCGCAAATACCGGTTTGTCAGCAATGTCTGCGCGCTGTTTTTCCGGCATAAGGGAAAGCGGCGGCAGGTGCGCAATGCGGTGCTGGAATATTTTCTGGGGAGAGGGCAGGCGGAAAAAGCCTGATGCGGCGCGGCGGTTTCGGGGCGGATACGGACGGCGGCGCCGGGAACGAAGGCGGCGGAGAGAAAATATTTTTTTGACGCCAATCTAATATGTTATGAAAAAATGTGCAAAAATATGAAAAAAATGCTTTACAATAAAAAAACAATGCGCTATTAAAAGCTCTGTTGACGCACTCGTAGCTCAACTGGATAGAGCATCTGACTACGGATCAGAAGGTTGTGAGTTCGAACCCCGCCGAGTGCACCAGTTTTAAGCCCTCTCTTTGGAGAGGGCTTTAGTTTTGCCTGAACGGGAGAGGAAGGGCAGAAAAGGAAGGGGAGAAAACGCAGCGTCCGGGTTGCGGTGCGGCGGAGGTTGCGGGCTTAATGTTACGGGCTTAATATTATGGGTATAAGGCTTAAATAGAGGTTGCCAAGCGGGGAACGGACTGTATATTTATAAAGATTTTTCAGGACGACTCTATTGTTTTGCGGATGTTTTAATGTATAAGCTTTTGGTGAATTTGGTCAGTTTCGGGCTGCTGATGGCAGTGTTGCTGTTTGCGGGCATTTTTGTTTGGTTTAAAACGGCCGGGTTTGATATTCCCGACTATACGAAGCTGGCAACATACGAGCCGCCGGTTACGACGCGCCTGTATGCCGGCGACGGGCAGGTGCTGATGGAATATGCGGCGGAGAAGCGTATTTTCGTGCCCGAGGATAAAATTCCCGAGCGGGTCAAGCAGGCTTTTATCGCTGCCGAAGACAAGCATTTTTATTCGCATCCGGGGATAGATCTGCTGGGGATTACGCGCGCGGTATTTACGAATGTCGTCAATTATGCCAAAGGCAAACGGCTGGTCGGGGCGTCGACGATTACGCAGCAGGTGGCGAAAAACTTTCTGCTTTCTTCGGAGCGGTCGCTTATCCGCAAAATCAAGGAGGCCATTCTGGCGTACCGCATCAGCAACGCATTTTCCAAAGAGCACGTTCTGGAGCTGTATCTGAACGAGATTTACCTCGGCAACCGGGCATACGGCGTGGCGGCGGCGGCTCTCAATTATTTCAACAAATCGCTGGCGGAGCTGACGCTTGAAGAAACCGCCTATCTGGCGGCGCTGCCGAAAGGGCCGAACAACTACAATCCCAAAAAGCGTTATGACGCGGCGATTGCGCGGCGCAACTGGGTTATCGGGCGTATGGCGGAAGACGGGTACGTGAGCAGGGAAGAGGCCGAGGCGGCGCAGAAAAAGCCGCTGGTAACGGTGGAGCGGAAATTCGGATATCTGAAAGACGGCGAGTATTTCAGCGACGAGGTGCGGCGCGTTATTTCCAAGAGCCTCGGCGAAGATGCGGTGTTTGAAGGCGGGCTGATGGTGCGCACGACAATTGACCCGGCGCTGCAGCAGCTGGCGACCAAAGTGTTCCGGCGCGGACTGCTCAATTATGACCGGCGGCACGGGTTCCGCGGGGCAACGGCACGGATAGACCTTAACGGCGACTATAAGGACGCATTGAAAAAAACGGTTTTGCCGGCAGGTGCGGAAAAAAGCTGGCAAAAGGCGGTCGTGCTTTCGGCAGGCGCCGCGGAAGCCAGGATTGAAACCGAAAGCGGCAAACAGGGAACCATCGGGCTGAAGAGTCTGGCGTGGGCACGCAAGGCGCTCAAAGACCAGCGGGTCAGCGAGGCGCCGAAAAAGGCGTCCGACGTGTTGGCGAAAGGCGACGTGATTTATGTCGAGGAAGCCAAAAACGGCGCGTTTGAGCTGCGGCAGGTGCCGAACGTCGAGGGGGCGATGGTGGTGATGGATCCGCACAACGGCAAGGTGCTGGCGATGGTCGGCGGCTTTTCGTTTGCCAAATCGCAGTTTAACCGCGCGACACAGGCCTACCGCCAGACGGGGTCGACGTTTAAGCCGGTCGTCTATGCGGCGGCGCTGGAACTCGGCTATTCGCCGACGGATTTAATTTTGGACGCGCCGTTTGTGCTCGACCAGGGGCCGGGGCTGCCGCTGTGGAAGCCTTCCAACTATTCCAAAGGGTTTTCGGGGCTGACGACGCTGCGGCAGGGAATCGAAAAATCAAAGAACCTGATGACGGTGCGGCTGGCTCAGGACGTCGGCATGGACAAGGTGGCGGCGATGGCGAAACGCCTCGGCGTGGACGATAACCTGCCGCAGCTGCTTTCGATGTCGCTGGGTGCGGACGACACGCGTTTGGTCGACATGATAACGGCGTATGCGGTGTTCGTCAACGGCGGGAAAAAGGTTACGCCGTATCTGATTGAGCAGATTCAGGACCGTTACGGCAAGAGTTTGTATAAAAACAATGACAGCCACTGTATCGGCTGCAAAGCGGCGCATTTTGACCCGGCAGCGCCGGTGCCGGAAATTACCGATGACCGCGAGCGGGTATTGGACGAGCTGACGGCGTATCAGATGGTGTCCATCTTGCAGGGCGTGGTACAGCGCGGAACCGGGGCAAGGCTGGCGCAGCTGGGCAAAAATCTGGCGGGCAAGACCGGTACGACGAACGACACTAAGGACGCGTGGTTTATCGGCTTTTCACCGGATATGGTCGCGGGCGTGTATATCGGCTTTGACGAGCCGCGGACGCTCGGACGGGTAGAAACCGGTGCGGCGGCGGCATTGCCGGTGTTTTACGATTTTATGAAAGAGGCGCTGAAAGACAAGCCGAACCTCGAATTCCGCGTGCCGAAAGGAATCCGTTTCGTACGCGTGAACCCGAAGACGGGACGCCCGGCCACGCTGGATGACCGGGTGGTCATTACCGAAGCGCTGAAGCCTGATTTTGACTTTAACAATACGCAGAGGGTTATCGGCGACGACGGCAGGTCGATGCTGGATGATAAGAGCGAAGAGGCGTTTGGGCTGGGTTCCGAGTACTAAAGGGGAAAATTTTGCGATTGAGTTCGCAGGAGGAGGCCGCTCGGCAGAGCGGTCATGTACCTTTATGTACACACCCGCTCTTTGGCGGGCTCCTGCGGTTCACTCACAAAATTTATACCATGATGCGGGCAACAGGCCGGATGGAACTCCACATCGTCGCATCGTGTACGTCAAAGTACACTCGTGTTTCTCGGGAGACATCCGTTTCTATCCATCGCAAATTTCCCCTCTTTAGGGGAGAGTACGGCGGCGTTCGGGCTGCGGCGTGGTGAAATTCCGGCAGCGGGACGGCGATGTTTTCTGTTGACAAAAACGGGCGGGCGGCGTAAGGTCGTTTGCAAACGGAAGCGCACGGCGAAAGCGCTTTGGCGGCATATGCCGCAATACGGCAGAAACAAGGAAACTATCATGAAACATGAACTTTTGGCGCCGGCGGGCAGTCTTGAAGCAGGATATGCGGCGCTGCATTACGGCGCCGACGCGGTTTATCTCGGGCTGACAAAGTTTTCGGCGCGGGCGGGAGCAGAGAATTTTACGCCAGAGGAACTTGACGAATTTACGGCTTATGCGCATACGCTGGGGCGCAAGGTATTTGTGGCGCTGAATACGGTTTTGACCGAGGCGGAGGCTCGCGAGCTGCCGGAGATTTTTGCGGTGTTGCGGCGGACGCGGGTTGACGCGCTGATTGTACAGGATTTGGGGGTATTTTATCTGGCGAAAAAAATGCTTCCGGGCGTGGAACTGCATGCAAGCACGCAGATGGCGGTGCATAACGCCGAGGGGGCGAAGTTTTTGCAAAGGCTCGGATTTAAACGCGTGGTATTGGCGCGGGAGCTGAGCCTGCGGGAGATTCAGGCGGTGGCCGAGGCGGCGCCGGATTTGGATTTGGAAGTATTCGTGCACGGGGCTCTGTGTTATTCTTACAGCGGGCAGTGCCTGTTTTCGGCGCTGGAATACGGCAAGAGCGCAAACCGCGGGCGGTGCGTTTATCCGTGCCGGGCGGAATTTGCAGTGGAGGAAGAAGACGATAACAGAGGAGCGCGGGAGGACTGGTACGGGCTGGCCGGGAACTGCGATGCGGGGAGAGCAGGGCAGCACGGGCTGGCCGGAGGTTGCGGCGGCTTAAGGTCGCATTTGTTTTCCATGAAAGATTTGGCGTTGGAGGAGGCGGTTTTGAAAATCCCGGCGCTGTCGCTCAAAATTGAAGGGCGGAAAAAGTCGCCGCTGTATGTTGCGGCGGTTACGAACTATTATCGCCATATTCTCGACGGGCGCAAAAAGGACTTGAAAGAGGCGGAGGACATCCGGCAGATTTTTTCGCGGCCATGGTGCCGGTTTCATTTTAACGGCAAGGATAAAAACGTGGTTGACGCACATTTTGTCGGGCACCGGGGGCTGCTTATCGGCAAAGTGGGACGCGTCGGGAGAAACCGTCTGGGGTTTAAGACTTCGCATGCGGTGGCTCGTTATGACGGCGTGCAGATTGACGCGGCAGGCGACGAAAAACCGTTCGGGTTCGGGGTCAAGGCACTGTTTGTCAACGGAAAGCCGGCGATTGAGGCGGCGGCAGGGCAGTATGTGGAATTGGAACTGCCGGAGGAGCATCCGTATCTGGCAGCCGGCGCACCGGTTTATCTGGCTTCATCCTCGGCGGTGAAAGGAAAATATGCTTATCAGAAGCCGAAACCCGGCGCTTATCGCAATCGGGCGGAACTGGCGGTTCGGGTGGAAATCGGCGCTGATGAGGTGCGGGCGGTCTGTTGTGGGGCAGACGGCTGTGCGGGGACGGCGGAACATATCGCAGACGGCTGCGCAGGGACGAATGCTGAAAGGTTTGCCGGAGTGGCAGCCGTTATGCGAGGGGATTTCCCGCCGGCGAAAGATACGGCAAAAGTGGAGGCTGCCGTGCGGGAAGCGTTTGCCAAAACCGGAGGTACGGCCTTTACCGTGGCAGCATTGGATATTGCCAATACCGAAGCGCGGTTTGTTCCGGTTTCGGTATTGAATGAATTGCGGCGCGGCCTGTTGGATAAAGCGGCGGCAGCGGCGAAATTGGCGGAGGAAGAGGCGGCTGTGCAGATGGCGGAATCACGGCAGGCCGTGAGAACCGGCGGAGCAGAGGCGGTGAATGAATGTGAAAATATAGAGCCGGATGCCGGGGGAAATTGTTTGGTGACGTGTGCGACGGAACGGCTGGTTAAAAAATTGCGGTTGTTCCGTATCGGGCTGGAAACGGCTGAAACGGACTGGCAGGCGTGCGATATGGCGGAAACATGGTTTGTATTGCCGCAGATATGCCGCAATACGGGGAGATTGGCCGCGGTTGTGCAGAGTTTGTATGATGCAGGGGCGAGGAAGTTTGTTGCCGAGAATTATTATGCTTTCGAGATGCTCAGGCAGTACGAAGGCGTGCAAATCGGGGCGGGAAGCTTTATCTATGTCATGAACCATTATGCGACCGCGGCCTTGCGTGATATCGGCGCGGCGTGGGCAACGCTGGCGTTGGAAAGCTCGGCGGAAAATATGGCGGAGACGGCGGCGAAGGCTCTGGTGCCAACGGTTCAGGCGGTGTTTGCATATCCGCCGTTGTTTACGTCGGCGGTTTGCATCCGTCCGAATGCATGCAAGGATTGCAGCCGGGGGGTGAAACGCTATCGGCTGAAAAAAGACGGGCGCGCGTTTACGGCAGTTTCACGCGATTGCCAGGTGCAGGTTTTTGATACCAGGCCGTATGAGCGCGAGGCAGTTCCCGGCATTTGGGCTGTTATTGACGAAAGAGATTAATCCTCAAAAAGGGACAGGCGGCCGGCGTACGGCAGAAAGCGAGACGTTGATAAGTGAGAGCCGACAGGAGAACGGCTTTGGGCTGTTGGTATGCGGCGTTGGCGGCAGAGGGGGCATTGGTTGCAAAAGGCGTCTGCGGCGTTAGCGGCCAAGAGCCTGGACGGCAGAGAGCTTGGGCGGCAGAGGCGATTGCGGTGTTGGCGCACAGGGAATTACAAGAGGTCGCCCAGCAGTCCTTTGGCGCTGTTTTTCAGGTTTTCGGCAGTTCCTTTCAAAGTGTCGGCGCTTTCGCCGGCAATATCTTTCAGGCTGTTCAGCCCCTGACGGACAGCTGTATCGTAAGCAGTATCAAGGATTTTTTTCAGAATAAGAGAGGTTGTTTCAATAATGCCTTTGCCTTGACTGCCTTTTTCACGGCCGATATCTTTCAGGGTGACGGCGGGCAGGGGAACGGAAGCGGCGGCGCCTTTGCCGCCAAACGTGGCGCCGAGGCTGACTTTGCCGCCGGTTATGTTAAGCGCGTTGATGATGACTTTTTTGCCGCCTGAGGAAGAGGCTGATTTCGCGGAACCGCCTGAGGAAACGGCGGGCTTTGCGGTGCCGGCCCGTGTGGCATCGGTTTGGTCAGCGGCGGGTTTGGCAGCGGCGGCTGCGGCGTTTTTGTTGACTGCCGCCAGCAGGTCGGACACGTTGTTATGGGCGACGCTTTTCAGTTCATACGCAATTTCGGGGTTGGCGATGCGGATTTCTTCGACAACAATGACTGGTTTTAAGAGCGAGCGCATATCCAGCCTGACATAAACGGAGCCGAGGCTCAGTATTTGCGGCGTCTGATATCCTTCGGGGTTGGCGATGCGAAGGCCTTTCAATTCGGCTTCTCCTTTGCGCAGGGACAGGCGGAAGCCATCGAGCGCGACTTCGGTGCCGGTCAGCTGCGAGCCGTATTTGGCAACGGAGGCTTTGACAATCGATTCAAGGTTGAGATACAAGCCGCAAATTCCTCCGGCAAGCAGAATGATGATTGTAAGCAGGATAAGCAAAAATTTTTTCATGACAGTCCTTTCAGCCGAAGCGAAACAAATTCAAAACAACTTCCCAAAAGCCGAATCGGACGGTTGGCGCGGGCAGCTTTGGGGGATGCAAATATATAATGAAGTATATATTTTTATTTTAATTTTGCAATCAATTAAAATAAAAAATCCGCTGTAAAATGTGATATTTTTTATGGGAGAAAAGCTGTGTTTCACAAGGTTACAAAGTAGAACGAGCGGCTATTTTGTTTTTGTCGGCGTCCGCTGTGGTTTATATAGGGGAAATTTTTTTTAATTTACAGTTGCGAAATGTGAAATTTATTTCTATATAGTATTTATCATATATTAAATATGATAGATTTGTTTGATTTTATAAGGAGAAGAGATATGCCAAAATATGGTGATAAAACAGCAAAATAACTTGATAATTATTTGAAAAACTACAAGCCTGTACTTGGGAAAACAAGAACCGGACTTGCCGCTCCTGTTAAAGACTTGAAATGTAGTCATACATTAATGAAAGAAATGAAGCTAAAGGAAAGTGATCCGTTTTTCCACTGTAAAGCAAATTATGAAGCAACAAAGCGAAGCGGCGTATATGGAGCGGGTGTTGCAAATATTATTGATGCAGGAAAAGAAATGAAAGATATATTTATCAACAAATATCCCATCGCTGACAGTGTACGGGATTACCGGGCAAATTTAAGAGGACAGAGAGGAGCGTTGCAAGGTAAAACATTAGAAAAAACCTGTCCGACACACCATACGAAATATAAATAAGGAGAAAATATGAAAAAAAAATTATTGTTGGTGATAAAACACATCCTAAAGGCGATAATCTTTTTTTGCATGATGGCGGTGTTGGGTATTAGCTGGGCAATAACCTTTGGAACGGCATCTTTGTGGTTTTATTTGTATGGAGCGGTGGTTATCGTCGCTCTTGGAGCATTTGGCTTGTCATACTGTCAGAAATATCGCAAAATTGCATATATTGTTTTGGGTACGGCGCTGGTCATTTTTATTCTGATGGGGAAATATGTCCCGGAAATTAAAGAGCAGCACGATATTGATGCCTGTATGGACAGTGGAAAGGTGTACGACCCCGTTCAAAAAATCTGCCGTGATGACTGTTGGAAATGGGACGATGAACTGGGGTGTTTGAAAGAGTAGGCCTTACCTGACGAAAGATATGTGAAAACACGAAAAAGCCTCCAAAAAACGGAGGCTTTTTCATTTGGCGGGGGTTGGTCAGAAATTTATGAACTAAAGCTAAGATAAATTATAATCAAAGCTGCTGCTAATAAAACAGCAAAAATTCTCCAACTTCTATACATTCGGTATAGTCCTTGCGTTGGATAACCATTCTGTTCGTATTCATCACATACCCATTCCATACGTCCTTGCTCATAGAAATAAGCAGACCAAAGGATAAAGCAAACCACACCAAGAGAATATCCCCAGTGTATAAAGAACAAGGCAATACCTGCGATGACAAGTCCTTTAATAATACGTCTGTAAATGCGCTCCGCCTGTTTCTGTTCAGCTGAGTGTTCAGATTTTTTACCTTTTTTCATAAATATACAAAAATTAATAATTAATACAAAATAAATTTAAGTAGTCAAGGAGTACCATACAACGGAAAAAAGTCAATATTTTTTTCTCAAGGCCTGCCGGATTTAATCTATATTAAGCGTTTGAAAATAAAGAAATATAAGTAAAATGGTTCGGAAGTTTCTCCCAAAATACGATTTTGAAATTTACAACATACAAACTGGGGTAAACGCTTGATTTTTAAAAAGAGAAACAGCTTTCGTGATAGGAGCTGCCAACTATGGCGGACAATACATACCGGTCAGGCGAACATCTTATACAAACTGCGCAAACACAATGCGACTGCGCAAACACAATGCGACTACGCAAACACAATGCGACTACGCAAACACAATGCGACTACGCAAACACAATGCGACTACGCAAACACAAAAACAATCTGTACGTAACTTTTTATTGTTAAGTATGCTGGTCTGTATGCCAATTTCTTAAATAGAGATGTCCCTAAGACCCTACTGGACTCCAACTATATTAAACCATTGAAAAATAAAGAAATATAAACAAACGAGTTCGGAAATCTCTTCCAAAATATGATTTTAAAATTACAACATCCGAATTCGGTTAAGCTATTGATTTATAAAAGAAAAATAGCTCCAAAGATAGGAGCTGTTAACTATGGTGGGTGATAGACACCAGACAGGCGAACATTAAAAAATATAAGATAAATATGTAAAATCAACAAGATAAGTTTGGCCTTGTTTTTTGCTCGAGTCCGTTATGAATTGCATACGGAAAATTAGATAGATAAACCTCAGCGCAATGCACCTAATTTCTAATCTTTCAAAACTTCCCTGTGACCGCCTTTGTCCGGACCGATACGACGGATATGTTTCAGGTGGCGCTACCACTGGAAGTGCAATGAATAAATAAAACAGAAAATTATAAAAATGCAATATATTGCGGCTATAAAATATAAGAAACAAAACGTGTACAAAATATGTGAAACACTTGCTTTTTGGGCGATAAATCGATAAAATAAAAAACAAGTAAATGTCTTGAGGATTAAAAGATGGATAAAGAAACCGCCATAAAATTATTTGAAGAGCAAAAAGTCCGTGTGGAATGGGATGAAAACCAAGAAAAATGGTATTTTTCCATTGTTGATGTTGTGGCAGTATTAACATCTTCCGAATATCAAACAGCTAGAAATTACTGGAAAGTATTAAAACACAGGCTTTCCGAGGAAGGTAATCAAACGGTTACAAATTGTAACCAGTTGAAAATGATAGCACCAGACGGTAAAATGCGTCTGACCGATGTAGCTGATACTGAGCAGCTTTTGCGCCTGATACAAAGCATTCCAAGCCCAAAGGCCGAACCGTTTAAGATGTGGCTTGCTAAAGTTGGTCGTGAGCGTATTGATGAAATGGAAGACCCCGAAATTACAATCAACCGTGCTTTGGAAACATATCTTAAAAAAGGATATTCCGAAGCGTGGGTAAATCAACGCCTGAAATCTATTGAAATCCGCAAAGGCTTAACAGACGAGTGGGACAGAGGCGGCATTCAAAAAGGTTTGGAATATGCGATTTTAACCGATGAAATCACCAAAGCGTGGACGGGAATGACCACCAAAGAATACAAACAACTTAAAGGACTAAAAAAGGAAAATCTGCGCGATAATATGACTAATATGGAACTGGTGTTGAATATGCTTGCAGAAGTTTCGGCAACCGAAATTTCCCAGAGCCAAAATCCTAAAGGTTTAGCTCAACACAAAAAAGTCGCTCGCGCAGGCGGGGAAGTCGCCAATAAAGCCCGTAAAGAGCTGGAAAGCCAAACCGGCAAAAAGGTCGTAACCGATAAAAATGCAAAAAAACTGCATAAACAAATAGAAGTATTGGAGAAAAAGTAAATGAATATTAAGCAGAAAGTCCAACAATCCGACACACCAAATAAAACTGTATACAATAAACAAAGAAATATTGATGAAGAAAACCAAAAAGCGGATACAATATTCAAGAAAATGCTGGAATTATTGGATAAAGCCCGTCGTTTGACTAAGGTAGGCCTAAAAGTTAAAGAAGTAAATGAGACAATAGAAAAATATGATAGAGAAAAAGCTATCTTCTTGATTGCCCAGAATGTGAATAAATATGAAAAGCTTATAAATCTCTTATCTTGCATAACCGGACGATACGTTATATATGAACCGGATTATTATGCGGATAAAACGGATGAGATTATTTTTTGCGATTTAAAATACATTAGAAATGTAATCTATTTTGATGAAATAAAGAATACCGGTCTTGAAATGACGTTAACAAAAGCCCTTAAAAAACTTAACATAATAGACTAGTAGGCTACCTGTCAGGGGAGGATCTAATAAGTTGGTGTCAAAATGTCGCCGACTGTAATTACAAGCCGTAGAAGGTAAGAAATATATAACAAATATTGTCGCGCAAAAACGATTAAGCAATGGTTTATCTGTGTTGGCTAACATAATACACATCAAAGTAGGTATAAATTCTCACATTTTGTAGAATACTAAAGAAAGATAGATATTAGAGTGAATCTTCTTGACATAAAGTAAAATATATTATACATTAAAGCTGTTAGAGTAAAATATATTTTACATAAGAGTTAAAAGATGAAACAAAAACTAACAACACCCATCCCAGTCAAAAAGGCTTTAAAAAAGCTCGGAAAAGATATAAAAGAAGCACGTCTGCGCCGGCGTATTCCTGCAGCTCTTATGGCAGAACGTGTTGGTATTTCACGTGTTACCCTTAAATCTATTGAAGATGGGCAACCGACTGTATCAATGGGGCTTTATGCCACCGCTCTCTATGTTTTAGGAATGTTAGACCGGTTGAAAGACGTTGCCGATATTGCTTTCGATTCTGTCGGGCAGGCATTGGGCAGCGAAGAGCTTCCCAAGCGGATTGTTTTAAAGAAGGAATAAAAAATGGCCGAAATTCTAACGTATGTATATATTAATCTGGATGGCGAAGATATACCGGTTGGCCGTTTGTGGTCATATTTTAACAATGGTAAAGAAAGTGCTTCGTTTAAGTATGATGAAAGCTGGCTGAAATTTCCTCGCAACTTTGAATTGGAACCATACCTGCCTTTGACAGAAGGAACAGGACATACTGACAACAAAAAAAACATTTTTGCCTCAATGTCAGATTGTTCTCCGGATACTTGGGGACGTCTGCTGATAAAAAGAAATGAGGAAAAACTGGCAGAGCAAGAAAATCGCCCGCGCCGTCAGCTTAACCAGTTTGATTATTTGCTGGCGGTTAATGATTTCTCCCGTCAAGGAGCTTTACGGTTTAAACAAACGCCCGACGGAGATTTTTTAACCGCGAAAGATAAAAAAGCGATACCGCCGTTAGTTGATTTGCCGAAGTTGTTGGCGGCATCTGAAAAAATCATAGACGATGATGCGTCTTTTAATGATATCAAAGAACTCCTTATTCCCGGTTCTTCTCTAGGTGGCGCCAGACCTAAAGCATCAGTCATTGATAAAAAGGGAAATCTTTGCATAGCCAAGTTTCCTAAAAAAGACGACAATAACAATAATGTATTGTGGGAAGCTGTCGCTCTGACATTGGCAAAAAATGCCGGCTTAAAAGTTCAGGAGTGGAAATTGACTAAAGCTCTTGGCAAATCTATTATTTTTCTAAAACGGTTCGACCGTGAGGAAAATCGTCGTATTCCGTTTATTTCAGCAATGAGTATGCTTAATGCCAACGACGGCGAAAGCGGAGATTATAGTTATTTGGATATTGCAGAAATTATCCGCATTAAAGGCGTTAATATTAAGGAAGACCTAAAAGAACTTTGGAGCAGAATGTTGTTTTCCATACTAATTTCTAATACGGATGACCATTTGCGCAATCACGGCTTTTTAAAATTAGAGCCAAATGGCTGGAGCCTTTCGCCACTGTATGACGTTAATCCCAGCATTGACAGAACATCCAATCTGCAACTCAATATTGATGAAACAAGCAGCGCAACCTCTATTGACTTGGCTCTTTCAGTGGCAGATTATTTCGGACTGTCTAAATCAGAGGCAGATAAAATTCTCAAACATCAAATCACAGCCGTTTCCGAATGGAAAACCATCGCTCGACATTTAGGCATCGGCAATGCTGAAATCTTGCGTATGAGTGCAGCTTTTAAAACAAATGAAGTGCTATAATTTTATATGCCGTACAAAAACGCACCACCTGCTTTTAACTCCTAAGATGGCTTTATTTATTAAAAATATTATAAAAAAGTACATCCTGCAAATATTATACTAGATAAAAAAAGAACATAACTGCAAATAATCAAACCAATACTCAAACCAGTGTACCGATGTTGTTTTTTTTGAAATTTATCTTCATTTTTTAGAGCCTGTTTCTTTTCTAATGTTAATGCATCAATTTTATCTAATCTGCTCTGTATTAAGCCTGCCTTTTCTTCATTAAAATTACCGGAAGGATACATTGTTTCATATTGTTCTTTTTCTTCACGTAATGTTGCATCATAATATGAAATAAAATATTGAAACAAAATACCAGACAATTGAAAGGAAAATCTCTTTTGAATGGCTTCTTGAGCAAGATAAGAAAATCCAGAACTGATAACTGCACATATCCGTCAGCAGTGCTTGCAAGCGCGCAACGGCAATTTCAAGCGCTTTCATTTCGTTTTTGATGCGGTTAATGTTGGCAGTCACTTCCGTTTGGTTAAATTTAATCAGCTCTTGCCCTTCTTTAACATATTGCCCCTCAACCACGTAAATTTCTTCAATCTCGCTGTCAGTTAGTGTCTGTATGGTTTTAATGTTTGCAGCGGGCATCAGTTTGCCGGCAGCTGTGGCGATAATATCAATTTTGCCGAAAACAGCCCATAAAAGCGTAATGACAAACACCGACATAATAACGTATGAGAGCAGTCTTGCCGCGTGCGAGGGCGGCGTTTCGGTAACTTCCAGCACCGCCGGTAAAAACTCTTTTTCGTGTTCGTTCATCCCTTTAAGCGGGCTGTCTGCCTGTGCTTTTTCCTGCAGGAGTGCCAGTTTGGCAATCTCAATATATTTCTTTAATAACTCTTGCATATATTTACTCCGCCGCCAATTCATCAGGAACAATCGGCGCAGTCTGGCTGTTCCAAAGGTACGCATAACGCCCGCCGCGTTTCAAAAGCTCCTCGTGTGTTCCTGTTTCGGTAATTTCGCCTTTTTCAATGGTGATAATCTTGTCGCATTCCCGAACCGTAGACAGCCTGTGTGCAATCATAAACACAGTCCGCCCTTTACAGATTGATGCCATATTTTGCTGGATAATCCGTTCGGACTCATAGTCAAGTGCCGAAGTCGCTTCATCAAAAATCAAAATCCGCGGATTGTTGACGAGTGCCCGCGCAATAGCGATACGCTGCCGCTGTCCGCCTGAAAGAGATGCCCCACGCTCTTCAATAATGGTATCATAGCCATCCGGCAGGTCAGTAATAAATTCGTGTGCGCCCGCAAGTTTTGCCGCCGCGATAACTTTTTCAAGCGATATAGCAGGATTGGTCAGCGCAATGTTTTCGCGTACAGATTTGTTAAACAGATAGTTTTCTTGCAGCACAACGCCGATTTGCCGCCGCAGCCAGGCAATATCCACCGTAGAAATATCAATTCCGTCAATCAAAACTTTGCCCGATTCAGGAATATACAGCCGCTGAATAAGCTTTGTTACCGTGGATTTGCCCGAACCGCTCGGCCCGACAAACCCGATTTTCTGCCCCGCCTTAATGTCAAAGCTCATTTTTTTCAAAATCTCCGGTCCGTCTGTCGCGTAGCGAAACGAGATGTTTTGAAATGTTACATCACCGCGAATGGCCGGCAATGCGCCTTTGGAAAGTTGGGTGTTGTTTTCGGGCGGATTGTTCAAAATATCCGCAAGCTTGTCCATAGAAATCTTGGTCTGTTGAAAGTTTTGCCATAACTGCGCCAAGCGTAACACAGGCTGCGACACGCGGCTTGCCAGCATATTAAACGCAATCAGCTGCCCGACCGAAAGCTCACCCTTCATCACCAACGTTGCGCCAATCCATAGCGTCAGCACCATCGTCACCTTTTGTACAAATTGCACCAACTGGCTTGCGATGTTATTGATATGCGAGGCACGGAACGTTGATCCGACGTAGGCGGCAAGCTGCTGTTCCCACCGACGCTGCATCTGCGGCTCTACCGCCAGAGATTTAACCGTTTCAACACCCGAAACCGCTTCCACCAAAAAGCATTGGTTTTCCGCGCCTTTCTTAAACCGCTCGTCTATCCTTGCCCGCAAAATCGGCGTAAAAAACAGCGACAGCAACACATAAATCGGCAAAGATGCCAGCACAATCAGCGTTAAGGTTTTGGAATATAAAAACATTACGATAAAAAAGATGACGGTGAAGAAAAAATCAATCACCAACGTCAGCGTTGAGCCGGTCAAAAAGTTCCGGATATTTTCCAGTTCGTGCACCCTTGCAACCGTATCCCCCACACGGCGCACGCTGAAATAAGACAACGGCAGGCGGATGAGATGCTTAAACAAACTTGCGCTCAGCTCCACATCAACCCTTGTGGTCGTGTGGGAAAATGTATAGGTACGGATACCGCCCAAAACCGTTTCAAACAGCGATATGAAAATCATAGCCACCATCAAAACATCAAGCGTGGAAAGCCCGCGATTGACCAACACCTTATCCATCACCACCTGAAACAATAAAGGCGTAATCAGCGCAAACATCTGCAAAAAGAACGATGCCAGCAGCACTTCGCCGAAAAGCCTGCGATATTTCACCACCGCCGGAATAAACCAAGAAATATCAAATTTGCGGTTTTTGCCGTTGATAAACTCACGGCAGGTCATCATTAAGAGCCTGCCGTTCCATCTGTTCATAAATTCTTCTTTGCTCAAAACCTCGGGGTGGTTGCCTTTGGCGGGGTCTTGAATCAAAACCTTACTCTCAGCAACTTTGCCGATAATAAAATAAGTATTGTCTTTGCTCTGGGCGATTGCCGGCAGCGCCGTCTTGTCCAACCGCTCCCACTTGGTCTCGACAAAGCGGGCTTTGAAAGAAAATTCCTTGGCCAATTGCAGCAGTTCATATTCTTCAAAATGTGAATTCTGCCGATCATATTTATGTTTGATTTGGTCAATAGAGATTGGCTTTTCAAAGAAATTCGCCATAATCGCAAAACAGGCCAGTCCGGTGTCAATGTCTTGAAAAGAAGTATTACCCATGGTTGCTCACAAATCAGTTGCAAAGCTTTAATGAAAAATATCATAAAGAGAGAAAGCCCAAAAATAAAGCAAAAATTTACACTTATTGATAAATAGTTTCTTACATAAGTATAATCTAAAGTTTTATCCACAGAGTCAAAGCAAGTGCCGCCAACAGTTTAAAATGAAAATCTAACAAAACATTAATGGAACGAAAAAAATAAAAAATAATTTCCTTGCATAATTAATATTATAGAGTGAAACTAACAACAAAGTTACTCTTAATAGGAGAGGTTGGAATGGACTATTATACGGAACGGCCAATTAACGGCCATCCCCATGGACTACCTCCATCGGACATTGTTTCAGGTGTTTCGTTCGTTTTGGCCACCTCTCAGATTTCAAATTATGTTTTCAAACATCATCAAACCTTTGCCGCCCACCCGGCAAAGGTTTTGTTGCATAGAATCAAAATTTTCGGAGTTGAAAATGAGTAGAATTAAATCGATTATACAGAAGTTATTTCCTCCTGAACAAAAAGTGTTGAACATTTTCAAGATTGCTTATCTGGTATTGTTTATCATTTCGTTACCGGAAATCTTTGTATATGTTGGAGGGGAAGCGGTATCGGGGATTTGGAATGCTCTTGCTTGGTTTGCTTTATGGGCTGTTTTTATAGTTTCTATGCTTGCATTGCCAATGTATTATAAAAGCAAAAAAAGAAATTTAGTTTTCATACCACTACTTATTTTCTTGATATTTTTATATATTATTGCAGTAAAATCACATCGCTATACCGCAGGATTGCTAGATGTCTTATATTTTCTTCCGGTTTTGATTGCTTTCATTCTTTGGAATAAAATGTCGGCAAACCCTGTCCGCAATCTCATAATATTTTTGGCTATCCCTTTCTCTCTTGTTGCTTTTGATAAAATTGTCACTTTAGGGTTTCAGCTAAGTTGTCCTTTCACAACTTCTAAAGCTGAATATAATCCAATTTATCTGCCAAAGCGTTTTTTTCATGAGGAAGATGGAAAACTCGTTCCTAATGTAAAAGTAATTAATAAATACGGAACTTTTAAAGAATATAGGCATGATAAGGTTAAATACACAATTCCTGATACAAATAATACAATTTTTATGTATACTCGCTGTACTTTGCAAGATACGGATATAACTGATAAACTTTTGGAAAAAGGAAATATTGTTCTTTGTCGAGATGTACATTCTCTAGATATAAATTACCAAAAGATAATTGACAGTTTTATTGCCACTATTGAGAAAATGGAAAAAGGTGGGCAAAAAGTAAAGATTGCAACGTTACATTCAAAAATTTTGAATAAAAAATATGAAAAGCGTTGGCTTAGACGTTTATCAAGCAGTTATTGCAGCTTCGGTAATATATTAGGTGGATATAAAGCTCAATTTAGAGCCAAGGAATCGGATTATGCAAATTATATTAAATCATTGGATAAGGAGGTACACGGATATTAATATATATTTTTTTAGTGTTACCCTAAATTGTCTTTATATTTAGATAACTATGTTGAAATTTTATAGCGATTTTAGAGGATAATAAAATATCCTACAGTTTTTTATATGCAATTTTAGGAGAAGTCGTATGAGTGATATTGCAACTTTTAATCCCAGTGATGATTATATTAAGGCATTGTTAAGTAAAGCTGTGTATGAAGGAATCGATGTCGGATATGACTTTTCAAATCTTAATGATAAGGAATTTTCTGTAGCAGAACGAAATTTCCTTTCTCAAAATTTTGAAGTTATTGATAGTTATAGCGATATCTCGACAGGATTTAAAGCTTGTTGGTTTCAGAAGAAAGGAACAAATGAGGTAGTTTAGGCGCGCGAGATATTGTTCTTTGCTGATTAGCCCATCACCTTTGCAGGCATAACCGACAAACACCCCCTGATCACCCCAACCGGTTGCAACGCCTTGCGTAATCTCTGAAGACTGTTTACCGATAAGATTGATAATGTTTAGCCTGCGAACATCAATTGCATAATTTCCCCAACGGTCAGCATAAAGCTCATCATAGCCGATTTCACGGAGAGCGTTCTTAACAAACTCTTCCAAATTGGATAAATCAACATTGCCTTTAATCTCGCCGCCCAGAACAACGGTGTTGTCTTTAACCATGACTTCAACCGCATATTTGACTTGCTCGTCTTGAGCAATCATACGGTCTAAAATATAACTTGAGATATAGTCCGCCGTTTTGTCAGGGTGTCCGAGCGATACCGCTTCCGCCGTTTTCTTCATCAACATTCCTTTCTTGCATAAAAAAAAGCCCGCAACATTAAGTTGCAGGCTTAAATTAGATAAATTTGAAAATCACCCAAAATCTATGGGGATTTACTAAAATTTATTTGTTAATAACGAATTGGATAATCTTTTAAATATTGAGGCTTTATTAATTTCTTCTTTTTTGATGCTGTATATAGTGTATTTTCTATTGTAGGTTGTGTATCATGCTTAGCTTCGGGACCAACCCATTTATGAGCAATCGTATAATACTCATAATAATTTAGCCACATCGTAGTCCAACAAACAATTGTATCAACAATATTATACTGCACCCGCCAAGGAGAAAGGCTATTGTTAAATAAACATAATTGGTTTGACTGTCCAGAATAAGTGTGAGGGTATGTTCCTACCAAAAAGCTCGGTTCTACAATCCAAACTCTGGGTGACCAATACCTTTCATAATTAATACAGAGTGTATATTTATTACTTTGAAGATTTGAGATAACATCAAGTTCACAAACAAAAAAATGTCCTCTAGCTACCCAACGACAATGAGAAGATTTAATCATCGCCAATCTTCATCCCAATCAATATAGGCAGACAATCCAAAATAGTCTTCCAAATAGGATCTAAGCTTTTTAATCAAATCTTTATCTTTTGAGCTATGAGATATAAATACATCGTAATTTTCCTGCTTACCGTGAGCTGAAGCATTATAAACCTGACAATTTCGATCTTCTGCAAAATTTTTACTAAGTTGAATATCTGCAAAATCTTTCACATTAAAATAAGTAGTCACAATAAAAGTCCTTATATAGCACAGAAGTTAGAACACAATAAAGCTTTGAGTATCACATAATTTGAGAAGACTCCTAAAGCTAATAACAGAATAAACATAACGAAATATAAAAGTAGAGATAATGATGTTAAAGCAGAAAATATAGATGTTTCTTTTCTAATATCTTTGATATTTAGGTCAAAAAGATCACATTCATCGGCTAATGCTTGATTATATTTTTTTCGAAAGCAACGTTCTAAAAATAGGTAATATGCATCAATGAGGTAAAAAGCTGTTGTCACAACAAATGCTACGACCAATCCTTTGCTACCTGGATTGTTTAAACAGTAGAGCAGTAGTCCTCCTAAAGAGATGACAAACCAATTTTTTATTGAGAAAGAGTGGGAAGATAGCCTGGAGATAATGGCTTCAATCATTTCTAAGTATTTAATTTTATCACTATTCATAGTCCACGTCCACGTCACAGATAGTTTAGTTTAATTTAATATATGTATCATATAGGTATCGATTTCTCAGAACGCAATAGCAGAAAATAAAAAAAGTTAATAAAACCTAAAAAAGGGATGATTTCATACCTCATCCCTGATTATACCAGATTTTATAAGGGTATTTTAGCGAAATGTAAACCCCGAAGATGTCAATGACATTTTTTGCGCCCATATTGAATTTTGATGAGGGCTTTATCATAACGGACAGCCAACATTTGCCGAGAAACACCAAACTCTCGGCACAAAAGTTTCCACGGTATTCGGTTGGCTCGCTTCCAAACAAGCCTGCGCTCATCAACTGCTAAAATCGGTAGCCAATCTAAAACTACACGCTCCCAAAGGGCAATTTGCTCTTGATTAGGACGGATTTTAAGAGGCTTTTTATCCATAAAAATCATTTCTTGCGCGGTATAAATAATATCGGGCATACAACAACGGTATCTAGGCGCGCGCACCGGCGGTAACAAACGGTCAATATACGCTGCGGTTTCCAAATCATCTTTGATTTTTTCAATAACTTCGTCTGTCATCTTACACCGCCTTTCTTTTGCTAACTTCGTTTTGCTTGCCATAAACCTGTTGTTCAAATTCCTCAAAAGGCACATTCATATCTTTGCAAAACCATTTTCGAACCGCAGTTTTCCAATCCAAAGCGATATATTTTTTGCCATGACGCCAGCCACGTTCATTATGCCAACTCATAAACGCCGGAACATCAATTGCCATTCCGATTTCAGAACAATATTGGGCGACATCTTCCACCTGCGGAGCTCCGATAAAAGTCGTGTTATCCACAGTTTCAGGCTCTCTTTCTCTACAAACATTATCCAAATCATTATCAGATTCATTCTCCTTCTCCGATTCATTCTCCGTGGGGGAGTCTGTAAAGGGTTTTGTTAGTTCCTCGTTAGAAGGTTGCTTAGATTTTGCTTTTGTTTTGCTTGTCTTTTGCTTAGCACTAATTTTTCTCTTTTCGCATATTTCCAAATATTTAGCATTATTCTCGTCAATGATTTTTTGTAAGACGCTGAACTTATCTTTGACATCATTAGAAATTTTAAGCGATATCTTTTCGTACAAATTATATTCACAAAGTGCGATAATTAATTCGCCGGTTTCTCGTTTGGTAAAATTATGCACAGCCGCCAAAAAGTCAGTCGGATACATAATAAAAGTGGACTTTTTATTCTCCATATCGCCCTCCGTCTTTAGAAGCCTTTTTGATACATTTAATGCCCTGTATCCATTTAAGTGCCAGTTGGGTACGCCGAACCTCATCTTTTATTTGATTCTCTAACTTATCCAAAGCCGCCATTTCCAGTTCAATCAAATAAACAACAGGGATTTGACTGATTTCTTCAGTTATAAAGTTGCGGTTGCTTTTCTTCATGGGTGCTCCTTTCAAAATCTGTTAATGACAACAGGAACACCCGTGAAAAAATAAAAACCGTTTCCATTATTTTAGTTTTTGGCGCACTTTTTCAAAAAACTTATAAATGGTCTTCTTGCTTATATGCATTTCTCTAGAAATCTTATCAATGCTTTCGCCTTGTAAAATCTTTTGGATGACGGCTTTTTCCTTTTCATCAGCAGATGCCCAGATTTTGTGCAATAATGCGTGATTATTGCTTGAAGACACAGTTTCTTTAAAAAAAGAAAATCCCTTTAATCAATAATTTCATCAGTTGCAGTTTGTCCCGTTCAACCATCTTTTCTATAATTTTTTCCGGATGACGCATAGCTTTATATATTTCCGCTGATTTATCGGTGCTTATTTTATTAATTAAACCATTCAAAACAGTGATATCACTAATAAGAGGCGTGACAATCTTTAAAATACATTCATCCATAAGCTGGACTGGAACCGCTCCATTACTACAATGATGGTAACCATAATATTTAGCCTTTGTTGAAGTGTAATAAAAACGACGCACTCCGTGACTTTGGCAGGATGCCGGTGTCATCGGGCTATGGCAGCACCCACAAGTTAGAAGTCCCCGTAAAATTCCAACCTCATTTTTATTAAACAAGCAGGTGCGTTCGCTTTTTTCTTTGTTTTTAAGGATATATTGCACGCTTTCAAATATTTTAGGCGATATGATTGCTTTATGCTGACCGTCATATAATTCATCTTTATACTTTATTTTTCCCATATATGTTGGATTTTTCAGCATCCTTAAAAGCGCATCCCGCCGAAAATCCCGATATCCGTTTTCGGTTAAAAGCTTGCATACAGACATTACCGATTTATATTTGAGATACATTTCAAACATAAATTTAACCACATCAGCTTCTTGAGGTTCAATCTCCAATTTTTTATTGATTGAACGGTAACCATATGGAACAACGCCACCAGTCCACATACCTTTTTTTCTAGAGGCGGCTGTTTTATCCCTGACACGCTCACTGCCTATTTCTCGTTCAAATTGCGCAAATGAAAGGAGCATATTCAAGGTTAGCCGCCCCATACTGTCCGATGTATTAAAATTTTGTGTCACCGAAACAAACGAGCAATGATATTTATCAAAAATATCAACCATCTTGGAAAAATCTACAAGCGAACGTGTTAATCGGTCAATTTTATAAACCACAATCATATTGATTTTACCACATTTAATATCGTCCAATAATCGCTGCAAAGCTGGACGTTTCATATTACCGCCTGAAAACCCACCATCATCATAATGTTCTTCGACTAATACCCAACCTTGATGTTTTTGACTTTTAATATAATTCTCTCCTGCTTCTCTTTGAGCTTCAAGCGTGTTGAATTCTTTTTCCAAGCCTTCATCTGTTGATTTTCTGGTATAAATTGCGCATTTAACTTCTTCCATAACTATATTCCCCAAAATTCTTTGCCAGAGATTTTACGTCCTGTAATTTTATATGCCACCGCAGATAGAGATTTGTAAAACTCGTTGTCCATTTCAAAACCACCATTGACCACACGCAAGCGATATGTCTCGCCCTTAAATTTTCTGACAATTTCTGTGCCTATGGATAATGTTTTTTCAGGCAAGAGTGATTTATCCATATTTTCAAGAAGGGATTTGGTTTTAGCATCCAATCCGCCAAACCGTAATTCCTGCAAGCGGTTTGTAACGCGCCATATAAAAAATTCTTTTCGTGTTGTTGCTTTTGGCGGCTCCTGATTATAAAGAGTTATATACAAATCTTTTAGTTCTGAAAAAGCGAGATTTGGTATTTCTTTCAACTCAACATTCAAATTAGGCATCTTCGTCATATTGACCTCCTGCTTGATGAATGCTTGGAATCACACACAAGTCCAGTTTATTATTCGTATTATCGCTGTTTTCCTGCTCTTTTAAGAGTTCGGTAACTGGCGCATATAAAAGTTCTAACAGCCGTTCGAATTCGGAATTCATAAAAACCTCCTGTTATGATTAAGCACAACAGGAACACCCGTTGAAAAATGAAAACCGTTTCCATTTTTTTAATATTTTTTTGCTCTGGTGTTCGCGCCTCATTCGGTCGTCCATAAGAGACAAGAACAGGTATATTTTTAAGGGGTTGAAATATAGCGTTTTTTGGTCGGTACGCGTTCAGACCAAAAGTATCTTTTTTGCCTCAAAATTCATAAAAAACACTAAAATAAGGATACAAAAAAAGAGATACCGTTCAGACCAGAACGCGCCAACACCGCGGAAATACTGGCATTCAGAGAGTACGAAAAAAGCCTCCGTTTTTTGGAGGCTTTTGATGATGGTGGGTCCTGTAGGACTCGAACCTACGACCAGACCGTTATGAGCGGCCGGCTCTAACCAACTGAGCTAAGGACCCGTCGGCATCCTTTTTAGGGCAAATGTTTTTTGTAGTCAAGAGGAATTTTTACGGGCGGGGGATTTTTTCCGCCTTTTTATTGCGGGCGGCTTTATTAATTATGCGCAGCTTTATGATGTTCGGCTTAATATGCGCGGCGGAGAGGTTATTGGGTGCGGCGGCGAAACAGCAGGTGGAAACCGGCAGCGGCGGCAAGGGTTATGGCGGCAAATTCGGCGTAGTACCACGGGTTATCCGCATTGACAGGAAAATGGTAAAGGATAAACGAATGGAACATAAATATTTCCAGATTTACGGTTTCGAGCCACAGCAGCGGTTTGGTGGAGATTATCCGGGAGAGTGCGCCGCGGCCGAAAGCGAGCACATATATCACAGGCAATGCCAGCAAGACGAAAAACAGGCGGTATGCCGTGCCGCCCAAGGAATAACAGGCGGCAAGATACAGGCCGGCAAACAATGTTTCCAGAAGGGTCGCGGCAGCAAAGGACAGGCGTTGCCGCAAAACAGCGTTTAGCGGCGAAGGGGAGAGGAAAAAGACGCCGGCAATAAAACCGAGGCTGTAGTTCAAAGCCTGTACCAGCGGGTTGGCGTGCAAATCCAGCCGGATATACGAAGGATAAGAGCTGCGCATATATTCAATATACAGGCGTATGGCAACGAGCAGGGCAAAAAACAGAAACAGGCGGCGGGCGGCTTTGGCGCGCGCGGCGGCGCGGGAAAGGGCGGGGGTGATGAAATAGCAGAACAGCAGAGCGCTTAAAAACCACGATACATTGTTGAACATAAACTGCGTGCTTTGGAACCAGGCGTGCTGCAATGTCAGGTTCAGCAGCCCGAAGGACAAGATGAACCCGATGGTTTGGGAGGACCAGGCCGGCACAAAAAACAGCTGCAACAGGAATGTAGCGAAGTGGACGGGGTAGAGGCGGGGCAGTTTGGCTTTGACAATCTGCCAGCCGGAAGGGCGGGCTGCCGGGGTATCGCTTGGGCAAAAATGGTTATAAGCCATACAGAATCCGGAAACCAAAAACAACACTTCGACCATGCGGGCGCATAAATCCCAGCCGGGCAGCGCTCCCATGTGGCAGGCGATAATGCCGATGACGGCAAGAGCTTTGAGCCCGCTGAAGGCTGTGAGGCGGGGTTTTGCCGAACAGGGAAGGGATGTATTGAGGGAGCAGGCTGGCATTGTTGGTCTCCGGCTGGTTAACGTATGCGGTTGATGGTTTGCGAAATAAGTTTAAAGCGGCACTACAGGGTTGTCAACCGGCAGAAAGCGGCGGTGCACAGGCGGGGACAGAATGGGGCAGGGTGTGACGCAGCGGCGGTGCACAGGCGGAGACAGAACGGGGTGAATATATACTTTCGGTCAGGTTAAATCAGGCGGCGGGGTTTATTATATATAGGCTTAAGTTTATATTCCGGCCGGGGAAACGGCGGCGGGCGGCGGCTGAATTGCCAGGACGTATATCTGGGTGCATAGCGTATCGGGATGTGTGTCGCACCGGGGCGCGTGTGGTGCTGTGCAGGCGAGGTGCTGTATTGTTTCGGGGGAGAAATGCTGTTTTGTGCCGGGACGGTTGGAAATGTGTTTTGTTCATTTTTTAGGAGGAGAGCCGCAGATGCCGAAAATTTCCGTTTTGATGCCGGTTTATAAGACGCCGGAACCGTTTTTGAGGGAGGCGGTCGAGAGCATATTGAACCAAACGGCGGAGAATTTTGAATTCTTGATTTTGGACGACTGTCCCGAAGACCGGGCGGCGGAGGCGGTTATAGCATCGTATGATGACGCGCGGATAAAATATTTTCGCAATGAGAGAAATCTGGGCATTGCCGGAAGCCGGAACCGGTTGATGGAAATGGCGACGGGCGATTATCTGGCGGTGGCTGACCATGACGATGTTTCGCTGCCGCAGCGGCTGGAAAAAGAAGCAGCCTATCTGGACGCGCACCGAGAATGCGGCGTCGTTTCCGGGTGGTATCAGCTTTTGTGCCGGAAACGGGGGCGCATCCGGCGGCGGCCGGAGCATAATGTGGAAATCGGCGCGGCGCTGGCGGAAGGGTGCGCCGTCATTCATCCGGCGTGCATGCTGCGAAGGCAGGAATTGGAGCGCCTCGGGGTACGATATGAGGAGGCGTATACGCCGGCGGAAGATTATGCGCTGTTTATGCGCCTGCGCGGCAGGACGGGATTTTACAACCTGCAGGAAGTTTTGCTGCTGTATCGGAATTTTCCCGAAAATACGTCGCACCGGCGGCGGCGGGAAATGCACGCGGCCGACGAACGGATTAAGGCGGAGATACGCGAGGCGGAACGGCGCCGCGGCCAAGTGATGGACGAGGTGCGGGCGGTGGAAACGGAACTGAAAGCGCTTATCCGGCGCGGACAGCGGGAAATTCTGGCGCGGCGCAGGGGGCAGTCTGCGGGATACGGCAGCGGAACGGCAGGCTGGGCGGCGTTTCTGGCGGAGCGCTACGGGCGTTCGGTACCGCCGGACAAGCAGTGCTGCTGGGATATCTGGGATGCGGAACAGGCCGGCGCGTGGGACGACGGCGATGAAGCGGAGAAAAACGGCGAATGGAGCAAAATATGGAAAAGAATGTTAAATTTTCGGTTGTAACGATTTGTTATAACGTAAAAGATGAACTGAAACGCACATTGCGCAGCCTGTGGGCACAAACATACGGTTCAACCGGAGCCGATTTGGCAGGCGATTGCGGCGGGGGAGATGACGGCGGCAAATTTGCAGGCGATTGCATCGGGAATGGAAAATTTGCGTTCGGAAACAGTTTGGCCGGTGATTGCGGCGGATACGAAAGCATCGTGGTTGACGGCGGTTCCAGCGACGGTACGGCGGCGTTTCTGCGCCGGGAAAAAAGGATTGCGCGCTATGTATCGGAACCCGACCGCGGGATTTATGACGCGATGAACAAAGGGCTCAGGCTTTGCCGCGGCGACTTTGTGATTTTTATGAATGCGGGGGACGAATTTTTTAATCCTCGGGTTTTGGAACGGGCGGCCGCAGTGCTGCGTGCTCATCCGGATTGCCGTTTTCTGTTTGGGGATGCCTGTCTGGTCGACGAGGACGGACATTGCCGCTTTCGCGAGTATGATGCTCCGGTAACGACGCAGAATATCTGCCATCAGAGCATTTTTTACGACCGGCGGCTGTTTGCGGAACTGGGAATGTATGACGAGAGGTACAGGATTGTCGCCGATTATGATTTTAATCTGCGGGCGATTGCCGGGAGCGGCGTGGTGCCGTACCATTTCAGCTATCCGGTCTGCCGTTTTTATGAGGGAGGGCTGTCTTCCGGGGGGAAATATGCGGAAAAACAACGGGCTGATGCTGCTTTGCTGCGCCGGGAATGGGGCGAACGGGAGAAACTGAAAGTGCCGGATACGGTTTGGGCCGATGCCGCTGTCTGCATGGGCGGAGAATGCCGCGGCAGCATGGGAAAAGTGGCGGGCGGCAGTTACGCCGGGAGAGATGGCGGTGACAATTTGGCAGGTACTGGTACGGCAGGCGTTAGTGTGGGCAGAGCCGGCGGCGGCAGCATGGCGGAGAGAGGAACCGGCAGCTTCGCAGCGGAAAAGTGGAGGAAGCTCAATGCCTCTTTCAAGAAAAAACTGGTTTACCGTCTGGGGGACAGCGCGGGGTTGTTTTCGGAAATCAACAATATGTTTTTTGCCATGGTCTGGGCGCTTGACAACAAAGTGCGGTTTGAGCTTTGTTCGCAGCGTTCCAACCTTGGCGACGAAGGGTGGAACGATTTTTTTGAGCCTTTTACCGGGGAGAAATGCAGCGAGTTTTTGGTGCGGAACAACAGGCGCTTTGTTTCGGATATCAAAGGATATGACAAGAAAAAGGTTATGGCAGGGAAGAAAAAGGAAAAGATTGATTTTCTGACACAGGACATATTTAAGCGCTTTTTTGAAAACCGGGCGTTTGCGGAGAAGGTGTTTGATTTTCCGGAGCTCGGCATTGCAGGCGGTTCGTTTGCGGCGGCGGCGGGACTGGCGCGGGCGTTTTACCGGCTGAATGCGGCAACGGAAACGGCGGTCAGGCATCTGGCAGCAACGCGGCTGCGGATGGTTCTTTTCCACGGCAGCGGCGCTTTTGAGGCGGAAAATGGTGCCGGAACGGGAAGCGGTCTGGCCGGGAGCGGAGAATTGCCGGAAAAGTATATTGCGGTGCAGATGCGGGCGGGAGATATCCGCAAGGAGGCAGCATGGCGGCGGCAGGGGCTGCTCGGCGCGGCGCCGTATGCACGGAAAATCCGGGAAATGCGTAGCGGGGAGGGTTTAGCCGGCGTGCGGACGGTATTTGCGTTTGCCGATGATTTCCGCCTGGTTGAAGAACTGGCGGCGGCATTGCCCGAATTTCGCGTTTATACCCTGTGCGGCGAGGAGGAACGGGGGTTTGACTATGAGGCATTTATGGCGCAGGATGCCGAAGCCCGGCGCCGGGGAATTCTCAAAATTCTCGCCAATGTCGAACTTTGCCGCGGGAGTTTGCGCTTTATCGGAACACGCGTTTCCAATCCAAGCTGGTTTTTGCGCCTGATTATGCCGGAAGAGCGGGTAACTTTTGTCGACTGCCGGCGGCTGAAATGGCAGCTGCAGTTTGACGAGGCGGCGGACGGCGGGCGTGCCGACGAGTTTCGGCTTTTCGGGGTGCCGCTGCTGAAAGTGATACGCGGGAGGAACAAGGTGCGGGTAAAACTGTTTTCGGTTTTGCCGCTGTATAAGATACGGCAAAAAGGGAACCGCAGAGTGCATTATCTGTTCGGCGCACTGCCGGTATGGGCGGCGGGAGAGCGGGAAACTGTGGCGGGGGCTGTATCGGATGCAGGGGCGGGTACTATGGCGGCGCGAGGGGGAATACCGGAGGCGGGGGCTGTATCGGATGCGGGGGCGGAAGAACCGGAAATGGGGAACGCGGGAGAAGCAGCCGCCGGAAAAACAGTGTTAGGAAAGTCGGCAGCAATGTTTTGACAGGTTTCCGGGGCGTGGGTACATAAATATGCCAGCAGTTCGGCACGGTTTTCCTCTATCGGCAGTTTGTCGGTAAAGGTGCGGCGCTTAAGGAACTGGTTATGGTAATCGCGGATAAGGGTCAGTGGATAAGAATTGGGGTCGGGTGATGCCGGAGCGGAAGCCCGGGCTGCCGATGCAGGTTTTGGGGCAGCGGAACCGGGGGACAGTGCGGCGGCGGAATCTGGGGACAGTGCTGCAGCGGAATCGGGGCGCAACGGAGCGGCGGACGTTGCTTTGCGGGCAGGGGATGCGCTCGGGAAGTCCGGAATGTAGCTGTCCCATTTATAACCGAGGTTTTGCAGAAACGGCGTCAGCTTTATTTCGTATTCCGTAATATACAGCGAGTGGTCGGGCTGCGCTTTGACTCCGTTGAGGAAGGCGGCGAAGCTTTTGGACATGATGACGGGGCGGCGAAATACCAAGAAATAACTTTGCAAATGCGGGTTAAATCTCTGGTTTTGCGTGTTTCCCCAGAAGTCCAATTCTGAACGGGAGCGCATTTGGTTAAACATGGGACGGAAAGTTTGCAGCGGGGCGTAGGCGGAATCGTTGGCAAAAATAAGTTCGTCGGTGTGTCGGAGCAGGTTTTTGGCTTTCAGCCAGTTATAGCCGCGCTTGTATGACCCCCAGTCGTATTCGCCGTGACGTTGGTATTCGCCGTGAATGACATACGGGGCGACTTGTTTCTGCGCTTCAGGCGAAAGAGGGGAATCCGTTATGTAAACTATGCCGTCAGTTACGGCTTTTAAGCCGCTGAGATAACGCAAAACATACGGCGCAACGCTGCCGTCGGCGCTGTATCCGGCAAAAACGGCGTAGCGGCGCGGGCGTTCGGCAAGATAAAAAAACGCAGCGGCAGTTAAAGCAATGAGCAACAGCAGGGTCAGCAGGCTGCGGCGTTCGCCGGAGCGTTTCAGGCGCGGGCGCGAGAGGATTGCAGCCAGGCTGTGCAGGCGGATTTTTGAGATATTCGGTGTTGTTTTCATCAGCGGTCCTCCTTCAGATAAGGGGAATTGATTTTTTGCAAATGTTGCAGCAAGCGGGCATAAGCGCCCGGAACATGTTTTTTCAGCCAGGCGAAGACAAGGCGGCGCGGTTCCTGTACGTTCAGGCGGGAGGTAAAGGTGCGCATTTTTAGGAACGGGGCGTGATATTTGCCAAGCAGGGTCAACGGATAGCAGTTTTTGTCGTTCAGCGGAAGCCAGGAGAGTTTTTCGTAGGGAATGTAGGCGGCAGATGTAAAGCCGAGGCCGGCAAAATAAGCGGTGAAGGGAACTTCATAACGCGCGGCGACGGTCAGTCCGTCTTTTTCGGGGCGTACGGCGTTAAGATAGGCGGCGAATTCCGAAGTGTTGTATACTTGCGGCGCAATAATGAGGAAGTAGCTTTGCAGATGGTAAATTCCGTCAGCATTGGCAGTGATGCCGAAAATATCGGCGCCGGCAGTTTGGGACACTTGCAGGACGGGGCGCAGCGAGGGGGCAACGAGCAGGGAGGAATCGTTGGCGAGGATTAAGAGGGGGGCAGTGGCTTTGGGGGCGGTTGAGCCAGCTTGGACGGAGGAGGGTGGTTGGGGGGCAGACGCGGTATGAGGCACCGGGGCAGAGGAGGAAAGGGAGGCTGCGGCGGCTGTATCGGATGCGGGGGCAGGTACTATGGCAGCGCGAGGGGGAATACCGGAGGCTGCGGCTGGCCGGGAGGGGAGGGCGTTTTGCCGTTTCAGCCACGCAAAACCGCGTTTGTACGAGCCCCAGTCATATTCGCCGTGGCGGCGGGCTATCAGGTGATTGACATACGGACGGAGTTTGGCGATTTCGCTTTCGGGTATCGGATTGTCGGTTACATAGACGATATTGGGTGCGATTTCCTTTAAGGCGCGCAGATAGTCAATGACATAATCGGAAACGGTGCCGTCGGCAGAATAGGCGGCAAACACCGCGCAGTTCTTTCCGGCGGCGAGGGGGGACAGGGTTTGTTCAACGTCTGCGGGGGCTGAGGCTGCGCTGCGGGCGGCAGGCGCCTTACAGCTGCCTGCGTACAGCGTAAGGACGGCGAGCATGAGCGCAATTGCGGCGATGGCGAGAACGGCGATATAAACCGGACGGCGGCGCATGGTTGTCTCCTTTAAAAAAAATCCCCGCAAGCTCCGGTAGAGCTTACGAGGGATATTATAGCGCGGGAAAAAATTATTCCGCAACCAAAACCTGACGGCGGCTGTGCATAGCTTCTTCAATAAAGGCAATCTGCTCTTTCACCATCGGGTTGCCGGCAAATTTTTCTTTGGCTTTTTGAACGCGCTCTTCAAACGTGCCGTCATTGGATTTGAAAATATACATATAAGCGCGGGTAACGGATTTGATGGTATGTTCGTCGCAGCCGCTGCGTTTGAGGCCGATGACGTTCAGGCCGCGCAGTTTGCCGCGGTCGCCGGTTACCATCGCGAACGGGATGACGTCGCGCCCGATGCCGGTCATGCCGCCTATCATCGCCTTGCGCCCGATACGGCAGAACTGGTGAACCGCCGAGTTGCCGCCGAGGATGACGCCGTCGCCCAGACGGACGTGCCCGCCGATGACCGCATTGTTGGTCATGATGACATTGTCGCCGACGACGCAGTCGTGCGCGATGTGCGAGTTAACCATAAACATGCCGTTGCTGCCGACGCGGGTGGTCAGTTTTTCCGGTTCTTCACCTGCAATCGGGGTCTGGCCTTTTGGGGTGCCGGCGTGCATGGTTACGTTTTCGCGGATGACGTTGTGCGAACCGATTATCAGCCGCGCGCCGGGCTGGAATTCGTTGCCGTGATCCTGCGGGCCGCCGCCGAGGCAGGCGCCGGGGAAAATGACATTGCCTTCGCCGAGGGTGGTGTCGCCCAAGACGGTTACGCGGGCGATGAGCTTGTTTCCGGCAGCGATTTTGGCTTGGCCTGAAATATAGCAGAAGGGGCCGATTTCGGCAGACGGGTCGATTTGGGCGCCGGTTTCAACCACAGCGGAAGGGTGTATCATCTTTTTTCTCCATAAAAAATTGCAACTGTCAGGAAGGGTAACAGAAAGCAGGGCAGATGTAAAGCGGAAATTTCGGCGGCGGGCAGAGCGGGCGGTCACAAAATATTACGGATTGTTGCCGGGAGAGATGGGCTGTGGATACGGAGCTGGGAACAGGGAATGAGGTGCGGCGGAATACGGGACGAAAAACCGGGACGGGAGGAGAGAATGGCAGAGCATGGTTTGCCCGATGCAGAACAGGGGCGGGGGACTGAAACGGGAGGAGAGAGGCACTATCAGCAGGGAGAAATTTCGTTAAACCGTTCATGTTTCCAATCTATCTGGCGTTTGACTATTTTTGCCGGGTTTCCGGCGATAATGACGTTTTCTTCGTTGAAACGGGATGTTACATTGCTGCACCAGCCGACAATTGAATGCGACGGAATCTGCGTGTTTTTGGCAATATAAACATTGCGTCCTATCCAAACATGGTCGCCGACGGTTACGGAGCGGCCGCGGTTTAGCGGAGTTCCGGAGAGATCGGTTACAGTGTGCGTATCCGTGCACCAGAGGACGATATCCCAAGACAATAAACAGTCTTTTCCGATGGTTACAGACGAGTTATGTTCGTAAAGGACGATTTCTGCTCCGTTTATCTGGGTGTTTTCTCCGACAGATACGGTGCAATTGCAGCTTGGGGACAAAGAGTCGCCGATGTTTATTTTGAGGTTAATGTAATTTTCCGTATTCAGGCTGATTTTGTTGTTATCGCCGTAAATCTTGATTTTGATGACATTATTGAGATTGCTGTTTTCCGGAAGGGTTACGATGTTGTTTTTGCCTTTGATTTCCAGACAGAATATGCCGTTATGGGGAATACTTACGGTGTTGCAGGTCAGGTCGGCTTTGATTTTTGACTGGCGGCGCTTTTTTATTTTTTTGCGAAATTCTTTCCATATGTCAGGCAGTTTCATTGCATATCCTTTGGTGCTGAATTTAAACGTTCGTTTTTTTTCACCAAAAAACAGGGGATATTTTCACCGCCGGAATAGTCATTTAGGCAAAACGAAAGTATATAAATTAAAACGAACCATTTTTTTCAGCAGTATGTACGAAAAAGCGGAAGATGGGGTACCGGATATGCAGTTTGAATGCGACGATGAGCGGTATGAATGGGCTGCGGGATACGAAACGGGGAACGGGGAATGAGGTGCAGTCTGGATACGGAGCGGGGAACAGGGAATGAGGTGCGGCGGAATACGGGACGAGGAACCGGGACGGGAGGAGAGAATGGCAGAGCATGGTTTGCCCGATGCAGAACAGGGGCGGGAGACTGAGACGGGAAAACAAAAAGCCCGCACAGCAGCAGAACCGACAGGGAACAGTGCCGGGCGGCCGGCGGGACTGTTGTCGGGCTTTGAGGTGGGGCTGTTGTCGGGCTTTGAGGTAGCGTGCCTAGAGTGCCAGTTTTATGCGGCGCAGGGTTTCTTCCCTGCCCAGAACCGCGGCAATTTCGCTGGCGCCGCCGGGGGTTGTTTCCAGCTCGGTCAGGGCGATGCGTACCGGATACAGAACCTGTCCGTTTTTCAGCCCGTTGGCGGCGGCGACCGCTTTCAGGCATTCAAACAGGCTCTCGTTATTCCAGCCGTCCGCACTCAGGCTTTCCAGTGCCGGGAGCGCGAGCTGCAGCGATTTTTTGGCGATTTCAGGGTCGGTCTTCATCTTCTTGTTGTTAAACAGTTCTTCACTGTAAGCGGGCAGGGTTTCAATGAACCCGGCGGTTTCGGCGATGTCATTCAGGGTTTCGACACGCGGCTGAAGGACTTTGGACAGCTCTTCGCGGTTGATGCTGCGGGTGATGAATTTGTCATATTCTTTGCAGGCGAGGGCGTGGAATTCCGCAAACGGCAGGGCACGGATATAGCAGCCGTTCATCCAGCGCAGTTTAGCGATGTCAAAAATCGCCGGGGATTTGTTCAGCCGTTCGGCGTCAAATACCTGTTCCAGCTCGGCGAGCGAAAAGATTTCCTGTTCGGTGCCGGGGTTCCAGCCTAAAAGCGCAATATAATTCAGAATCGCAGCGGGCAGGTAGCCTTTGGCGACCAAATCCTGAAACGACGCATCGCCGTTGCGCTTGGAGAGCTTGTGCTGCGCGTCTTTCATCACCTGCGCGACGTGAACGTAAATCGGCGGCGTCCAGCCAAAAGCTTCGTAAATCAGGTTATATTTCGGGGTGGATGAAATATATTCGTTGCCGCGGACGACGTGGGTAATCGCCATCAGATGGTCATCAATGACGTTGGCGAAGTTATAAGTCGGGAAGCCGTCGGACTTCAGCAATACGCCTTCGTCCAGTTCGTCATAGTCGATTTCAATATCGCCGTAAACGACGTCGTGGAACATTGCCTTGCCTTTGCGGTTGATGTTCTGGCGGACGACATAGGGTTCGCCGGCGGCAACACGGGCTTTGGCCTCTTCCAGCGGAATGCGCTTGCAGGGGTCTTTGAACTTGGCGCCGAGGACGGTTTCTTCTTCGTCGTCATCGTGTTCGGTCTTGGCGCAGAAGCAATAGTGCGCGCCGCCGAGTTCCACCAGCTTGTGTGCGTATTCCTGATACAGCGGCAGGCGTTCGGACTGGATATACGGACCGTATTCGCCGCCGATGTCCGGGCCTTCGTCCCAGTTCATGCCGACGGTCTTGAGCGTGTTGTATATGATTTCGGTTGCGCCCTCGACATAGCGTTTCTGGTCGGTGTCTTCAATGCGCAAAATAAAACTGCCGCCGGAAGATTTGGCGATAAGGTATTCATATAACGCGGTTCTCAGGTTGCCGATGTGCATATAGCCGGTCGGGCTCGGGGCAAAGCGGGTTCTTGCTTTCATTGTGGTAAAACTCCTTTAAGTGTATTTGGAAAGGCGCGTCCTGCCAGCGGGCGCGGCGCATTTATGACAGGTGTAGCGCAGGGGCGGAAGAAAATCAAGCATTTTTTTGCGGCGGGGGACAGAGGCGGCGGAGGGGGAGAGTGGAGGGCTGCCGGTATGAGATGGCGGGGGCGAGTGGAGGGGAAAATTTTTGCTTGCTTTGGGGGAAAATATCTTTTATGGTGTGGGGTGAATGCAGCCGGGGAGGTTGCGGCGAATGTTCAGGGCGAGAGCCTAAAGGCTGCGGCGGTCAACTCACAGAGAAGACCTTTGCACTCTCCGGCGCCTTATTTAATATTATGTCGGGGAGGTTGCGGCGAATGTTCAGGGCGAGAGCCTAAAGGCCGCGGCGGTCATCCGCAAGAATGATTTTCTTACTCCCCGGCGCTAAAAAAATCAATATGATTAAATTTTTTGCTTGTCTTTAACAAAAAACTCTTTTATATTATGAGCAGGTTGGTTCGCGCATATGCGGTTTCAGCCGAGCGCCAGAGATGGCGCGGGAGCTTTCAACTTCTTACTTCATTACACGGTGTCTTAGATATTTCACCGTGATTTGTCGTATCCAAAATATGATGAAAAAGTATCTCCGACTGTGGAAACACGGTCGGGGAGCTTTAGGCTATACAAAAAAAGTCTCCGACTTTGAAGGCCTAAGGGGTCGTTTTGTAATGAGCGATATTGAAACTCTCCCGGCCGCCTTGTGTAAAATAATTTTCCAGTCGCGAAGATTTTAGTTGCATTTTTATCCGGCTTATGTATTATATACATAGGTTGTTTTGGTGTATCTGAAACAACTTAGTGCCAGAGATGGTACGGGAGCTTTCAATCTCCTTTCATTACTCGGCATTTGGATATGATGTCGTTATGCTATTGACCATTATATTTAATGGTCAAAGTGAATATATCCCCGATGTAAGTCGGGGAGCTGCCAACGTATGTCCAGGGCTTCGGCTTAAAGGTTGGCAGGCCAAATAGTAATGAATGGCATTGAAACTCTCCGACCACCTCAATTAAGAGGCGGTCTTTTTTTATGTGAGAGTTATATGCAAAAGCCAAAGAGCAACGTCGGGGCGAACAGGTGCCTTTCGGCGATAGGCCGTGTTATGCCGGAATCCGGCGACATAGAAGTAAAAACGAGTACTATCGGTGCAAGAAGGCGGCGTGTCGGGACGGGGACGGACGGTGTGAAAGTGAAAGCCGGCCAGAGTGGTGCGAAAAAAAGACGACCGGAAGAAAAAATATCTCCGGCTATGGCAAAGATATTAGACCACCGAGAGCGTTTGCGCGCCCGGTTTGTCGCCGATATGGGCAAAACGATGTCGGACTGGGAAATGACGAAATTGCTTTGCAGCTATGCCCTGCCGCCGGGAAAATACCAGGAAAAATACAAAGAGGCGGCGGAGATTCTGCTGCGGCGGTATAAAAATCTGGTGACGATTCTTGCAGCACCGCCGGCCAGCCTGGTGAAAAATGACGGTATCGGCGAGAGTATAGTCATTTTAATATGCATTGTCCATGCGTGCTGTTTGAAAATGGAGTGGGAGAATTTGGAGTAGAACGCGTGCAGGCAATAGACAAAATATTTGACATTCCCGGCGGGCGGTGTTATGGTGGCGGCAATTAGCAATTATTATTCACATTATTAAATCTTAGAGTTATGAACAAGTTTAGCTGTTATCTGCTTTCGTGGAAAGCTGCTGTATTGCGGAAATTTACGCCGCGGGTTGTTATTGAACGGTATTGTCTGAAATCTGTTCCTAATGCGGCTCTGTACCTTCCGGGGAAGGAAGCCGAACTTCGGGTTATCGACAGCGTCGAACCGGGGTATAAACAATGGCAGTTTTTGAAAGACCGGGTCTGGAGCGCCGATACACGTCAGGAGCTTTACAAACGCGGGCTGTGGGGTGCGCTCGGCGTGCAAAACCGCTGGGAGTTCGAATATCTGCTGAAACATACGCAGCCGGTCGCCTATCTTAACGGGCCGGGCAGCGATTTTCGGCGGACGGCATCGTTTGAGCCGATTATTGAAGCGCTGCGGAAAAATGCGCTCTGGGTTATGCTGATGGCCCGCGAATATTCGCAGATTGCCGAGAATTTGGGGGCGGCGGTGCTGGAACACGAACTGCCGAAGAATGTTTATGAAACGATGACCGACGTCCTGACGCGGAAAATTCCCGGACAGGCGGCTGCTTTTGTGGCGCGTTTGGAGCCGCAATCGCCGTATTTTGAATATGGCTTTGTGGAAATCTGGCGTGCCGGAGGCAATCTGGCGCCGCTGATGAAGGCGCTCTTTTCCGGCAGGGACGATTTGTACCAGATTGTGAAAACGCGGTCGGCGGCAAAGCCCGAGCTTAATGTGCTGAGTGCCGTGTTTCAGTATCTGCTGAAACAGCTGCAGAATGCGGGACATACCGGGCGCTGGGAACGGGAATTCCAAGACTGGCTTGGCATTCTGGAAACGTATGCCCAAAGTCCGGAGTGTCATCTGACGTGGCTGCTGCGGCTGCGGAGCGGTTTGAGCCGGGGGCGGTATCCGGAACTGTATGACGGCGTAACGCGGCTGACGGAAACCTACGCGCCGAATCTGCTTAATCCGGCAAACCGGATGATTGCAATGTGGGAAGGGCAGGACTGGCCCTAATGCAGCAATGAGCGGAAGCGGGCAGGAACGGTGCCTGTTTCGGGATTGCGACAGCGGGCAAAACATTCCTGTTCCGGTGTTGTGGCAGCGGGCAGAATATTCCTGTTCCGGTGTTGCGGAGGCAAATGAGCCGGTGGCTTTGATGCCGTACGGTAACTGGCGGCGCGGCGAAACGGCAAATTAAAAGGGAGGCTTTGTGCGCCTCCCTTTTTGCTGTCCGGAACATCAGCCGACAGTCGGAATTTTATACTCAGAGTAGGGCAAGCGCCAGATACAGCAGCCCGACGGTACCCATAAACAAAAAGTACCAGCAGCTCAGGTTGAGGGCGCGCTCTTCGTGCTCGTCGTCGTTATAACGGGCGGGGCCGTAATTGTTCTTTTCGGCATCGCCGCGGTAAAACAGCGTCATAATCAGGAACTTCAGCCCGTAAAAACCGACGCCGTACAGGATTGTAACAAAGCAGATGCTCAGCAGCATAATCGTATAGGCAAAGTCGGTATTGGCGAGCGAGGCGACGGTCAGGTTTATCATGCTCAGGACGACGACGCCCATAAACACCGGTTCGAGATAATTGCGCCAGGCGAGGCGGTTCAGGTCGTGCATACGGCGGATGAGCAGCGAGCCGACAGGGAACAGCGGCAGCAGGATGACGAGGTAGAACAGGGTTTCCGCCGCGAGGATGTAATTTTCAATTTTGGGGAGAGAGTAGCCCATGTCATTGGCGGCGCGCAGAAAACGCGGCGACAGGATATAGCTGCATTTGAGCTGAATGATGACCGTCAGCACGCTGTTGACGAGCAGGAACGTCCAGAGCTCGAAACGCGACGAGCGGCCGCGCAGGGTGAAGGTCTTTTTCCAGCCGTCGAGCCAGATGCGCAGAAGGTTGTCGGGCGACAAAATCGGCTTGCGGGCGCGTTCGGGGGCTTTTGGGGTGCCGGAAGAAACGGCGGACTGCGCCGGAGAAGAGGCGGTCAGCGGCGCTTGCGGTTTAGCTGGCGTTGCGGCTGTTTGAGAGGCAGCAGAGGCTTGAGCCGCGGCCTTTGGGGCAGCGTCGCGCGCTTTTTTGACGGCGGGGCGGGCTGCGGTCTGAGATACGGCGGCCTTTTTGCCGGTGCGCCGGGCCGGGGCGTCTGACCGGACGCCGGAGAGTGCAGTTTTTGAAGTACGTTGGGTTTTGGCGGCGGATTTGGGAGCCATAATGTTTTCTCCTGCAATTGATTTGCATTCAGAATAGCGGGGCCGGGTTAATATTTGGTAAAGGCCGGGAAGGGAAAGGCGTCTTAAAGTTTTAACATATAGCTTAAAAAAGTGCTTGCAAAAAGAACAAAAGTGGTATATCAAGATTTTTCGGAGCGGGGAGCGCGGGATTGTCCGGCATGGGCGAACCGAGGAAAGAAAAGGCCGGAAACCGGCAGCGGCGAACCGGCGCGGGCGCGCAGGGGCTGCCGAAACAAGGTGCGCAGGCATCAGGCAGCGGCAGGCATCAGGCATTAGAGAGGGAACGATGGCAGAGAGCAAATATATCGAAATCAAAGGGGCGCGGGAGCATAATCTCAAAAACGTCAACATTTCCATTCCGAAGAACCAGCTGACGGTGATTACCGGGCTGTCGGGGTCGGGCAAGTCGTCGCTGGCGTTTGACACGATTTATGCCGAGGGGCAGCGGCGTTACGTCGAGAGCCTTTCCGCTTATGCGCGGCAGTTCCTTGACCTGATGAAAAAGCCGGACGTTGATTCCATAGAAGGGCTGGCGCCGGCGATTTCGATTGAGCAGAAAACGACCTCGCACAATCCGCGCTCGACGGTGGGGACGATTACCGAGATTTACGACTATATGCGCCTGTTGTGGGCGCGCGCGGGGACGCCGTATTCGCCGGCGACGGGGCTGCCGATTGAGGCGCAGACGGTGAGCCAGATGGTGGATAAAATCCTGTCGCTGCCGGTTGGTACCAAGATTATGCTGGTGGCGCCGATGGTGCGACAGCGCAAAGGGGAATTTAAGAAAGAACTGGACGGGCTGCTGAAGCAGGGGTTTCAGCGCGTCAAGATTGACGGCGAGGTCTATGACCTTGAAGACGCGCCGGCGCTGGAAAAAAACATTAAGCACGACATTGAGGTCGTGGTCGACCGTCTGGTGGTCAAGGGCGAGGAGATGGCGGAGCGCGTGGCGCAGTCGGTAGAAACGGCGCTGAAAATCGGCGACGGCATTTTGTATGTGGACGGCGCGGGCGGAACCGGACTGGCGGGAGCAGCGGGCGGAAACGGCGCAGGCCTGACAGGGGCAGCGGCCGGAGATGGTTCGGATGCGGCGGGAACGAACGGTACGGGAGGAAACGGCGCGGCGGGGAATCGGCTGACGTTTTCGGCGAAATATGCTTGTCCGGTGTCGGGCTTTACGATTGAGGAAATCGAGCCGCGGCTGTTTTCGTTCAACAATCCGCAAGGGGCTTGCCCGCATTGCGACGGGCTGGGGGCACGGCTGTATATGGACGAAAAGCTGGTGGTGCCGAACGAGGGGCGGTCGATTGCGCAGGGGGCGATTGCGCCGTGGTACGGGTTTAAGTCGGCGTTTTATAAGCAGACGCTGATTTCGCTGTGCGACTTTCTGCACATCTCGCAGGACACGCCGTGGAAAGACCTGCCGGAAGAGGCGAAGAAAATCATCCTTTACGGTTCGGGCAACGTGTGCGTGCCTCTGTATTATTCGACGTTTGTGTCGGACAAGCCGTTTGAGGGTGTGATTCCGAATATGGAACGGCGGTTTCTGGAAACAGACTCGGCGGTGTCGCGCGAGGAGCTGTCGCATTACCAGTCGGCGGCGCCGTGCACTTTCTGCAACGGCAAGCGGCTGAAGCCCGAGGCGCTGGCGGTCAAGGTCTGCGGCAAGGACATTATGGAAGTTTCCGACCTTTCCATCAAAGAGGCGCTGAAGTGGTTTGCCGGGGTGGAAGAACAACTGAGCCCGCAGAAGCAGCAGATTGCGCACAAGATATTAAAGGAGATTATCGACCGGCTGCAGTTTTTGAATAATGTGGGGCTGGACTACCTGACGCTGTCGCGGCAATCGGGCGGGCTTTCCGGCGGCGAATCGCAGCGTATCAGGCTGGCGTCGCAAATCGGGTCGGGGCTGACGGGCGTGCTGTATGTGCTGGACGAACCGTCAATCGGGCTGCACCAGCGCGACAATGACCGGCTGCTGGAGACGCTGAACCGGCTGCGCGACATCGGCAACACGGTGATTGTGGTCGAGCACGACGAAGACGCCATCCGTGCGGCAGACTTTCTGGTCGATATGGGGCCGGGCGCGGGCGAGCTCGGCGGCAGCGTCGTCGCGGCGGGAAC
>OIGD01000410.1_pt1 | contig 51835 bp, 54 predicted proteins | sample 1582211 | NCBI WGS metagenome assembly OIGD01 (sample SAMN04414078, study PRJEB24778) | human gut metagenome | material: faecal | host: Homo sapiens
GCAATAAACAGCTGAACGCCCGCCGCAACAAGCTGCGGAATTGCACCGATTACTGCATTAACAACACTTGAAATAATCAGCGGTATTGCTGCAACAATGGTCGTGATGATTGTCGGCAGGTTCTGCACAAGCGCGACAAGCAGCTTTATTCCTGCTTCGATGATAAGCGGAATTGCAGAAATCACCGCCTTGATTATTCCGTCAATTATCTGCGGAATTACCTCCACGATTGCCGCAATTATATCCGGCAGAGCGGTAACAAGCGAGGTTAGAAGCTGTATTCCCGCTTCGATTATCTGCGGTATCGCACCGATGAGGAAGTCCACGATTCCCGTGATTATCTGCGGCAGCGCTTCAATGAGTGCAGGCAGAGCGTCAAGAATACCCTGTGCAAGTCCCATTATAAGCTGTAAAGCTGCGTCCAAAATAAGCGGCAGATTGTCCACAAGCGTTTTCACTATCTCCACGACAACAGCGACTATCTGCGGAACAAGCTGCGGAATCGTGTCCGCAATGCCCTTGATAAGCGACAGCAGAATATCCGCTCCCGCCGAAACTATCTGCGGCAGCAGTCCCACCAGAGCCGAAGTAATCTCGGTCACAATTCTGGCGATGGTCGGAGTAAGTTCGGAGATAGCCGACAGAAGTCCGTCCGCAAGCGCCTTGATGATACCGGGAGCACTTTCGAGGACCGCTCCCGCAATCGAAGTTGTGAGTTCCGCAAACTGCGGAATCAGCGTTCGGATAGTGTCGATAACTGATGTAACGCCGCTTTTCAGTTCGTCCGCCGCTTGCTCGTTGCCTGCGAGGAGGTCGGCAAGTCCGTCTGTGATCTGCGTTATTCCCGGCAGGAGTTCTCCCACCATGCGGTTCTTCAGACCGCCTGCGGTGTGCGACAGCTTGGTAAGGCTGTCCTCAAAAGCAGCAGACGCAGCTACCGCTTCGTTGCTCATAACCATGCCGTAATCCTCGGCTTCCTGCTTCAGACGCTCGGTTTCCTCTACGCTTGTGTTCAGGACAGCCGCCATGTCCACAGCGGATTTTCCGAGAAGGTCGTTTGCGGCGGCGGTGCGCTCTGCGCCTGCTTCCATGCCTTGCAGAGCTGTGATTACCATGCTCAGCTGTTCGTCCTGGGATTTACCGTTCAGTTCCTCGATGGAAAGCCCGACAGCGGACAGCTTTTCGGCTGCTGAATCCGAGCCGCCCGCCGTGTCCGTAATGACGGTGGACAGCTTTTTCATGCCCGTCTGGAGGTTGTTCACGTCAGCGCCGCAGCGCTCAAATACATAGCCCCACTTTTGGTAGCTTTCGGCGCTTATTCCGATTTTCTGCGAGGTCTTGTCTATCTGGTCACCGGCAGAACCCACATCGTTTGCCATATCCCACAGCTTTTTTCCTGCGGCAACGCAGGCTGTTCCGACTGCTGCCGCAGCAGCCCCGAGAGCCGCGCCGATTTTCTTTGCGGTATCCCCGAGTTTGCTCAGTTTCCCGTCAGCGTCCTCGCTGGTATCGGCGGCTTTCTTGACGGAGTTGGAGAAGTCCTTTGCTTCATCTCCGGCTTCGTCAAAGCCTTTGTCAGCCTTTTCAAGGGCGGTGTTGTTGGAACTAAGTTCACGCTCCATGCCGTTCAAAGCCGCCTGCGCGTTGTTCAGCTGTATCTGCCAGCTTTGTGTGCGGCGGTCGTTCTCTCCAAAGGACTCGGCGGCATTTTCGAGGGCGGAACGGAGGGTTTCGATTTTCTGTTTTTGTGCGTCGATTTCCTTATTCAGAACCTCGCTCCGGGCAGTTAGGGCTTCGGCGGATTTATCGTTCTTATCGAACTGAGAATCCACAAGCTTCATTTCGGAGCCGAGGACCTTGAACGAGTTGTTTATCTCGGCGAGGGATTTCTTGAACTCCTTTTCGCCCTCAAGACCTATTTTCAAGCCGAAATTCTCTGACATTCTGTTTCACCTCCTTGGCAATGGGCATAAAAAAAGAGCCTTGCGGCTCGGGGGTATTTGGAAAAGGAGCAGCCGAGTGGTTGCTCCTTTATTGTGTTAAAGTGCTCGATAAATTGGAATTTGACAAGCCGTTATTGAATTTCCTTGATAAACACTTGCATTCGCCTTGTTAGAAGCTCATGGATGTTTTTAATTTCTTCTTTATCTACCCATTTGTAAGCAATTGTTTCTCCTTCTTGAAGAAGAATGGAGTCTTTGTCACATTCGATATCGCATAAATATTCCACATAAATAGAATGATGTTTATTATGAACGACACGACCAATTTCGATTAAGTTTTCGGAACAAATGCCTGTTTCTTCTCTTAACTCTCTAACAGCACATTCTAAGGGGAGTTCTCCTTTTAATGCGGAGCCACCTGCGGTTAATTCCCACATACCGCCAAAATGCTTCCTTTTGTCCCTTTGCATAAGAAGATATTGTCCATCAGTATGTCGTACTGCAATTTCGCAAACTAAGTGATAAATCCCGTCTGGGATTTCATCGCCTCTTACTAACACAATGTTGTCAAGCTTGTTAAATTGATTATCATATGCGTCCCATAGTTCCAGCATAGTACACCTCCGCCAAATTCTGATTTATCGGGCAGATTATCTGCCTTTATAAAACCATTATACCACATCGTTTCTGATTTTTCAACCACTTTTCCAATCAAATCCCCATAGGCATAACCTCATCAATATCCGCTTCACGCTTAGGTTTAGCAATGCCCATAAACTGCTTATGGCACTCCCACAGATCCATCAGAAACCCGAACGGCATAAGCCACACCTCTTCCGAAGCGAGGTGCAGCTGCGCCGTGCCGTAATAGAACAGCCGGGTGAATAGTTCTGCGTCATTCACTCGGCTGTTACTGCATTTTTTGAGGTATCTTCACTTTCGATATTCCGCTTCGTGCCTTTCAGCATAGCTTCGGTGATAGCGTCCTTGTACTCGGCAAGCTCGCCGGGAGAGGTCAGAAGCTCCACGGTTTCCTCGGTGAGAAGCGGCTTTTTATCGCTGTTTCTGAGATTATATATCTCAATGCTCTGATTGCAAAGCAGCGTTATCAGCCAGATTATCTCATCAAGAGCCATCTCCATATTCTCGGACCTCATCAGCTTGTCACCGAGGTTATCCAGTCCACCATAGCGATTAGAGATAGCCTTTGTCGCTCTTGTGGTGAGGATCATCTCGTACTGCTCACCGCCGATGGTTATTAAAGAACTGCGTTCATTCGTCATTGCTCATACCTCCGTTACTTGCCTGTTTCAGCAGGCTTTGCCGTGAATGTCGGTTCATACACAGACTTGTACCAACCCGTGATTACACTGTCAGGAACGTTCTTCTCGCCCTCGGTAGCTTCCGCTTTCCACGGGTGCTTACCGTTTCCGTCCGGCTTGTTTCTGCGTAAGACCGTGCCCTCGATTGTGGGTGTGGAAAACGTTATACTGTCGCCCTTTGTAGCAAGTGAGGTTGACGGAATACCGAACTTGACCCTATAAAGCCAGAAATAACGGTACTTGCCGTTGGATTTCTTCGCCCTGAACCCGATAGCCACAGGCTTGCCGCCGTCCTCGCTGGTGGAAATGACCACGTTGTTGCTGTCAATGGTAGCGCCCGTCAGAACCGAAGCCGCATCATTTCCTATATCGTCAACGCCAAGGGAAAGCGTACCGCTCTTGAACTCCTTGACGATTTCGGAAGCGCCGTCATCGGCATATAACGTTGCTTCCGCAAGCTCCACGGAGAGGTCAGCCGAAATCGCCTTTGCAAGCGAAGCGGGAACTTCGTAGGTTTCGCTGCCGTCGCTGTCCTCGGTAATTTCTGCGTAGAACAGCTTGTCAAGACCTATTGTTGCCATTTATATCTCCTCCATTTCATAGTTTTTCGCCGTATCAACGGCGTAGTGATGATAGCCCGTGTCGTCCTCATGACCGACATACTTTCGGGCGGTTATGGTAATATCTGCGCCGAACAACGTTTTAACAAGCCTGCTTACAGTGCGGGTGTAGTTTCCTTTTGTGAAAAGTGAAATCCGCACTTCCTGCACATCGGCAGTCGGCGTATTGTCGGCATGAAGTTCAAAACTGTCGTACAGCGGAGTGAACACCAAGTATTCATCGGGAACCTTTCCCGAATACACAGAGGTCTGCGCCGGGAGTTTCAGCTTTTTGGCTATCGCAGAGAGTTCCGAAAGCAGACTCACAGCCCCTCGACCTCCTTTTCAAATGCGGATTTCATTGCTTCCACGCACTGCTTTTTCACAGCAGATTTTGCGGGTTTCAGAAACGGTTTTGCCGACTGACTGCTTGTGCCGTACTCGAGAATATTCGCTATCTTAGCATTGCTTGACCTGTCAGAGCGAGGTTCGGAGAAACCGACCTTGATGTCATGATTTCCGCTTTTATCGACCATAACCGGAGATAACCCGAGCGACCGTTCAAGTTTGCCTGTGGAACGGGATTTGCTTTTCGTTCCCGAACCTACAACGGATTTCAGATTGCTTTTGACCTTTGCGAGAGCGACCCCGCCGCCCGCCTGCAATACCTTTTCGGCAATGCTGTCGGTCTGCGCTCCAAGCAGGGAAATTCTTGCGAGAAATTCATCGGGCATCTTAACATCGGCTTTAGCCACTCGGCTGCACCTCCTTTGCAAGCACTTCAATATACATTCCTCTGCCTTTCACATCTTCGACAGAGGTTATTTCAAATACAGAACCATCGCATAACAGCCGCATATCTGTGGAGATTTTCACTCCCGGAATGGTGCGAAAACGGAACAGGTCGGTAGCTTCGGAAAAGGCGGCTCGGTTAGCCCATTTCTCGCTGCCGTGCCGTCCCTCGCGATAAGCTCTGACTGTTGCGACAACGACATTGGATTCCGTCTGAAAGCCCTCGTCATCAAGCGTGACCTGTTTTTGCGTTATCTGTATTTGCGTGTTCATCTTACCGAAACTCATACTTTCCACCGCCTGTCCAGTCGCAGGAGCATATTCACGGTATCCCACACCTGTTTTCCCGCCTGAACATTATCTCCGAAAAATCCGCCGGTGCTGCCGTCCCTCGATTCGTAAAAATGCGAGGACAGCATTATTACCGCCTGTTCGGTAGTCGGTGGCATGGGATTACTTGTGTAATAGCCCTGCTCGATATGCTGATAGCTTTCGGCATAGGAAACAGCGGCGGTGATGAACCCGCTTATGAGTTCATCGTCCGCCGAGTGTTCAAGTATGAGGTTCTGCTTGACTTTTGTCAGAAGCTCGTCCATAGTCACCGCCTATTAACCGCCGGAAGAACCGGAGCCGGCTTTCATTTTAAGAATCTGCACGGCTTCGGGGAGAATGAGCTTTCCGTCAACGCGCTCCTTTGCCACAAAGCCTACCATGCCGTTGCCTGCGTACAGCTCCTTGAGTTCCGCAAAGGAACGAGTTCCGCGGTCGCCGATGTTGTAGTAGCTGAAATCGCCGAATGCGATTACGGGCTTTCCTGCGGCGATAGTGGGGATATACGGAGAGGTGTAGACCTCGTAGCCGAACAGCCTGTCGACCTCGCCTGCCTGGAGGGACGGCTGCCAGAGATATGCGCCGTTGTTGTCCTTCAGCTTGCGGAGCACCGCAATAGTCTGGTCGTTCATGATGAACTTTGCATTCTTGCGGTACGGGCGCTTGAGGGAGTACACAAGATTTATGATTTCATCGGCGGTTATCGCAGTTGCGCTTGAGGAGGTAATTGCGACCTCTCCACCGCCAGTTTCAGCGAAAATTCCGAGAGGTTTTCCCTTGCCATCGCCGTTGAGGAAAGCATCCTCCTCCGCATTGGAAAGCGCCTTGCCGAACTGCTCGATTATGTAGCTTTCAAGCCCGAAAGCGTTGTCGTAGAGCAGTTCCTCTGTTACCTTAACCGCAACGTGCAGCTTGTGCGCGTCAAGGTTAATCTGCGCAAAGGTCGCGTCACCGAAAGAAAGTGCGCCGCCCTCGTCAATCCACGCTGCGGCGGGCTTGGTTGCCGCAATATTTATCTTGTGTTCGCCGCTGGTGGTGATGGTGTGACCGAGCTTTCGCATGATATTTTCCTCGGTCAGAGTATCAATAAGGCGGCTGTCGTATTCCTCGGGGACGAGATAACCGCCGTTTGCGTCAACACCTTCGGAAAGCACATCGGACACCTGTCTGAAATTCGTGCGGAGAGCGTTCAGCATTGCCGTCTTGTACTCATCGCTTGCTCTGCCGGACTTAAGCTTGTTTCCATTCAGCGGATTTGCGGTGAGGGGTACTGACGTAGGCTTGGAAAGCTGCGCGTCCATAGCCGCCATCTGCTCCATACGCTCGATTTCAGCGCCGTAGTCCTTGATTTTCTGTTCCATTTCAGCGTAGGAAGCCGCGTCCTCTGCGGACAGAAGTCCGTCCTTGTCGCGCTTGGTTTCAACGAAAGCCTTTGCGGCTTCCCACGCCTTGTTGCGCTTTTCGCGCAGTTCTATAATAGTCATGTGTGTTACCTCCAATTTCTGATTAAATCAAGCCGGGAAAATAAATCCTCGGCTTTTGTTTTGTGTTCGGTTTTCGGGGCAATTCTGCACTTTTCTGCAATCCTGCCCATAAGCGAATTGACCACCTGCGTTTCGGAATACATCAGAGAATCAGCGGCAGGCGCTTCACTCGGCTCTTCACGGGTAAGTATTCCGTCCGCAAAGCCGAGCTCTACCGCCTTATTTGCGTTCATCCATGTTTCTGCGTCCATGAGGTGCGAGATTTTCGCACGGCTCATTCCCGTCTTGATTTCATAAGCGTTCATAATGCTTTCCTTGACCTCGGACAGCATTTCGATCGCTTTCTGCATTTCCGCTGTATCTCCCATTGCCACCGTCATGGGATTGTGTATCATCAGCATCGAAACCGGGGACATAAGCACCTTGTTTCCCGCCATTGCAATAACCGAAGCGGCGCTTGCGGCTATGCCGTCTATTTTCACCGTGACGTTTCCCTTGTAGTCCATCAGCATATTGTAGATCTGCGCTGCCGCAACGCAGTCCCCGCCGGGCGAGTTTATCCAGACGGTAATATCTCCGCTGCCGGACAGCAGTTCTTCCTTGAAAAGCTGCGGCGTGACGTCATCGTCAAACCAGCTTTCATCTGCGATAGTGCCGTTGAGGAACAGCGTTCTCTCCGGGTTCTGCTCCTGCGTTTCTTCGTTCTGTATCATCTTGTTCGTCCACTTCCAGAATTTCTTCATCGGAATCCTCCTTTCCGCTGCCTGCCGCAAAGATACCTGCGTCAGCCAGCTTAGTCATATTGCCGTTTATGAGATAAAGGTCGCCGCCGTCCTCGGCAGGAATACGGTCGAGGTTCTCAAGCTCCCGAATGTCGTTTGCGGACATCCAGCCGTTCTGCCTTGCGGTAGCGTACCCACTCATGCGGCTTGCGTAATCGCCGCGAAGCAGTCCGTCAACATTGAATTTGATGAAATATTCCTGCTTCTCGCTTGGAGTGAGGAGCGAACGAATCATGCTTTGCTCCCAGCGCACAAGCCACGGTTCGAGGGTGTATTTCACGAATTCAAGCGACTGCTGCTCAATATTAGAAAAGCTCGATTTTTCAAGGTCACCGACCATATGCGGCGGCACTCTGAAAATTCGAGCTATCTCGTTTATTTGAAATTTTCTTGTTTCAAGGAACTGAGCCTGTTCAGGCGAAATACTGATGGGAGTGTATTTCATGCCCTCTTCAAGCACTGCGACCTTTCCGCTGTTGGAACTCCCGCCGAACTGCGACTGCCACGCTTCACGAACCTTTGACGGATCCTTTATAGTACCGGGGTGTTCAAGGACGCCGCTTGGCGCTGCGCCGTTCGCAAAGAACTTAGCTCCGAACTCCTCGGTTGCAATTGCAAGCCCGATAGCGTTCTTCGCCATTGCAATCGGCGAGTAGCCAACAAGTCCGTCAAACCCAAGTCCGGGAATATGCAGGACATCGCCCGACGAAAGAATTACCTCGTACTCCTTGCTGCGAATTGCTTCATCAGAACCTCGATAGTATTTATAATACAGCCTGCCGTTTGAATCACGGTCAACCGTCATTTTGTTCGGCATAAGCGGATAGAGAGCAACGACCTCTCCCTTTCCGTTGCGGATAATCTGTGCATAAGCGTTGCCCCAGAGGAGCAGGTGCGTCATGAGCGTTTCACGGAAAACTAACGAGGTCATTTCGGAATTCGGGTCATCGTGGAGCAGGCGGTACAAGGAGTGGTCGATTGCTTTCTCTTTACCACCGTCCGAACGGTATTTGTAGACGTGCAGCGGTAATTCCGCCACAGCTTCCGACAGCACACGAACGCAGGAATACACCGCAGTCATCTGCATTGCGGAACTCTCGGTGACGTTCTTTCCCGCAGTGGAACTGCCCATGTAAAAGCGGTATGCGCCGCCGGTGGTGCTGTTTTGAGGCTTGTCCCTTGAATGAAATAAGCTGCTGAAAATCTTCATGTATTTAGTCCTTTCGTAAAATTGGCAAAAGAAAAGCACCCGCCATTGCTGACAGATGCTTGAAATTTGCTGATTGTTAAAAGTTTATGCCATCAAGTGAAAAAACGCATTGCTTACTCGTCCAGTAGCCAGTCAATCAGCCTTTCCGACTTAATTCCATCGTATGAATTATCAAGTCCCGGGTCAAGTGACAAAACGATTTTTTCATAGTTATCGCGGATTTTCTGCAAGGGTGCGAGTTCTCTTTTGCGAACGTCCTCGCTTTGCATGGATTCTGTGACCTGGATATACTTTTTGTCATCCGCAGATGCGGCAATGAAGTCTACCTCGGCATTATCGATTTTACCGATTGCTACATCGTAACCACGGCGCAGAAGTTCAAAGTACACGATATTTTCAATCGCGTGTCCGCTGTCCCGGTTTCGGAAACCAAGCAGATAATTCCGAAGCCCGATATCAACGATATAATACTTGCCAAGGGTACGAAGGTACTCCTTGCCCTTGATATCGAACCGTTTTATTTCATAGAAGAAATAGCTTTCCATCAGCGCGTTTACATACGCTTGAACCGTGTGTACGCTCGGAGTTCCTTTCCGATTACCATCTTCCAGCAGCCCCTCGTTCATCAGGGTATTGCCAATGGATGAGATTGAAACGCTGCTTCCAATGTTGTCAGCAAGAAACAGAATGATTTTACGAAGAAGCACCGGGTCTGTAATCTGTCTTTGCCCACGCCGCTTCTCACGCTCAAGAATATCCCGAACCACGACAGTGGAGTAAATTCCGTCAAGGAGCGTCAGTGCCTTTTCCTGGTCAAGACCCACATCGGCAATGCCCGGCATTCCTCCGAAACGCATAAAAGCGTCAAAGACTTCCTGCAGCTCGTATCTCTCGCCGTTTTTATCAAATACCTGTCGGTGAAGTCCTCCAAGTGCGCTCTGTGTTTCCCTGACCTCAAAGTCATGAAAAGACAGGAATTCTCTGAAAGACAACGGGAGCATTTTTATTTCCACGCACCGTCCGGAGAGATAGGTGGAGTATTCTGATGAAAGAAGATAAGCATTTGACCCTGTGACATAGATATCGCAATCCAGGTCCACACGAAAAGCGTTGATGGCGTCCTCCCATTTCTCAATTCTTTGCAGCTCATCAAAAAAAAGGTACATACGCTTGCCGGGTACAGTGCGCTCTTTTACATAGTCATATACATCATCTGAGGTCATATTTCTGAAATCGTGTGATTCGAAATTCATCTCTACGATATGTTCCGGTGCAACGCCGATTTCCTTGAGATGAGCGACCATCAGCTTTAGCAGGCTGGACTTTCCGCAGCGTCGAATGCCTGTAATTACCTTAACCGGTTCGGTATCCTGAAAACTGATCAGCTTTTTCAGATACCGATCCCGTTTTTTCAGTTCGTGGGATCCTATCATGGCACATTCCTCCTATTAGCATTAGTATAGCACAAACTTTTGAAAATATCAAGTCTTTGCTATCAAATGCAAAAACTTTTGATTTTCAACGGGAATTGCACACAACTATATAAACAATAGCCCTCTGTCATCATACACACTCGCCCCGTGGTCGTTCCCGCAACGGATAGCCCGGTCAAGCGCCATAATAGTAGCGACTGCTCCGTCAATCTTTTCGGTGGATTTTTCCTTGTCAGCCTTGATGTTTCCGGCAGGGTCGGTGCGAATGTAGATGTTATCCATGTTCCAACGCAGAACCGGGTGACCACCGTGGGCAATTTTCTGTTCAAGCACCAGTTTCATCAGTTCTTTTGTCGGAGATGACATATCCTTGAAACCTTGTCCGAACGGCACGACTGTAAAGCCCATGCCCTCAAGGTTCTGAACCATCTGCACTGCGCCCCATCGGTCAAAGGCTATCTCACGGATATTGAAACGTTCGCCGAGTTTCTCGATGAATTTTTCAATAAAACCGTAATGCACTACATTACCCTCGGTTGTCTGCAAATAACCTTGTCGTTCCCACACATCATAAGGAACATGGTCGCGGTTTACACGCAGGGTCAGATTATCCTCTGGAATCCAGAAATACGGCAGAATGATGTATTTATCATCTTCGTCAAGCGGTGGGAACACAAGAACAAAAGCTGTAATATCTGTTGTAGAAGAAAGGTCAAGCCCACCGTAGCAGACGCGCCCCTCCAGTTCGTCATCGTCAACGGAGAATGCGCACTTGTCCCATTTATCCATCGGCATCCAACGCACCGCCTGCTTTACCCATTGGTTCAGGCGGAGTTGCCGAAAAGCGTTCTCCTCGCCGGGGTTTTGCTTTGCGGAATCGCAAGCGGCTTTGACCTTATCTATTCCGACCGTAATATCAAGGCTCGGGTTGGCTTTCTTCCACACTTTCGGGTCAGTCCAATCGTCCGATTCATCTGCGCCGTAAATCACGGGATAAAAAGTAGGGTCGATTTTCCGACCCTCGATTATATCCTTGGCTTTCTGGTGCGTTTCGTAGCAAATGCTGTGAGTGTCCGTTCCTGCGGTGGTTATAAGGAAATACAGCGGCTGCATTCGGGCGTCGCCGGAGCCTTTCGTCATTACATCAAACAGCTTTCGGTTCGGCTGGGTGTGCAGCTCGTCAAACACAACTCCGTGGATATTGAAGCCGTGCTTACTGTACGCTTCAGCGGACAACACCTGATAGAACGAGTTCGTTGGTGTGTATATTAGCCGCTTCTGCGATGCTAAAATCTTCACTCGCTTTGAGAGCGCAGGACACATTCGTACCATATCCGCTGCCACATCGAACACGATAGCCGCCTGCTGTCTGTCAGCGGCGCAGCCGTAAACCTCGGCTCGTTCCTCTCCATCGCCGCAGGTAAGGAGCAGCGCAACAGCGGCGGCAAGCTCGGATTTACCCTGTTTCTTCGGTATCTCAATGTATGCCGTATTGAACTGTCGGTAACCGTTCGGCTTCAGCGTTCCGAACAAATCTCGGATTATCTGCTCCTGCCAGTCGATTAGTTCGAACGGCTTTCCAGCCCATGTGCCTTTGGTATGACAGAGGTTCTCAATGAAAGCCACGGCATAATCCGCAGCGGATTTATCGTAAGCCGAGGATTTCAGCTTGAACTTTGTCGGCTTGTACTTTTTCAGCTTTCTTATATTATCACCCCCAGAACGAGGAAAACCGCCCGCAGGCGGCTTTCGCAAGTGTTTAGTTGTATTCGCGTATCAGTATTGCAAGCGCCGTTTCAGCTTCGGGGGTCTGGGGTTCAACATCCACACCCCGGTCGTAGTTGTAAACGACCCTGCCGTCCTGCTTTAACATCAGCTTAGAAATCCTGCCGCCGCTGATTCCGTATTCTTCGCTTGGCTCTTCGTAATGCTTTATCCAGTAGCTTACCGAAACCATTCTGCCGTATTCGTACTTAACTACGATTGCGCCCTGTTTCCACATAATCTTTTCCTCCATGTGTTTTTTGTTGTACACATATTAACTCTAAAGCCGCATTATATCAAGCGGTTTTCGGATAATATAGTACACAAATATCAGCGGTCAGAATTGTGTGTATTCTGATGAATAATGCCGAGAATTTTCTCCTGTTCGTCTGTGGAAACCCCAATGCTTTCTAAGGCCTCCCGTGTGCCGCAATCTGGGCAAATCTGCGTGTTTGGGTACTTTCTCGAAAGCGCAGGATACCCGCCGTACTGCGCCCCACAGAGGGGACAGGCGCGAAGATTTGAATTGTTGTCTGCTTTCATATTTGCCCCTTTCTGCTGTTCTCCAATGCGGAAAGTAACACGCTCTCATCAAAACCAAAATTGCTGTAACCCTCAAGGCAAGTTCTCACATAAGAACCGCTCGGCAACCCCAATGGTCGTTCTTCGTGCATAATGTACACGAAAGCATTTCTGACTACTGTCTTGCTTGAAAAGTATTTAACAGGCAGTTCAATTTCAGCTTTGTAGTAGAAAGCCGGAAAGCCTTCGTACACATCAAGCCTTTTCTCATCGGCGGGTTCGACTGCCCAGACTGCAACAGGGACTTCCGCTCCCGATTTCGGCTCAATCGTGAGGTAAGCGCCTGTCTTACTACCCTTAAAGAGCAGTTCGTAGTCCTTAATCACCGCAGTCCCCACGGGCTTTGCCGTAGGACAACGCAGCGCCATTTGCCGAACATTCAAGTTGCTGCCGTAGGCTAAGTAATAACGTTTCATAGTGTTTTCCTTTCCGAAAGGTTCAGTTTCAGAAATCACCTTTCTACCACCAAAAGCCCCCGAGTGGGGGAATTGGGGGCAGGAAGCTGATTACTGCGGTCTGCCATTTCTGAAAGCCGTGTCACCCTCGAGCCGCTTGGTGTAAAGTTCCCTTGCGGTCTTGAATTCATCGCCGATGAAGCCGAGCCGTAAAAGCCATGTTCTCATTGCGTACTTTGGGTTTTCGGTCTGCTGAGGATTTGCGCTTGCGGTCTTGACCTGCTTGGCAAGCTGGCTGAGCGCCAGGCAAAGCTGAATGTAACTTTTCAGCTGACCTGCGTGAAGTCCGTTCTGCTTGCCACCCGAGGGAGCGTCAAACTGGAAGAGCCGAAACTCGATTGTACCCTTTGTAAAGGTTGCGTGGAGGTTCAGCATATGGTAGCGGCTCTCGTTGTAGTGCGCCGACCTGCCGTAATCTGCGTTCTGACTGCCGTACCAGGTGTCCGCAAGCGCCGCCATTGTTTTCGGCTTTTTGCGGTTGAGTTCCACCAGGAAATCCTTGCTGACCGTGCGGCAGTAGCGGTTCATGCGGTTTCTGTCGAGGTTCAAGGCGCTTGCAAGCAGGCTTTCATGGCTTGCCATTATGTTTGCGAGGTTTCGCAGACTTTGCGGCGTGTGACCTTTGGCCCCGATATGAATGTGAACTCCGCAGCCCCTTGTTGCGTCGCTCTTTGCGCCTGCCTTGCGAAGTCTGCGGATAAGCTCCTGCAGGGTTTCCATGTCTGCGTAGGTGAGTATCGGGGTGACCATTTCGCATTTCTCGCTGTCGGGTCCCGAAATGCTGACGTCCTTTTGGAATTTCCATTCGCGACCCGCGCCGTCCCATGCGGAGTAGGTATCGTAACCGTTGCGGCCTGCGGTGTGCTCGTGTCTGCCTGTTCCGAAGAACTCGGCGGCAAGCTCCGCGGCTTTTGTTCTTGTAATGTTATTCATTTCAACCTCGACCCCTATGGTCTGGTTCATCATTTCTTCAATCTGCTTGGTGGTTTTCTCGTTCATTTTTGTATCCTCCGTTTGCTTTGTTTCCCTTTCTGAGTTGCCCCTCGGTTGGCGGCGTCCGTGCCGCCTTTTGGGGGCAACCTTGCAGCGTCCTTGCTGCGGTAGACACATATTAACTCTAAAAGCAGTATATAGCAAGCGGTTTTACCACAATATATTGAACGAAATACACACGCTGAAATTGTGTATATCAGCCACGGATTTTCTGAACTTCATCAACGCCGAGGACAGCATTCAGCCCCGAGCCGTTATCCCAGCGGACAAGCAGATTTCCTGCGTCGTCAACACCTTTAACCGTGCCGCGAGTACCTGTCGGCGGCGCCTGGAAATCGTCCATTGAAACCAGTTCCACACGGCAGCCGACAGGGTACTCTCGGCGGTACTGTTCGATTGTTGCTTTACTCGGAAACTTCATTTGCAGCGCCTCCATTTCTGAAAGCCGATGAGCCTGTGAGGTTTCTCAGCAGTATCTTCCGCTCGGTCTTGTACTCCGAACCGATGAACCCCAGTCGCAGGAGAAAGCAGCGGAATGCGTACTTGTCGTTGTCGGTTTCCTTTTCCTTAGCCGTAACCCTCTTTGCATTGGCGGCGAGTTCGCAGAGCGCCGAAATGAAATGCGTGTAAGCCTTACAATCGTCAGCGCTGCAGTCTGCGAACCAGGGAAACTTCACCGTGCTGTCCGTGACCTCAATCGGCAGGCTGTCCACCGCTAAGGCTCTGCGGATAAGTCTGCCTTTGGCTTCGAGCAGCTTGATAAGGTTATCCACCGCAGTACCCTCAAGCGGAACTTCCACCGTAAGCCCCACAGATTCGCCGTGTTCGGCGCTGTCGGCGGCAGCGGGTACTTTCTCGGTATCCGTTTCCGGCGGTTCTGTGGCGCTTGTGGCGGCAACCTCGGCGATAAATCCACGCTCTGCAAGGAATTCAAGCAGACCCTCGATTTCCTCGCTGTCGGCTCTGTCGTCAAATTCAAGGTTGCCATCGCGGGTCACCGTGAAATAGTCGATTTGGTATGCGTAGGTCGGTGTCCTCATGTAAACTGCGTCCGCTCCCGTGAACTCGCTGATGGCTTTCACAAGCGGTTTTCTGTCCTGCGCGTTGTAGTAAATTGTCATTGTATGTACCTCCATTTCCTTTCGGTACTACACATTTTACTCAAATAGGGGGATAAGTCAACGGGTTTTAACAGAAAGCCGCACATTCTGCGTTATGCACAATGTACGGCTCAACTATTAGTCTATAATGTAAACTCTGACTTCCACGCCGAGTTTGCGGCAGTTGTCAATGACAAATTTCGTACCTCGTGATTTTCCATCCCAGAACGCAAGCACGATATCCGAATACTCAATTATCGTGATATTCCGTTTCAGCGGAGCGCTCCTGCCGTATTTCGTGTATTCCGGCAGGAACTCCGTCAGCTTTATTCCGTGCGCCAAAGCATACTCCCTTGCGGAAGTATCCACTCCTTTAGCGCCGCCGGACACGATTTCCGTGGTATTTTCGGGGAGATATCTGCCTAAATCACTCACGGTAAGTCCTCTTGAACCAATAACAGCTACTTTCATGTTACCCTCCTCGTAAACGCATTATGAACGCACTTTGAACTCACATCATACATTATAGCACATTATGATGTTAAAATAAACACATATCGGATATAAACAGGAGGAGTTTTATGGCTATCAAGAGTTTATCCATCAGAATTGACGATGAAATGCTCGACAAACTGCATTACGTTGCCGATTATGAGGCTCGTTCCGCAAATGGGCAAATCATCGTTCTGATTCGTGAGTGCATAGAAAAGTTTGAAGAAAAGCATGGAAAAATCGTGCTCGGCGATGAGCCGGGCAACGCTAATTCGAGCAAGAAATGACCCATACAATCACCGAAAGGACAAAGTAAACACACGGCAAATCAATTCCGAGTGCAAGTTTATGTTCCTCTTTCCAAAAGACGACACAAAAAAGCAGCCCCTAGCTGCAGCTTAAGTATTCGGTTTATCAAACGCTAAGCCACCAGTCGAATACTGCCTGACCGTCAGCCCATTTCAGCGTTGTGGGTCTGCCCTCAATTTCGCGTTTTTGAAGCATTTTATCAAAGGCTCGTATATAAGCCTGTTTATATTTGGGATAAAGCTCGAATTCAAGGTTTCGCATATGCTTTACTGCCATTGGGCAGCCGATACAGCCGATTCGCTTAAATCCGCATTCATATAACGGATGGCTTTTGCAGCCGTAGTACGATAAGAAATCCCATACATCTTCATCCGACCAGTCAACGATTGGGTTCACCATTGTTTTTCGGGTTCGGTAGCAATGCTCAACCATTCTGCGGTTCACATCATTATCGTCATTGAGGATTATTCCGCCCTGTTTGGTGGTCTTGTATTCTACACCAAGTTCATCAGCAATTTTCTGAGTACCCTTGGGTTTTCCGATAAATTTGACCACATCGGCGGATTCCTTTCTTCTGGCACTTTCTGTCCAGCGAACACCGGTTACGACAATCTTTCCTTTTCCACCCGGCTCTTTCAATTCGCTACAGCAGTATCTTGAGGTTCGCAGCGGAGGTGTGCCTTTGCGAACAATGAGGTTCCACATGGTTACCGGATTGTCATCATTGTCATGTGGAATTTTTATCGTAACATCAGACTGGCTTTTTATGTATTGAACCGTTTCCGGAGCGTCAACCGTAGTCAGATTATGAACAGCTTCGTATTTTACGCCGGCAAGCCCGGCAAGTATTTTTATACAGTCGCTGTCTTTGCCGCCGCTGTACGCAATATAATAACCGTCTGGCGGTTCAAATCCCTTTAAGCGTTCAATAGCGATACGCTCTCTTTCTTTCAAACTTGGATTCATTGTGTCACCTCCAGTTCAGAATAAGCAATCGTCTTTCCGTCACGAACCACAGACACATTCTCCGCAGAACCTACCTTCTCAATATACCGTTTCACGATAACATCGCAGAACTTTTCATCAAGCTCAATGGTGTAGCAAATACGGTTAGTCTGCTCACAGGCGATAAGCGTACTGCCCGAACCGCCGAACGGGTCGAGAACGATACAGTTGCTCATGCTTGAATTCTTTATCGGATAGGCAATAAGCGGAATCGGCTTCATTGTCGGGTGGTCGCCGTTCTTCTTCGGTTTGTCGAACTCCCATATCGTCGTCTGCTTGCGGTCGGAGTACCACTGGTGCTTGCCGTTTTTCTTCCAGCCGAACAGACACGGCTCATGCTGCCACTGATACGGCGAGCGACCGAGGACAAGCGACTGCTTCTTCCAGATACAAGTTCCGGACAGGTAAAATCCCGCGTCAGCAAAAGCCTTGCGGAAGTTCAAGCCCTCTGTATCTGCGTGGAAAACATAGATGCTTGCGTCATTCGCCATTGCTTTCTCCATGCAAGTGAAAGCGTCAAGCAGAAACTGATAGAACTTATCATTTTCAAGATTGTCGTTCTTGATTTTTCCTGCCGAACCCTCATAATTCACATTGTACGGCGGGTCAGTTACTACCAGGTTTGCCTGTTTTCCGTTCATAAGAACTTCGTAGGTTTCCTGCTTTGTACTATCACCGCAGACAAGTCTGTGACTTCCGAGCAGCCAGAGGTCGCCGGGCTTTGTCATGCAAGGTTTTTCCATCTCTGCGTCCACATCGAAATCATCGTCCTTTGTATCGGAATCATCGTCAAAGAACTCAGCAAGTTCCTTTTCATCAAAGCCCGTCAGACCGAGGTCGAAATCGTCAGCCTGCAATGCTTCGATTTCAACTTTCAGCATTTCCTCGTCCCAGCCTGCATCGAGAGCCATTCGGTTATCCGCGATTATGTACGCTTTCTTCTGAGCTGGTGTGAGGTAATCCACAAAAACGCAGGGAACATCGGAAATGTTCTCGGCTTTCGCAGCAAGTATTCTGCCGTGACCTGCGATGACATTGAAATCCCTGTCGATGATAACGGGATTGATAAACCCGAACTCACGCAATGAGGAACGCAGCTTGTTCAGCTGTTCCGGCGAATGCGTCCGAGCATTGTTGACGTATGGTATCAGCTTGTCAATCGGGACAAGCTGCATTTCGGTAGTCGTATTCATCTGGCGTTCCTCCTTTTCAGAACCTTGTGCAGACCCTTTCGAGCATCCGCAATATTGCCTTTTACAGCCTGTCCCTTAATTGTTCGGTATTGCTGTACTGTAAGGTTCGGACGGCTGCCTTTGAGTTCTCTGAAAAAATCGATGGTATCCTTTGACATGGTGTTATCCTTTCCTTGAACGAAGCAGGTGTTCCATAGCGTCGTTCAAATCATCGCCGACAGGTTCGGTGCAGTTCTCCTTGACTATTCCGTAAATTTCATACCAGATGAGATTTGCGTTCTTCTGAAACTGCTGCGACATCTGCACGAATGGCGAAGCAATAACACCGCCCGTGGTCGGGTGCTTGCCGAGCAAGCCGTAAGCGCTGATTGCCTCCTCGCACTGAATGTATCTTGCGTATGCCTGCGCATAGGCTTCGATGAGCCGCTTGTTTATGAGGTTCTCACAGTTCCTTTGCTTAAGCCACAGCCAGGTTTCTCGGTATATATCGTCAGCGCCTAGTGGAACTCCGTTCTTTTGCCTAGCCGAGAGATAGTCGCTTGGTTTCGGCATATCCGCGCCGTTCAGCACAGCTCCCTCCGGCAGGTCGACCGCTTCAAGCTCGGCTGTATCAAGCGCAGGAATATCGTTGCTTATGATTTTCACCGGAAGTCCTTTCTGCTTTTTCTCTGCGGCAGGAGCGGGTTTATCTCCGGCTCTAACCCGTCTGCCGCCTCTGTTTGTGCCGTCCTTAGCCATGATTTTCACCTCCGCAGGACAAGAAAAAAGGACGGTTCGCACCGCCCGGAAATATTTCAAGGTTTAATACCCCGTTTGAACCCCGATTTTTGCGCACGAAGCCCCGGGCCGCTGTCCGCGGTAAAGGTCGCAGAGATTTCGACCGCCCCTACCGGTCGCCTAGGTCGTGATGTATCTTTGCGTGACACGACTGACACAGCGACATCAGGTTGCTGAACTCGTTTGTACCGCCACGGGACACAGGAATTATGTGGTGGACTTCCTCCACGGGAGTAAGTCGACCCTCTTTCAGACACATCTCGCACAGCGGGTGAGCCGTTGCATAACGCTTTCGTATCTCTCGCCACGCTCTGCCGTATTTCTTGTTGCTGTCAGCATGACGGACGAGTTTATTGTAGCGGCGGTTCATCTGCTTTGAGTGTTTCTCGCAGTACTGTCCGTCACATCTGTTGGGACAGCCGGGGTAGGAACAAGGTCGCTGCGGTCGTCTGGGCATGGGGGTCATCTCCTTGGGTATAGGAAAAGCCCTGCGAGTTATAAAACCCACAAGGCTCTCTGTATATTTTTCTAAGTATATCATACCACATATAGCGGAGTGCGTCAAGAGTGAACAGGGGTGAACTGCTGTGCACTAGGGTGTCCAATTTTCAGAAAAACTCTGAACGGCGCTGTCATGGAGTTTTATAACCCATCTCTTTGAATACCCCATTTTTGTACTAATTTCTTTCCACGAAAGGAACATTAGATATTTGTACCGAAGCACAGTACGCTCGTTGGTGTTTTCTAAGTCATCAATGGCTCTGCTGATGGAGTATTTTATTTCAGACAGTTTGAACTTATCGTTCTGAATTTCTTTTTCAAGGGACAAAGCCTTGTCAGTGTACCTCACAAAAGGCGGGTCGGGATTTCTTGTTCCCGAAAGCCGCTCTCCGAAACCGCAGCCGGATATTCCGCCCGCCAAATCACGCAGACTTTCAAGTTCGATTTCCTTGTAGTGTATCTGTCTGTTCATTTCAGATGCGCTTGTCAGAAATTCTTTTGCCGTCATGCCGACACCTCTTTCAGCTTTGCGAGGAGAACCTCACCGTTGAGATTTGTAAGAATGGAGAAAAAATCTGAACGAAAGAAGCGTTCAATACTGTTTCTCTCACGCTGCGCCACTTTGTCATTAGGGTTCAGGGAAAGCTGGTTCAATGCGGCGCGGTAGTCCTTGGCCGCCTGCGCGATTATTGCATTTGCCAATTCAATATATCCGTTCATCTAAGTACCTCCAAGTCTGCTTTTACAGCGGTGATAAGCGCCGCCTGTGTCGTGTCCTTTGTTTTCAGAGCTTTCATAATTTGCTCGTCGATAGTGCCTTTTGCGATTATGTGCTGAATGACTACCGTATCTGCGGTCTGACCTTGCCTCCAAAGTCTTGCGTTCGTCTGCTGATACAATTCAAGGCTCCATGTAAGCCCGAACCACACCAGGGTTGAACCGCCGCTCTGCAAATTCAATCCGTGTCCGGCTGACGCAGGGTGAATAAGCGCTACGGGGATTTTACCGCTGTTCCAGTCGGAAATATCCTCGCTTGACCGAATTTCACGGATTTCAAACCGCTTTTGGATTCGCTCCAGATCGTGCTTGAACCAGTAAGCCACAAGCAACGGTCTGCCGTTCATGCTCTCGATTATATCTTCCAGAGCGTCAAGTTTTCGGTCGTGTATCTCAATCACACTTTCATCATCGGAATAAACTGCTCCATTAGCCATCTGCGACAGCTTATTTGAAAGGGACGCAGCATTAGCCGCAGTCACTTCGTTATCTTTAGTGGAGAAAATGAGGTCTTTCTTCAAACGGTCGTATTTCTCCTTTTCATTTTCGGAAAGCCGAACCGTGTATTCCGAACTTATGAGTTCCGGCATTTTAAGGTGGTCGGCGGCTTTCATGGAAATCGTGATATCCGAAATTTTGTCATATATCTGCTGTTCGGCATTTGGAAGCGGTTTGTAGCTGTAAATCACCATTCCGTTACGCTTGTCCGGCTGAAAGTAGGTGTTTCTGTACTGTCCGATAAGCCTGCCGAGCCGCTCTCCCATATCCAACAGCTTGAATTCTGCGAATAAGTCCATCAGACCGTTGCTGGCAGGAGTACCCGTAAGCCCGACTATGCGTTTCAGCTTTGGTCGGACTTTCATAAAAGCCTTGAACCGCTTTGACTGATGGTTCTTGAACGAAGAGAGCTCGTCAATAACAGCCATATCGTAGTCAAGGGGAAGTCCACTTTCCTCCACAAGCCACTGCACATTCTCTCGGTTGATGATGTAGATATCCGCGGGAGTGGAGAGCGCCGAAATCCGCTCCTGCGCCGTTCCGACAACCACGCTGTAACGCAGATTTTTCAAATGCTCCCACTTTTCGATTTCTGCGCTCCATGTATCCCGCGCCACACGCAGCGGCGCTACCACAAGAACTTTATGTACCTCGAACCTGTCAAAAAGCAGGTCGTTTATCGCAGTCAGCGTAATCGAAGTCTTGCCTAAACCCATATCAAGCAGGAGCGCCGCAACGGGGTGAGAGATTATGAATTCGGCGGCATACCGCTGATAATCATGTGGATTGTATTTCATCAATTATCTCTCCTATCTGTTCTACGCTATCAATGACAAACACCCTAAAGCCGAGTTCCATCAATGACTTGTGCCTTGCTAACTGAAGCGGTCTTGGTTTCTTGCCGGGTGCTTTCAGTTCTGCAAAAGCGATTTTCCCATCAGGCATTAAGATTATGCGGTCGGGCCAGCCAGCCGTTCCTGTGTTCAATTTTTCACACAAGCCACAACGCTTTTTTACCGCCATGGACAGCTTGCTTTCAATCTGTTTTTCGCGCATTTGATTACCTCCCATCAGAGTTATTATCCGGAAAGGGTAACCTCTCAAAAAGTCATTTACCTAACTTTTTCTTATACTATTATTTATAGTCCTTAGAGAATTTTAGTATATGACCTTAATAGAGGTTACCCAATCAAGAAATCAGTTAAGAAAATCCTCGTCTGCCGTTGTATCGGTTCTTATTCTTAAGCCCTTGAAGAAACGCTTGTTATGGATTTTTATTCTTTCAAACCCAGCCTTCTCCAAAGCAAAGTAGAAATCTGCCGTACTACGCACATACTCGTTTGTATCCATACAGTACATACGGTACGCCTGATACAGCGAAGAGGAGCTTTCCTTTAGGGCAACGCCTACCTCGCACTTATCCTCAAGGAAATGGCTGAACCAGTCATTCTGACTGCGGTATTCGTTGATTGCGTCCTGCACACAAGCGGGAGCGGGTATACTATAGTTCATCTCGATTACCTTTCTTGCGCCCTCGATAACCCACGCCAGAATACTGCCGCCCGCGTTATCGTAGAGATATTCGCCGTAATTCTTGATGTCGCTTTTGCCTGTTATCTTGGCGTTGAACGGAATAACGATCAGTCTGCGCCAAATACCATCATCTGTGGCGCTTACTCGGGGAAGGTGGTTTGTGTACAGTACAAGTGTGTGGCAAGGCTTGAAGGAAAACGGATCTTTGTACTTCTTTTCAGCAAAGATATCATCGGTGGAGCAGAGCTGCTTTACGGTGGAATCGTTCAGACGCGCGCCCTCCTGCATTTCCGCAGCGATAAGCAGACGCTTTCCTTTGACCTCCGCCATTTCGGGCTTTATGTTTCGGCGGCGGCCAACTGTAAGCGTGTCCGCAGAGATATTTCCCGAATACAGCCCCAGCACATGAGAAATAACGTTCCAAAAGGTTGACTTGCCGTTTCGTCCGTCACCGTAAGCTATGATAAGCGCTTCAAGATACACCTTTCCGATAGATGCAAGACCGCAGACCATCTGTACATAGTCGATAAGTTCTTGGTTAGACTGAAAAATCAGATTAAGGCAGTCCTGCCAGATTTCCTCTCCCTTATGGCTCGGAGATACGCTGGTAATTTTCGTGATGAAATCCTCGGGCGAGTGTTCGTGCGCGCCATCCATTCCTTTTCGGAGATCATAAGTAGCTTCTGGAGTACACAGCGCAAAGCAGTCGGAGTCTAAGTCTTTGATGGATATTTCAAGCATAGGGCGAGACTCTTTGAGGGTAGATGTGATGTTTTTTGAATCACGGCGCTTTATCGCAAATGCTTGGTATGCTTTTGCCACCAAGTATTCTTGATACACTTTCTGCTGTTCCTCATTCATCAGCTGTTCTGCTTTTGCCTTTGACATACCCTCAATGAGCGCCAAAGTGCCGGTGCTTTTCATTTTACCGAAGGCTTCCATATAGTCGTTATTTGCCTCACGCATTTGCCTGCGGGTAAGTTCGTGAGCCACAGCCTGCGCTCCGGGTTCGCTTTCCTGCCAGTAGTGCGCATTGTACCGGATAAAATGGGTGGCGGGGGAGTACCGGAGTTCACCGGAAAAATGCTTTGCCAGCACCTCTGCCTGTCCCACATCTGAATAATCAGTAGGCCTATAGCAGGATGGGTCATTGTAAACCTCCGGCGCAACATATCCGTCCTGCTGTTTTACCTTTGCATAGAACCGCTGCGCCGAATTCCAGATAGTAGCAAGTTCACTATTGGCAAGCGGTGGAACGCATTTTTCAGCTTCTTCCGTGAATGCCTCGTATGCTTTTTCAGTATCGCCGTAACGCTTGAGGATACGCCCGGCAAATCTGGACATTGTGGCGTTGCGCTGACCCTCGGGAATTATCCACAGCTGACCACTGGGGAGGTCTTCGTCAAAAACGTCCTCGTCAAGGAACTCGGTAAGGTTCATACGCCCGGGGTATAAGGCAATGTCAGCCGAAACCGTGCCGTAAAAGAACCTTGCTGCGTCAAGAGCCTTGGTATCGAAGTACGGAAAGATAGAGTTTACTATTTTCTTCATATCACTGTAAAGCGCTGCGTCAGTAATATGGTCTATTGGGAACAGAACATGGAATTTCGGTCTTGCAGGTTTACCGTTTTTCTCCCTGTTGTTGAAACGGCTGTAATGTACGGCAAAAGTCACTCCCGGAAAAGCCTGCATTACATCATCGGGAGTCACCCAGTCATTGGGATTCTCGGAGTGGTCGTTGTCGCAGTCAACGGGAAGGCAGTCGCTGCCAATGAAATTATCGCTGTTTCTGTAATTGTTCTTGTACTCCGCACACACATAGTCGCGGCTGATTGCCGCCTTTAAACCAGCTTCATCAAGTATGACCTGCCTGTGCGGATATGAGCAGTTGCTTGGATTGCTGATAACATCTGCTCTGTAAATTGTAAACATCAATCGTTAACCTCCTTGATTTCTTCCGTGAAACATCTGATACGAATTTTCCGCTGCTTGGCTTTTTCTATTTCTTCGACCATTCCATTGGTTATTTTGCTGCCGAATACCCACAGTTCCTTGCATTTGGTAAGCAGAACATAATTCATAAACATAGCCGTTTCTCTTTCGGTTTCCTCGTTCATAAACTGAGGAAACAAAAGGTGCGGCGCGATGGGTATGCAACCTTTGTCTACTGCGTATCTGCAGTAGCGGCGAGCATTGGCTGTATTCAGCTTGACGTTATCCGAGTAAGGCGAGCATATATACACCACAGGCTTAAAGCGCTTGGCGTTTTCTGCTTTCATAGCCGCTGTAAGTCCTGCATACGCAGTAGGGTCGGGATAGCGTTCAGAGTTATAATAGCTGATACCACTCATGTATTCTCACCTCCCGCAACTGCTGTAAGCAGTCCGTTTACGAAATTTCCGTAAGCCTCCGGGTGGAGTTCCTGTATGTCCTTGATGTCATAATTGTCATAGGTTGAACGAACCTGCCTTGTGAAACCGAGCTTGCACAGAGATAATGCCAGAGCCACAACATCGTTAATGGTGGGGTGGTACTGCTTAAACCGCTTCTTTGTGCATTCGGGGCACATTATCCTTGCTGATAGCGGGTGTTCTTTCTTCGCTTTGAACAGTTCGTTCAGGGGAACAGGGACTTCCTTTCCGCATTTGCAGCAGACAGAGAAGGTGTTTCCATCCAGAACGGGATTTTTCTTGTTTTTGTTTTTGGTGTAAATCATTTTTCTCCTCCAAAAAATTAGATTCGGTTTATTGCCTTCACCTACTAACGGACAGGCAAAGGCAAAAACCGAACCGACGCTCAATCTTTTTTGTAAAAACTACATTCATAGCCATCCGCACGGAGCGGAAGCCCCTCTGCCTTGGAGGCAGCTTCTGCCCAAGGCGGAGTTCTCCCCATCATTTCGCAAATCTCAGATACATTCGTATCTGTCGGGCATTCGATGATAAGCTCATCATGAACGTGACCGCAAATACGGTAGTTACGCAGCGTTCGCATAGCGTAGCAGAGAATATCCCTACTGACCGCCTGAACGATGTTCTCCACGAACTTAGGACCGTAGCTTTCAATACGCTCCCACTTCTTTGTTGCGCCTACTCCCTCATAAGTGACAGACTCGCCGCCGAACTTATTCTCACCGATACGGGGTTTGACGTATGAAAGCCGTCTGCCGCTCGGCAACGTGATGAACAGCATTCCGCTTTGGTAATTAAAGCTAATACCATGTGTATCTGAGCGGCATCTTTGTCGTATTGTATCCTTCACGCAGCGGTCGACCTCCCACCAGAACCGCACGATATTCGGGTTGGAACTGCGCCACATATCTACAAGCGGCTGAAGTTCGTCCTCCGACAATCCCATCTCCAATGCTCCCATAGCTTTCAGCGCGCCGACAGAGCCGCCGTAGCCGAGCGCCAACTCTGCAATTTTACCTTTCTGACGAAGATGCCCGTTGACACCGTGTTTCTCGACTGGGACACGGAACATCTGGCTTGCTGACGCGCAATAAATATCGCCGCCGTTCTTGAAAACATCAAGCCGCCACTGCTCACAGGCAAACCAGGACAGCACTCTGGCTTCAATTGCCGAAAAGTCGGATACCACGAATTTCATTCCGGATTTCGGGATAAATGCGGTGCGGATAAGTTGGGAAAGCGTATCGGGAATATCATCGTACAACATTTCCACAGCTTCGTAATTTCCGCTTTTCACGAGTTCCCGAGCCTGTTCAAGGTCGGAGATATGGTTCTGCGGGAGGTTCTGTAACTGTATGAGCCTACCTGCCCAGCGCCCACTGCGATTTGCGCCGTAGAACTGAAACATTCCGTGCGCCCGTCCATCGGAGCAGACAGCATTTTTCATAGCCTGATATTTCTTCACCGAGGATTTCGCAAGCTGCTGACGGAGTTCCAGTACCTCTGCAAGCTGCGGAGGGGCATTTTTCAGCATCGCCGCAATTTCCTTTTTGCCAAGGCTGTCAACCTCCAAACCGTTCTCCGAAAGCCACTGCTTCATCTGCTGAACCGAGTTCGGATTGTCGAGCGAAGTGAGTTCCTGCATTTTCTCGGAAAGCAGCGCTTTTGACCGCTCGTCAAACTGTATTGCATTATCCACAACAGCCATGTCGAGGGCGATCCCACGGTCATTTATTTGCTGGTCAAGGCAGTATTCCTCCCACACGAAGTCCAGCACGGGGAACTTCCGCAATTTGTCCTGAATAGACATTTCGACCTCTACATCACGCTTGTTGTACGCCTTGAACTGCGCCCATTTCTCCGGAGCGTGTATCGGGAGATTTCTTGTTCTGCCGCCGTTCGCTTTTGTAGGAGTACACGGTACGCAGAAATACTTGATGAGTTCCTTGCCTTCTTTCAGTTTCTGTTCCGGTAAGCCTAGAACGGCTCCTGCTCCCGCAAGAGAAAGCGGTAAACCCATATATGCAGACCACACCATCGAACACCTCCACGATTGCGAGTCAAGATATTCGCCAATGGACAACCCGAAATATTTTGACAGGCACACACGTTCGAAAGCGGCATTAAAAGCCCATTTGATAACGCTGTTGTCAGTCAGAGCAGAAAGGATTTCTTCGGGTATTTTCTCGCCCTGCGCAAGGTCGTACACGACAACATCACCGCCGTTTACCGAAACTCCGAACAGCAGTATCTCGAAAGCGGGTGATTCTACATATCTGTACACACCGCTTTTGGAAAGGTCGATATCGCTGTATGTTTCCAGATCGATTGACAGTGTTTTGATTTTTTCCATAGTTCACCTCAAAAAAGGGCGGTAAAGCTAATCTACCGCCCGATTGATTATCAAATACACAGAAGTCTGAATGTTTCCTTGCCTTTAGGAGTAATAAGGGTCTGTGTGTCCGTGTATCCCGTCTTGTCGTTGACGAACTCCTTCATTTCAAATAAACCGCTTTCAACGTATGCAGCATACGGTCTGAGCTTGCCTTTATTCGAACGGTAGAGATAGCCCTTTTCAAGCAGGAAACGCACAAAATCATTCTGCCTTACACCGAGTTCCTTTGCAGTGTCGCGAATGCCTGTGAGCAGGTTTCTGTCAACGAGCATATCAAAGTAATCGGCTTTCGGTTGCATAAGCTGATTGGAAACAGTAAGCTGCGCGTTCTTCGCCTTTTCGTTTTTCAGTCTGGTAGCAAGTTCAATAAGGAAATCCGGAGAAGCAAGCGCCTGTTCCAGAACATCTTCCGTCATGTATGCGCCGTGCTTGCGGATAGAGGGAAGAACCTCATCAAATACCCATCTCTCAAAACGTTCTGCGCCGAGAAGTTTGCTGTGAGCGATAAGGCGGTATACATCGCCCTCTGTGATAAACTTTGTATTCTGAACTCCTCCCGCTGAAGGGGTCGGTAAAACGCAGACCCCTTTGCAGTGAGCAGAAATTGCGTCGGCGGGTCTTGCATAACCAAGTGCCCTTGCAATATCTGAGCCACAGAACAGCACATCGCCGTTCTTCTGAATTGTGCGGATTTCTCCGAATTCCAAGTTGTTAAAAGTTGAAATATCCATAAAACCTCCGAAAAATAACCTACCCACCCGCCCGACAGTCAGACTGCCAATTTTACTTGTGATTAGCCTTGCGGAGATGCTTGATTGCCTCTATCAATGAGCCAACCATAGAAATGAGATTGCCGATGACCGTGCCCACCGAAATGCCGAAGCAAGCGGCAAGCATAATGCTTTCAAACTCTGTCATACCGCATCTCACGAAAGAAAATCATCGTCATCATCTGTCGCAAAATCGTCCTCAGCGCGGGTTCTGCCACCGAGCGGCTCACCGTCGCGAATCTTCTGCAGGTTGTTCAGACCGCAGGCGATACCCTTGTTGCCGTTGGAGTTGAATGCGTAGAATGAGATGGACGCTCTGCCGTAAACGCCGCTGTAAACCTCGCTGCGCTCCAGAATGGGGCTGCAGTTAGCGTCAACGATTCCGGGGGCAGTCGCAGAGTTCGCGTTGATGAAGTAGCTGTTTGCGTATGCCTCATCATCGGGGCGTTCTGTGTCGCCGTCGCGGAGCGGGTTCTTGATAGCGGAGAGCGCGGGAACGGAACGACCGTTGCCCTTGAGTTTGGACTCACCCTCCTTGTAAGCCGCCTCGATAGCTGTCTTGATCTTCTCGACCGTCTTGGTATCCGACTTCGGAATGATAAGGCTGACGCTGAACTTCGGAGCGCCGCCGTTGATGGACTTTGCCTCCCAGACGTTCGCGTAGCTGAATCTTGTGTTGGATCCTGTGATTACCTTTGTGGGATTTGTGAACTTTGTCATGTTAATTTTCCTCCTTGAAATCTTCGTTTGCTGTATGGATCGCCGGACGCTTGTCCGACATAGGAACTAAGGTTGGCTTGCCCTGCGGCTTTTCGATAAGCCCACCGAGCAGTTCGGAAAATCTCTTTTTTCCGAGAAGTGCATTCATTGCTGTGATACCGAGAACACTGTGTTCATATGGGTCGAACCCTGCTGCCTTTACCGTTTCAACAACGGCATTCTCATCAGTGTATTTGCGGTTTGAACGACCCTCTACTACCTTGAAACCATCGTATGTAACGCCGCTGAGCGCTTGGCGCAGAGCGTACTCTTTGACATCCGTCACCCAGGATACAAGTTCGTCCGCTTTTGCAAGGATAGCGGCGATTTCGATATTATCAAGGGTTGCAGGTGGTTCAAAGTCGTAACGAGCGAGTGAAAGATTGTATTCCGCGAGTTTTCGGCAGGTCGCTCTGACCTTGCAGAAACGGCAGTGTTCACCTGCTTTGAAATCTCCCTCTCCGTTCCACGCCTGTTTTGCAGCGGGGACGAGTACATCATCAGCCCATTTCAACAGTTCTTCGATGGGAATCTCCCAGGTGTCGCAGTGACTGAGTCTAGGTTGAAAAATGCTCATTCGTACTGTACTTATGTCGTACAGACACGAGAACATCTCAAAAGCGCCGAGCGCATATATGCGAAGCTGGTCGTTATCAACGGCTTCAACCTTTACACCTGTTCCGTATTTCAGGTCGCAAATGTGAAGAATTCCGTCAGAAACGATAAGGGCGTCGCAAGTTCCGTAGCATTCTGGGACATATTTTGAGCAATCGACTCGCTGTTCTACAAAAGCAGAAGGGTTCTCGAGGACGCTCATCTGCTCGTCCACAAACGCCACATAATCATCGGTATACTCGTCCATTAAGGCATCTTCGCACTTAATGGGGTTCTCTGCATAGCCAAGATGAGATTTAAGTTTACCTTCTGCAATGCTGTGGGCAAGTGTCCCTTCATCGGCATAAGCAGAAGGCTTGTCCTCCATAAACTCAGTAAGCCTTACGCTTGGCGGACACTCAATCCATCTATGACTTGCAGAAGGTGAAAGAAGTGCGTGGCTCATTCCAAAGACCTCGCTTCTTCCAAAATTGCCGGATACTCGGTTGCCGGAACTTCAGAGATTTTCTTGTACCCGTGACGGAGCAGCATTGCCTGGATTTCCTGCGTATGCCCGTTTCTCGCAAGTTCTGCAAGATATGCGCGTACTTCTTCCAGCGTAGGCGGATTTTCTTCGGGTTCGGGTGTTGGCTTGGATTCTTTCTTGGGAGCGACTTCGTTAGCACCGCTGTACAGCTCTCTGATTTCGTTAATGCACGAAACGAGTGACTGAGCGTGTTCTTCGGCTTCCTTCAGAATGGAATCCAACTTTGACATTTTGCTCATTGATTTACCTCCGTTCATTTGATTAGGGTTTTATCCCTTGTCGGCGATTATCGCCTTCACCTCTTACCGGACAGGCTAAATGAAAAACCGAACCGTTTTTTCAGAGATTTTCAAAAAAAATTTTAATTTCTTCGTTTTTCAGTAAAACAGAGCGGAGTTTCTTAATACGCTTGCGGATTGCTGCGTCTGTTACACCGTAGCGGGCAGCAATAGAACACTGTTTTTCTTCACGAAGAAGCGCTTCGCACAAATCTTTTAATTCGTCGGGCAATTCTGAAATAGCCTTATGTAAAGCATTCAGTTCCGCTTTCATAATAGCGGTATCCTCAACAGAAACATTTGGAGCGGGAATATCTAAAGAGGCTCCATCTTCGGTTGTGTATGCGTCAATTTCCAGATTGCGTTCCTGGTTTCTTTCGATAAGACGCTCCTGTGCCTTGAGGTCGGCCGCATTATCTTTGCCGAGCCGTTCGCCGAGTTCGTTGCGAGGAAGGCGGACAGCCATGTATTGGTCGGGGGAGTAATACCATCTCTGCTTATAGGGGCAGTCCTGCGCAGCAGGCTCAATGGAAAAGCATTCCTGCCGGGTGCAGATGATACTGCTGCCGTCTGACAGCATGATGCGGTACTCACGATAGTTAAGTTTCTGATAGTTTTTCATAGATTGACCTCCGTTGTCGATAGTTCGAAACGGAGGTCATCACAGCTGCAAAAGGGCAGAAGCTGCCTCCAAGGCATAACAAAAGCACCGCAGTCCTAGGAGAATAATCTCCGTTTCGGATTGCAGCCGACCCGCTCAAAAAGGCAGCTACATTATTCATTTGTGCCGTCGGATACCGTTGAGCCATCAGTGATCAAGTGATGCGGTATTCGACAGTTTTTACTACCGCTCGCAAGCGCAAATCAACAAACGCTTTTCAAAAATAAGTTTTGTGTTCGCAAAATTTATGTTGATTTTCGCGTTCGCTTGTGGTATAATGTAAATTAAGGCATTTTTGTTTTGGTAAGGGACACGTATTCCATCTGCCATATCACACCTTTTATTATAGAAAACCGTAATCTCAAAACTCGTAGGTTTGCCTACATTTGACTATATAAGCACCTACATCGGAAAGGAGAATGTCAACTTGAAATTTTGTGACCTCGTGCAATTCATGCATCACAACTACGAAGAAAAAGCGAACGCTGGAGATTTTGTCGCCATTCTGATAGATGCCATTCTTGATGATGTAGCGCTGGAAAATGATTCATCGAATCCGATTTATGGATTGGGTAAATCTACGAAGGAGGCTTATTACAGTGGCAGACTACCTATCTCACAGAAGAGAGCCGCAGCTATTGCTCCAAGAATAGATGAGGCCAAGTTTGCGGATTTTGTGAATACATATTCCTTCGATGCCCTTAATCACATGAAGGATAAGTTAGTGGAGTATGGTTTTGATGTCGAGCCTTCCGAAGTCGGGCAGGCTTGTGCCAATATTCTTGCACAGATTATTCGACGCCGTGCCGAAGGCTTATCCGATGCCGTGACCGTGCTAAACTATCAGCGCATGGAAGCGGGAAAAAAACTAAAAAATATCGCCCCCACGACAATAGAGCGTAGAGGCGATAAGCTGCACATATCAGGCGAGGTTATCACGATTCATCAGGAACTTGTCCCCGATGATATTGGAAAGCATGAACTGGATTATATTTATGCTTTATATGAGGCATATGCACAGAAACTGAAGAAAGTCACCTTCACGGCTGATGATCTTCCGTTTCTGCCAAAAGGGTATGCGGAGAACTTCAAGGAACAGCGTATGGCATATTACAGTGCTGTCAGCATTGAGCGTTCCGTCCGGGATATCTTTGATGATGGAGAGGATGAGTTCGGCAAGCTGAAAGATGATGCTTGGCACGGGATTAACACTACCTATTGGAGAGATTACGATGACGGTTATGCGAGACTGAATGCTGTCCTTGAGAAAATCACAAGCACTACCCTTGACAGTTCTATACTTAGCCAGATGCGGAATCTGATTGGGAATTTGGAGAAGAAAGGCATCTGCCACATACTGGTGAATGACGGCGTGATTGAGTCGTGGGTAAATATTGATGGGAAATAAACTTTTCAATACACCTTTTGAACTGTCGCTCCATGTGGTGATGCTTCTTGAAGCAGTAGATACTGGAATTACGTTGGACAGAATTGCAGCTTATGACTTTATTACTATTTACTGTGAGGACTTTGGTTTTGCAGATAGGTCTCTGAATGGTGAAAATGGCTTTGCATTCAGCGAACTATCCGCAAGGCGGAATCTCACAATGACCGCAATAAAAGTCCTTGTGGTTGATGGACTTGTTATTGCTACGGACGATGAAACGGGAATTCTCTATTCGGTTTCGGAAAGCGGAAAGAGAATGAGTGAGGATTTTCAATCGGAATATGCCACGAAGTATAAAGAACTGATGCGACTTGTCGTTGAGAAATATGGGAATTACAGCGATGTTCAGTTATTCAATGAGGTCAACAGACAGTCCACAAAATCTTTGAGGAAGTAACGCCATGGCGGGGTTTTACATTAAAAAAGTTATAGCGAAAAGTACCGTCAAGGGCGATGCCAGTGTGACCTTCGGAAAAGGGCTGACTATAATTCAAGGGCGCTCTGACAGCGGAAAGACCTGCGTGGCAAACTGCATCGACTTTATCTTCGGTGGCTCCGTTGATAAGCCGTTTAAGGAAAGTTCAAAGTATGATGGTGTAACGATGATCGTTGCCTCCAATGATAAGGATGGCGAACTCGCGCTTCATCGGGACGTGGGAAAGAACCAAGTTAATGTAATCAGCACTATTGATGGTATCAATGACGGAACCTACGATGTCAACTATCGCAAAGGTGCAAAGAATCCTCCTTTGAATGATGTATGGCTGAAACTTTTAGGTATCCAGCAGGAAACCATGATAGTGGCAAACGCACGATTTGAAAAAAAACGACTTACTTGGCGAAATCTACTGCGAGTGTTCTATCTTGACGAAAACCGGATAGATGATATCGACTCCATTGTCGAACCGAAACATCGATACATGGAAAACACCCTATTCCTGTCTGCACTTTTGTATTTGATTACAGGAAGAGCGTTTACAGAAACTGATGCACAGGAAGAAAAAAAGATAAAGAAGGCGCGCCGGCAAGCAGTAACAGAATATGTCAATCGAAAAATTCGGGACGCAGCTGAACGTAAAGAGCAGCTTGAAAAAGATCTGCATATCTTTGATGGCACAGATATTGAGGAGCAAATAGCGAAAGCAACTGCTGCTCTACAGGAAACACAGAGGAAGATTGACCTTGCACTTGCGAGAAGTCAAAAAATCTTATCCTCTATACTTGAGGCAGAGGAACGTGAAGCGGAGTGTGATGTTCTGCTGACACGGTATCATAGGCTTGCCGCACAATACAAAGCAGATATTCAGCGGCTTTCCCTTATTGTTGAGGGCGAGGAGGCATATCAAGAGGTTCCACAATCCACCAAATGTCCGTACTGCGAAGGAACGTTTACTCCCCGCAAGCGGATATCCTACATTGCTTCTTCTAAGGTGGAGATGGAGCGGATGATGGCGCAGCTTTCTGGGCTTGAAGAAACCGAGCGAGATGTTGAGGACAGGAAAAAAGATATTAGTGCTGAGCTTGAGGAGTTGAAGCAACAGAAAGACGCTCTCGAATCTAAAATTAAAACGGAACTTCGACCGCAGGAAAAAGAACAACAGAATACAATTAATGCGTATAAGTCCTATCTCCGAATCACAAGTGAGATTGCTCTGATTGAGATCTACGCTACCGATTTTGGAAATGACTTAACCGCTCTTGAGAATGAGCAAAAAAACGATAAGGCATTGGAATATCATCCCAAAGAATACTTCGGGGAGAATTTTGCATCCACGATGTCCGAGTTTGCCAACAGCATCCTGAAAGAATGCTGTTATGCAGGTCTGCTCCAAGCACACTTTAATTTCAACACCTTTGACATTGAAGTCAACGGCGAGGACAAGGGAACTAGCCACGGCAAAGGCTATCGTTCTTATCTGAATACTGTGATGATAATGATGCTACGGAAATACCTAGCCATCAACGCTAAGTTCGATCCACACATCTTTATTATCGATACTCCGCTCCACGGCTTTGACGATGGTGTGGAGGAAACCATGCCTGAAAGCATGAGAGCCGGACTGTACCGTTATTTCATGAACCATCAGGACGAAGGACAGCTTATTATCATTGAGAATCTAGACCACATACCTTCTTTTGATTACGAGAAACACGGAGCTGTAGTAGAGACATTCGGTAAGGGATTGATTCCGAATACTCGGTACGGTTTTTTAAATGATGTGAAATGATAGGTGTAGCAAAAGAAAAAGAGAAAATACGGAGGTAATGCAAATGCGTTTCAGCTACAACAAACTTTTCAAACTTCTTATTGACCGGGGAATAAATAAAAAAACTCTGCGGGAGATGAGCGGCATCAGCGCCACCTCGGTTGCCAAACTTGGAAAAGGTGGAAATGTAAATACGGATGTTCTGATGCGCATATGCGGTGCGCTGAAATGTGATGTCGGAGACATCATGGAATTCATTGATGACGAGGAGAATAATGCTTTATCAGCAGAATCAAAAGATTAAGCGAAAAATGTATGAGAGGAAGGGAAACCATGTTAGAACCAATTCGATACGCGGAGTTCTGCACAGGAGTTGGCGGTTTCAGACTTGGAATAGAGGCATCTGGAATAAAGGCTGAACCCGTCTATACAAACGAAATCGATGAAAATTGCGAAAAGACCTATAAGAAGAACTTCGGGATTGGTTTTGACTCAAAAGATATTTTTGAGATTGATTCATCTACTCTGCCAGATTTCGACATGTTGTGTGCAGGGTTTCCATGCCAGCCATTCTCTGCGGCGGGTAAAGAGCTTGGATTTAAGGATTCGCGAGGAACGGTCTTTTTTAGACTGATGTCTGTAATTGAGACGAAAAAGCCTAAAATAGTTTTTTTGGAGAATGTTCCAAATCTGATTAGGCACGACAATGGCAGAACATTTCAAGTTATTACTGAAAAGCTGGTAGATGCGGGATACAGTGTATCTTATACCATATTGGACAGTGCGTACTTCGGAATACCTCAAAGCCGTTCTCGTATCTATATTGTTGGCTTGCGTAAGAATATATTTGGAGAGCGTTTAGTTGAATTTACAGAGAAAAGAACAGAAAAAACAGCTTTTCGACCTTTTATCATTCACGGTGATTGTTCTATTCCTGTCACAAAAAAATGGAATGAGTATATTGACTATTATTTGGGTATCAAGACCATAGATAATATGTCATTTGATGTTCCACGAACAAGGAAGACATTGGAACGTGTAGCGGCAAATTGTGACCTTAATGATTGTGTTTTTCAGGTAAGGTCAAGTGGCGTAAGGGCATTATCAATTGACAACCCTTTACCTACACTTACAGTTTTGAACTCGGGTGGAGGAGCACATATCCCTATTCTTTCAAAAGAGCGTCGGCACCTAAGTGTCAACGAAATGAAAAGAGTTATGGGATTCCCAGATAATTATGATTTTTCTGCGGTATCTCGAACTGATGCCGCCAAACAATTGGCCAACGCAGTTTGTCCACCTGTAATCGAGTCTGTTTTCAAGGACATTACAGTGGCAATTGGCTATCAGGAGGAGTAACAGTTTTGAACAAAAAGAAAATGAATATATATCTTCAGAGGCTGAACTCGTTTAGCAAAGAAGTTGAATATAAATATAACTGTATCAGTCTATTCAGCGGCGGTGGTGGTCTTGATCTCGGCGCGCATTTTGCTGGCTTCAAGACGCTTTTGGTAAGCGATATTATTCCAGCTTATACAGAGACCATAAAGTACAATTTGCCTCATGTTTCTGTATATAACGATGACGCAATGGATTTGACCGCTGAAAAGATTAGGAGACTGGCAAATATTAAAGGGGATATAGATATAATAATTGCTGGACCACCCTGTCAGGCTTTTAGTATTATGGGTAAGAGACAATCTCTGAATGATCCAAGAGGCAAATTGACTATAAAGTACTTTGAGCTTGTTTCGGGTTTAAGACCGAAGGTGTTTATGTTTGAAAATGTCCCCGGTCTGATGACAGTTAATCATGGAGAAGATTTTAGTAATCTTTTGGAGTTTATTGAAAACGAAACAGGCTACCAACTTTATAGAACTAAACTAAATGCGTCCGACTTTGGCATTCCGCAAGAAAGGGAACGTATTTTCATTGTTGGGTTTAGGCCTGATATATCGTGTGAAACCTTTTCATTTCCTACAAGTGCTACAGGACCTTTGCATGAGCAGCTTCCTAATAAAATGCCAAGCAAGTATGCATTGGAAAATGTCGAAGGCTTGCCGAATCAAGTTATAAGAGTTCATACAGATGCTGTTAGAAAGCGTTTTGAATCAATCCCCCAAGGAGGAAGGGATCGCGGTTCCTACTCGGACAGACTTAGTCCAGATATGCCATCGGGCACGGTGATGATAGGTTCTTCTGCAGGAGGTGCAAGACCGTTCATTCATCCATATGAGCCAAGAGCATTAACGGTTAGAGAAACGGCGCGTCTGCAGAGTTTTCCAGATTGGTATGAGTTTTCCGGTTCAAGAACCGAGCAATATCGACAGGTAGGAAATGCTGTGCCGCCTTTATTAGCGTATGAAATACTGTCGGCAGTAAAAAAAGTGTTGGAGGCGCAAAATGTATCCTAATATCCCTTATGATGGTTTATCGTGGCCAATTACTCAGCACGCCGGAGTTCTTAAAGCCGAGGTGTTTGATGGCCTTCTGAATGCTTGTCTCCTGTGTAAAGGAGAAACTATAGATGCAGAAAAAATTAACGAATATCTCGTCAATAACGGCATTCTTACAGCCAATGTTCGTGCAGACAGCAATCAATCCGATGCATGGAGGGATTACCAGCAGATTTTGAGTGAGTTTGGACTCATATACTCTACAAGATTAAGCAAGGTGCTTACGCTGACGCCTATAGCAATGGCCTATCTAAATAAGAGCCTTTCTTACTCTGAATTGATTACCTTACAATTGTTAAGGTATCAGTATCCAAATGGACATAAGTCTCAATTAAGTCCATCATTAATGCAGAGCTATGGGGAAAACTTCAACTATGAATCTTTTACCGAGTTGCAGGCACATTACAATATACAATTAAGACCTGCGGCTTTGATATGGAAAATATTATATAAGCTTTGGGAAAGCGGTGAGCAACCAATATTGTCGCTTGACGAAATGCAAGGGTATGCAGTACGGTGTACGGTCATGTCAGATTATTCGCCTTGCACCGAAAGCATCATAGATTCGCGACACGATGGACGACAGCTTCAGCCGTTAACAAGAGCAAGAAGGAATATGGCAGATTGGATGAAGCTGCTTTCACAGACTCTACTTTTTAATGTCAGTGGGGATGGAAACACCATTGCGCTATCCACATATTCGATAAATGAACGAAAAGCAGTAGATTATGTGTGTAGCCGTCTTTCCAATCCGGATTCTTTCTGGAAGTACAAGGAAGACAACTTCAAACAGGATTGGTTCGATTTTTATGGTGATTACGATAACAGTATCGAATACATCCTTAAGGAAAACAAATAAAGGAGGTTAGACTTATGCAACAGGAATCCGTTTTATATGAACAAGCCGCGAATATGGTGATGGAGTATCCTAACACTCACGCTGTAAGGTTCGAGACTTCCAAGGATGAAATTATTAGTATGCTGAATAGCTTCAAAGAGAAATTTGCCCCTGAAGTCTTGAAATCATTAAGCGATGATGATTTACTGGGCTACATTTTCTTGACATCAGATGGAAACAATGACAGCCTTTGCTACCATTTGGAGTTTAATCCGAAATTGAAGAGAACCTTCGGGAGCATTTCGGGGGGCTCGTCTTTCAAGTTTGGTCTCTTCCAACGTCAAGAAGATGGAAAATAGGCTACAGGCGCTCCAAAAACGCCTCAAGTTCTTTCAGAAGTTGAAGCGTTGAAGTTAGGCAAAACAATCCGCGATAACTTGGTGAACGCTTGTGAGATGATTCAGTCTCGGACACTTGATTCTGTAGAAGCTTATGAAAAATTAGATGATGACTTGAATGCCTTGATGGGGAAGTTTGCTTCCTATGCATGGGTGCAGAAATATTTTCATATGATTTTCCCAGAGCAGTTTATTGGCTGGTATGTAACCGACTGGCTCAAACATATTTTGTATGGGTTTGGAATTAATCCGAGTGAAAAATATTACGGAATGAACGGCCAGCTATCTCTTATAAAAAAGAGAACAAGCTACATGTCACCTAATTTTCGGGATATCTGTTATGCAATGTTTGGGGAAGTCCGTCATTTTTACAGATTAGGTTCTTCTGACGAGACTGAACATTATGCCGAGAAATGGCAGGAAAAAGGCATTGTCGCTATTGGATGGAAAGAAACTGGCGATTTGCTTAATTATATCAAGAATGGAACTCTTGATAGGGATAAGTTGGCTGAGGCTTTATCAACGTATTACTATCAGAACGACAAAAAAATTGCATCACGGAAAGCAGGAGAGATAAAGGCTTTCTATGAAACATCGTCCTCTTCTGTTATTACTGTGATGGACGGTTCTCAATTGGTTGCTTTTGTCGATGAACTATCTCCGTATTTTTATGATGAACATGAGAACATGGCGCATCAAAAATCGGGAGTATGGCATTCTGCGTTTGATGAATCAGATAGGCTCCCAGCAGATGAAGGCTACATGACAACCTGTTACGAGATTAAGAAACCGGAAAATCTTCTATTCCTGTATAAAAAATATTACAGGTCGAGTGGAGCGGGCGATTCTTCTGCAACATCTAATGAGATTTCAATAAAGTTTAACACCGGATATCGTTCAGCATTTGAAAGAAACCGTATCCTCTTTGGCGCTCCTGGTACTGGTAAAAGTTTCACTCTGAATCATGAAAAGGATGTTTTACTTGCTGATGGCGGTGAATATGAGCGCGTGACCTTCCACCCGGATTACTCCTACGCTAATTTTGTCGGTACATATAAGCCCGTGCCGTGCAAGGATAGCGATGGCAAGGATGCAATCACTTATTCCTATGTGCCAGGCCCGTTTATGCGTACCTATGTTAAAGCACTAAAAAACAGCAGAACAGATGATCCCAAGCCTTTTCTCCTCGTAATTGAGGAAATCAACCGCGCCAATGTTGCTGCCGTGTTCGGTGATGTATTCCAGTTACTTGACCGTGGAGATGACGAGGTTAGTGAGTATCCGATTCAGGCATCCGAGGACATTAAAAAGTATCTAGCAGACAAACTCGGAGGTAATCCTGATGATTACGCTGAAATCCGCATTCCGGATAATATGTTTATCTGGGCTACCATGAATAGCGCTGACCAAGGTGTATTCCCGATGGACACTGCATTCAAGCGCAGATGGGATTTCACCTATCTGGGTATTGATGATGGCGAAGCCGAAATCGTCGGCAAAAAGGTCATTCTCGGACAAGGCGATTATCGCCGTATTGTGGAATGGAATGTACTTCGCAAAGCCATCAACAATGAACTGCTTACCTACAAAGTCAATGAGGATAAGTTGATGGGTCCGTATTTCATTTCCAAGAAGAATCTGCCAGAGGGCAATGAAGTTGATGCGGTTTCATTTACTCGCATATTCAAGAATAAGGTTCTTATGTACTTATTTGATGATGCCGCGAAACAAAAGCGTCCGTCACTGTTTGCAGGATGCAGAGATGAAAACAAAAACCTTTACTCCCAGATTTGCAGAGAATTTGACAATAAAGGTGTGTATATCTTCTGTGAAGCAATTAGCAACCAGTTTATTGATAATGTCCCAGAGGATGATGGAGAATGATTTCTGTATTTTTACGAGAACAAAAACGCTATACCCAGGGAGACCTGGTTAAAGAGTTTCATTGCTCTGAGGAAAAGACTGTCCGCATTCTGAAGCGCCTGAAGGAATATGGTGTACTGAAAGCCGTAAAAGCAAATGACGCACAGAAGGAACTTACCGATCTGTTAGATGAGGACATAGAAATCGCCGATGTTGAAGTCGGCGAAAACGAATATCTGTATGTGTTCACTTTTGTTGGTGTTATTACCATTGAGGGACGTGTGCTGAAATGCTATCCGAAATATCTGCTCAACGCCACGGCACCCAAAGCAGAACTGAAACTGGTGCTGAAGGTTCTGGAAAAATATAATTCCAAGGAGCAGATCATTCGTATGTACAACGATACGAGTGACAGCAGCGCATTTAATATGTTAGCTGTTATGCTGTTCCTCCTACAGGATTATTTCGAGTATGGTGCATATACCAACACACAGAATATCATAGAATCCAATGGGTCCGGCGATATTCTCTGGGACAAAACCATCAACGAAACATTCACGCTCTTAAGCAACAACCGACCGTATTACCCAGAATTGCTGACCATGAAGCGCGTAAATGATGATTTCGATTTCTTCAAGCGCCTGCACGAATGTATCCTCACCCGTTGCACCGAAGAATTACGTGATGCGGACTTGTTGGATTTGTTTGATATCATGGGTGTAGACATTTCCGACGAGCAGATTGAGGACTTCGGTGACAAGGAATATATTTTGGATCGCATTATCAAGGAACTCAATGTCCAATTCAGCACCCGAAAACAGCTTCTGTTAAAAACCTTGTATGCATACATAGCGAACAGTAATACACTGGACGATTTGGACTGCTTCAGTATGTTTGGGACGAACAGCTTTAACTTGGTATGGGAGAAAGTCTGCGCTGAGGTAATGGACAATCAGCTGCAGAAGCCCATTGGCGGTTTGCAGTTACCCGTGCCATTGGCAGAACAATACCATGATATGCGGCATAAGAAACTTATTGATTTGATTGATAAACCGCAGTGGAGTGGAATTGCGCCAAGCGGCGAACCGTATGCAAAGCAAGCCGAGGACACTCTTATTCCAGACCTTGTTTCAATTGTTAATGTCGATGGGAATTACCAGTTTATCATTTTCGATGCCAAGTATTACAACATCCAATTGGAACATAACAAAAAACTGCGTGGTCAGCCTGGTATCGAATCCGTCACCAAGCAATATTTGTACCAGTTGGCATATCAGCCTTTTGTGGAAACACACGAGATCAGCACCGTAAAGAACTGCTTTCTTATGCCGACAGCTTCTGCAGAAATAGTCAAGAAAGGAACTGTATCCCTCGCAATGTTAAGTAACCTGGGATTACAAGACATTCAAGTGCGGTTATTGCCTGCAGAAACAATGTACCGCCATTATATTAAAAACACAAAGATGAACATTGGAGACCTGTGTCTGTAAACATTTTAATACTTCTACTTTTATGAACATTTACGGCTTTCGGTTGAGTGGCGCATTTTCACAATCAAACTTTTGGGTTAAAGCCTTTTACAGAATTATTTGCTGCGAGGGCTTTCTATTTTGGTATCAAAGACAGAGAGATAGATTCTTTTTTCAGGTCTGGCGTTTTATTGGCGAGATTGTTGAATATGTAACTAATCCGCTCAGAAATGAATAAAAAGTACCCTGAAACTATTCCTATCACAACGAAACTTTTCCTACCACTCTGAAACTTTCATAACACGAATAGTTTCAGGGTGGTTTATTTTCCCGCCATGTCCCATCAAAGGAAACCACAAAAAGCGTGGTTCAAAGCCACAACGAAACTATCCATAAAAAGTAAAAAAGCCTAAAACCCTTTTATTAAAGGCTTTTAGGCAAAAAGAAAAAGCACGGTAGTTTCAGATACCATTGTATCAAAATTACCGTGCTTATTTGGTCGAGATGACCCACGACCCGAATCGCTCACGACCTTATACTTCGCTTAACAGAGCCGTTTGCTGCTTGTTGGTATCATCGCTGAATTTATTATACTACGCCTGTATCATGTTGTCAAGTGATTTGTGCCGCTTACACCTGTCATGATAACGCATTAGTATTCACCGGAAAGAAGAAAATCCGCAACGTGCATTGTTTTAATTCCCTCATAGTTACCGCCAGCGAAATCGTCTGTCAGCAGTACATATTTTGGGTAGTTGTCGTGAATGTCAAGCAGGCGCTCATATTCACGCTTTTCTGTTCTCTCGGTCATTATATCCTGCGTTACCTGGACATATATTTTCTCGTTCTGGCGGCTTGCCACGAAATCTATCTCGCCGTCGGCGGTCTTGCCGATATTGACGGTATAACCCCTGCGGCATAGTTCAAGGTACACAACATTTTCAAGGCTTGCTGCCACGGTGTCGGAATTATATCCGAGTACGCTGTATCGCAGCGAGGTATCGGCGAGGTAGAATTTCTCCTGCGTTTTCAGAACTTCCTTTCCCTGGAGGTCATAGCGTGAACAGCGGTGCAGAAGATAAGCCTTTTCGAGCTTTTCAAGATAGCTGTAGACGGTTTCGTTATCCAACGAGCGCTTTTCAGATTTCAGATAATCGGATATGGATTTTGCTGAGAATGTATTCCCGACATTGCTGAAGGTGTACTTCACCACACGTTCAAGCTGGTCGATCTTGCGCACCTGATTTCTTTTAACGATGTCCGAAAAAATTGTTGAATTATAAATATCCCGGACGATAGTGTAAACCTCGTCCTGCGAATATTCCTGCAAATGCGTTGCCGGAAATCCGCCCAGTCTGATATAGCTGCCAAGCTCCTCACGGGGAGTTCCGACAGCGCTGTATGTTTTCTTGAATGTCAGGTATTCAGCAAAGGAAAGCGTGTAGATCCTGAAAGCTATATACCTGCCGGTAAGGTATGTTGATATCTCCGAGGACATCATTCTGGAGTTTGAGCCGGTAACGTAAATGTCAACATCAAAGTCCGAAGCCAGCGAATTCACGACCTTTTCCCAGCCCTGTATTTCCTGTATTTCATCAAGGAACAGATAAGTCCTGCCGTCAGCGGACAGCCTGGATTTGAGTTCGTCATATATCTGCTTTGAGGTCGCACCGTCGTATTCCATGGAATCAAAGCGGTAGGACAATATGCGCTCTTCCGGGACGTTGTACTCGTCTTTCAGCCTTTCGATTATCATTTTCAGTATCGTGGATTTTCCGCAGCGGCGCACTCCGGTGAGTATTTTCACAAACGGCGTGTTCACATACGCCATAATTCTGTCGGTATACATTGGTCTTTCAATCATTTGCAGCACCTCCGTTGCGATTAGTATACCACATTTCTGCAAGAAAATCAATACTTTTGCGGTTATAAATCGCAAAAGTCACTATTCGCATGGATTACAGAAGACACATAACTTTGACTTGCGTGAATTCTGATTGAATATCTGTTTTAGTGATAAACAGTCAGACAACTTTTACAGTTTAACTCCAAAATTCAGCCAGTAGTAGTCCCTTTAGTAGTAAATAGCAGAGCCAAAAACCGCACGTTAAAACCCACAAATCGTTAATTTATATTCCATAAACATCGGAAAAAAGCAATTTGCGTTTTCTGATGTTTACGTTTAATTGAACTTTATTTCATGCCGCGATTCGGCAATAGGTCAAAAGAAATGGCGATACAAATATGTAATTATATGGTGCTTTTACTACCATGAAAAAACGGGAAATTGACGATTTTTTAGATTTACATTACCTTTGCAAAAATCAACCGATAGTAGTATTTCAGTAGTAAAACGCTTGCACAGCCACCACATCTTGCAACGATTTGCCGCTAAAAAGCCACTCTGAATATTGACACTTTACTGTTGCCGTGGCAGACGAATAGTATCTTATACATTTCCGAGTTCCTTTCAATCATATTACAGTTTATTATAGCACAGATTTCCGGATTTGCATAGTATAATAGCGTAAACAGGAACTTTTTTCAGAAACGATATTGACTTGTGAGCCGATGTGGAATATAATATTATCAGGTGCTCAGTGCACATTATTACAAAGTGAGGAATCAATAATGATCTACGAAAGTATTCAGAAGCTCATTAAATATGCAGAAAGAAACGGACTCATAACCGCAGACGACGAGTATGTAGTGCGCAATCAGCTCATGGAGATACTCCAGCTCAGCGACTGGGAGGAAAACAACGCCGACGACAGAAATGCGTCCGTTGAGGCTCTGTTGGAGCCGATCATTTCCTACGCCGTCGAAAAGGGACTGATCCAGGACACCGCAGTTTACAGAGATCTTTTCGATACGAAGATCATGGGAGTGTTCACGCCGTTCCCGCACGAGGTCAACGCAGAGTTCCAGCGCCGCCTGGCGGTAAGCCCGAAGGAGGCTACCGACTGGTACTTCGATTTCAGCAAAAAGCTGAACTACGTCCGCGCTGAGCGTATCGCCAGGGACATGAAGTGGACGTACGATTCCGAATACGGCGTGCTCGACATCACTATCAACCGCTCCAAGCCCGAGAAGGATCCCCGGGATATCGCCGCCGCCAAGACCCAGAAGGCTTCCAAGTACCCCAAGTGCCAGCTCTGTGCTGAGAATATGGGCTTCGCAGGCCATCTGACCCACCCGGCGCGCCAGAACCTCCGCCCCGTAAAGGTCGAGATGAACGGCTCCGAGTGGTTCCTCCAGTATTCCCCCTATGGATATTACAACGAGCACTGTATAGTGTTCAATAAGAACCACGTCCCCATGGTGATCGACGACAGCGTTTTCGACAAGCTGTTTGATTTCATTGAGCAGTTCCCGCACTATATGCTGGGCTCCAACGCCGATCTTCCGATCGTCGGCGGTTCGATACTCACCCATGAGCATTTCCAGGGCGGACGCTACACCTTCCCGATGGCGAGGGCTTCTGTTGAAAAGCCGTTCCTGCTGAGCAATCACTCTGATGTCAATGCGGGTATCGTCAAGTGGCCGATGTCCGTTATCAGGCTGTCGTCCTATAACCGTGCGTCGCTTTCTGCGGCGTGCGCAGAGGTGCTTAAAAAGTGGAGAGCCTACACCGACGAGCAGGCCGGTATCTTCGCGCAGACCGATGGAGTTCCCCACAACACGATAACTCCTATCGCGAGAATGAACGGCTCCCAGTATGAATGCGACCTCGTTCTCCGCAACAACATAACCTCCGAGGACCGCCCGCTCGGTATTTTCCACCCGGCTCCTGCGCTCCACCACATCAAGAAGGAAAACATCGGACTTATCGAGGTAATGGGTCTGGCGGTGCTTCCCGCAAGACTTGCGACCGAGCTTTCCATACTCAGGGACGCTATGCTCTCCGGCGCGGATATCGCGGCTGACGAGCGTATCGCCTCCCACGCCGACTGGGCTAAGGAGGTCCTCGCGGCGCACCCCGAATTCAACGCCGACAACGCAATGGATATCATTCACGCCGAGGTCGGAAAGGTATTCGGTCAGGTCCTTGAGGACGCAGGTGTGTTCAAACGCACCGAAAGCGGCAAGGAAGCATTTAAGCGCTTTGTTTCCACGCTCTGATAAATATTGCAGAACTCCCCTCGGTGCCGGCTGAGGGGAGTTTTTATTTCAGCGCTTTTCCCCCGGCTCAGGCGGGAGAAATCCGTACAGCTCCGCGTAGCTGTCGAGTTCCTCGCCGTCCTCGGGCATTGAGGGTATAAGCCCGGTGCAGTCCCCGGCGCTGCCGGAGTTCATCAGCGGGTCCTGAAGCTGCTGCGCCTGCTCCGGGTCGGTCTCGGGAGGATAGGGATAGTTTTCCACATTAACACTTCCTTTCGCTGATATTATCTGCTTTTCTGAACGAAAAATTAACGGAAAATGCTGCAAAGGACATCTTCAGCATGTTTTATTTAAAGTTTTCAGTTGACAAATCCGCAGGGATATTGTATAATATAAGATGAGTTTTTATATTCAGCAATGAACTTTTTTACAGAAGGGAATATACAATAAAATGGGTTTATTCAAATCACTGTTCGGCACCTATTCAACAAAAGAGCTGAAAAGGATCGAGCCGATAAAGAACGCGGTACTGGCGCTTGAGGACAAGTACGCCAAGATGAGCGAGCAGGAGCTGAAGTCCCAGACCGGGATTTTAAAGGACAGGCTCGCAGCCGGCGAGACCCTCGACGATATCCTGCCGGACGCTTTCGCGGTCTGCCGCGAGGCTTCCACAAGAGTTATCGGCATACGCCACTACCCCGTACAGATCATAGGCGGTATCGTGCTCCATCAGGGACGTATCGCCGAGATGAAGACCGGTGAAGGTAAGACCTTCGTTGCTGCTCTGCCGTCCTACCTGAACGGTCTGACAGGCAAGGGCGTTCACATCGTAACCGTCAACGACTACCTCGCAAAGCGCGACAGCGAGCTGATGGCAAAGGTACACAGATACCTCGGTCTTACCGTCGGACTTATCGCCCACGATATGGACAACGACGCCCGCCGCGCCGCTTACGCATGCGATATCACATATGCAACCAACAACGAGCTGGGCTTCGACTACCTGCGCGACAACATGTGCATGTACAAGAAGGACAAGGTACAGCGCGAACCTAACTTCGCCATCGTCGACGAGGTGGACTCCATACTCATTGACGAGGCGAGAACTCCTCTGATAATTTCCGGCCGCGGCGACAAGTCCACAGACCTCTACGAAAAGGCTGACAAATTCGCCAAGACCCTCACCATGAACAAGGTAGCAGAGCTTGACGACAAGGAGGACTACGAAGCAAAGTTCGACGGCGATTACCTTATCGACGAGAAGGCAAAGACCTGCAACCTGCTTCCCAACGGCGTTGCAAAGGCTGAGAAGTACTTCGGCGTTGAGAACCTGATGGATCCTGAGAACACCACTCTGCTCCACCACATCAACCAGGCTATCCGTGCAAACGGTATCATGAAGCTTGATATCGACTATGTTATCAAGGACGGCGAGATCGTTATCGTTGACGAATTCACCGGCCGTCTGATGTTCGGACGCCGCTACAACGACGGTCTGCACCAGGCTATCGAGGCGAAGGAAGGCGTAAAGGTAAACCGCGAGAGCAAGACCCTCGCCACCATCACATTCCAGAACTTCTTCCGCCTGTACGACAAGCTGTCCGGTATGACCGGTACAGCTATGACCGAGGAATCCGAGTTCCGCCAGATCTACAGTCTGGACGTTATCGAGATCCCGACCAACAAGCCGGTTATCCGTATCGACAACCACGATCAGATCTACAAGAACGAGCGCGGAAAGTTCAAGGCGGTCTGCGACCAGGTCGAAGCATGCCACAAGAAGGGGCAGCCGGTGCTGGTAGGTACTGTCACGATCGAGAAGTCCGAGCTGGTTTCCAAACTGCTCAAGGCGCGCGGTATCAAGCACCAGGTGCTCAACGCAAAGAACCACGAGCGCGAGGCTGAGATAGTTGCTCAGGCAGGCAAGAAGGGCGCCGTTACCATCGCCACCAACATGGCTGGCCGTGGTACGGATATAAAGCTCGGCGGTAACGCAGAGTACCTCGCTATTCACGAAATGAGAAAGCTCGAATATTCCGAGGAGCTTATCCAGGAAGCTACCGGCTATGCCGAGACCGATAACGAGGAGATCCTCGAAGCAAGAGCAAAGTATCAGGAGCTGAACAAGAAGTTCGAGGCTCAGATCAAGCCCGAGGCTGAGGAAGTACGCGCAGCAGGCGGTCTGTTCATCATCGGCACCGAGCGCCACGAATCCCGCCGGATCGACAACCAGCTGCGCGGCCGTGCAGGCCGTCAGGGCGACCCCGGCGAGAGCCGTTTCTACATCTCCCTTGAGGACGACCTCATGAGACTGTTCGGCGGCGACAGAGTTCAGAAGTTCATGGAGACCATGAATTTCGACGAGGATCAGCCTATCGAGGCTTCGTTCCTTTCCAGCGCTATCGAGTCCGCGCAGAAGAAGATAGAGGGCAGAAACTTCTCCATCAGAAAGAACGTCCTCGACTTCGACGACGTTATGTCCCAGCAGCGTATGACTATCTATTCTCAGCGCAACAAGGTGCTTAACGGCGAGGATATCAGCAAGAACATCATCGACATGATGAACACCTCCATCGACGAGGCTGTCAGCATGTACTGCTCTGATACAGTCGCCGAGAACTGGAACCTCGACGGTCTGCGTTCTCACTTCCTGAACCTGTACGTTATGGACACCGACCTCCACTACACCACTGAGGAGCTCAACGAGCTTGACAAGAAGGATATCTCCAACTTCCTCAAGGAAAGAGGAATGCTCATCTACAAGACCCGCGAGGCTGACATGGGCGCAGAAACAATGCGCGAGGTAGAGCGCGTATGCCTGCTCAAGACCGTTGACCGCCACTGGATGGATCACATCGACGCGATGGAGGAACTCAAGCGCGGTATTTACCTCAGAAGCTACGGTCAGAAGGATCCTGTAGTAGAGTACCGTTTCGAGGGCTTCGCGATGTTCGACGAGATGATTGCGGCGATCCGCGAGGAGACTGTAAGAATGGTGCTGACCGTTCCGGTAAGAGTACAGCGCCCTCCGCAGCGCGAGCAGGTGATGAAGCCTGACGCTCCGAACGCCGGCGCACAGACTCCCTACAAGAACAAGGGCGAGAAGATCGGCAGAAACGATCCCTGCCCCTGCGGAAGCGGCAAGAAGTACAAGAACTGCTGCGGCAAGGACGAATAAAAATAAAGCGATAAGCGCCTATCTGCGTCGTCACGATGACATGGGCAGGCTTTAAGCCTAGCCCATGTCATCGTTCCTAGCATCTAGGCACTTCTCGCTTTAATTTCGGGTGTCTGAATTTTAAGGCAATTTACGGCACCATAATTCAAAAACGAGCGGAGCGCACCTTAAATTCGCGCTCTGCTTGACATAGTATAGGAAATTTGATGGGTAGAACATTAAATCAAGACAAGAGGTACAAGAGCATGAAAAGAGAAGAATTTGTACAGGAACTGACCGGACACATAATCCCGTTCTGGAACAAGCTCCGCGATGATGAGAACGGCGGTTTCACCGGATTCATGGACAGCGCGCTTAATGTCGACAAGAAGGGCGAAAAGGGCGTTATCCTGCACTCCCGCATTCTGTGGTTCTATTCCAACGCGTATATGGAGCTGAAGGATCCCGCGCTGCTGGACATGGCAAAGCACGCGTATGAGTTCCTGACCGAAAAGTGCGTCGACAAGGAATACGGCGGCGTTTACTGGAGCATGAACTACGACGGCACCGTAAAGGACGATTTCAAGCACAGCTACTGCCAGGCGTTCTTTATCTATGCGCTTTCCAGCTACTACCGCGCAAGCGGCGACAAGAACGCGCTGAAGCTCGCATACGAGATAATGGATCTTGTCGAGAAGTACGCTACAGACGACGTTGCTTACCTCGAAACAATGGCGCGCGACTGGAAGAGCGAGCTCCAGAACGACGAGCTTTCCGAGAACGGTCTGATGGCTGACAAGACCATGAACACCACCCTCCACCTGATGGAGGCTTACACCGAGCTGTACCTCGCAGACGAAGGTTCTCGACCGCCTCAAGTTCCAGCTGGACCTTACATACGACAAGATCTACGACAAGGAAGGTCATAAGCTCCTGGTATTCTTCGACAGAAACATGGACGTTATCGGCGATATCCACTCCTACGGGCACGACATCGAGGCTACCTGGCTCATCGACCGCGCATGCGAAGTTATCGGCGACCCGGCTATAACCGCGAAGTTCGCTGAGATGAACAAGGCTATCGTTAAGAACATCGCTGATATCGCATACGATAAGGCCTCCGGCTCCCTGCTCAACGAGCGCGACAAGGACAAGATCAACACCTGGCGTATCTGGTGGGTACAGGCGGAAACCGTTATCGGCTTCATGAACGCTTACCAGAAGCACTACGGCGGCAAGGAGTATTTCGAGATCTCCTCCAGCGTGTGGAAGTTCATTCAGGAGCACATCATCGACAAGCGCCCCGGCGGCGAGTGGCATTCCCAGATAGACGACAACTGGAAGCCCGCTGATTTCAAGCCGATGGTCGATCCGTGGAAGTGCCCCTATCACAACGGCAGAATGTGCATGGAAATGATGCGCAGACTCGCTGAAAATGCTTAAAATGCAGAGAGCGTAAACGGCTGACAACCTGACAACCTGACGAACTGATTACCTGAGAGGTTCCATATGAAAAAGACTGCTGCGGCACTGCTTGCTGCAATAACACTGTTAACAGGCTGCTCCCGCGGAGGCGCCAGCGGCGAGATACAGCTACCGATATACGGGGCTTCGGCGGTACAGTATGAAACAGCCGAAGCCAAATACATGGATCTGTCCGAAACGCAGAGCATCGGCGTTACTATCGGGTATCCGTATGCCGTTTATCTTACCTACCCCGGAGACGCGCTGGTGAAGTCGTTCAACGCGCTCAAGGGCAGAACAGTGACAAAGGGCGAGGTACTGGCGGAGCTTGATTCCTCTGACTTAGACTACGATATCAGCAATCAGCAGACTATAGTCAATGCGGCATACCAGTCATCGCTGTCGGGGAGCCGCGCTGATCAGCTCCAGTACGAGATAGAGCAGCTAAAGCTGGACAAAATGCTCGAGGAAAAGGAATCCTACACGATAAAGGCTCCATTTGACGGGATAATCACACTTACAAAGGCGGTCACCGAAGGCTCCACGGTGACTGAAGACGCGGTCTGCTGCGCAGTTTCCGAGATCAGCAAGACCGAAGTCTATCTCGACGGCGGCGGAGCTTCTCAGTTCCGGTTCGGGCAGAAGGTTCAGGTCAGGATAGACACCACTATGTATGACGCAACGGTCGTTCAGGCTCCCGACGCCGCACCGTCCGAGGCCTCCGGAAGCGCTGCCAAGCGTACGGTTTTCCAGCTTGACAACAACGCAATGGAGCAGGTCCTGACCGACTCGGCTATGGCTGTTTCGGCAGGCTGGGCTACGGTGTTTGTAACTTCCGAACGAAAGAACGTGCTTGCTGTTCCGGATTCAGCGGTCAAATCCTCGGGTACCGAGAATTATGTCACGCTGGTGGACGGCGAGGAGCGTTTCAAGCTGAAAGTTACTATAGGCGCAAGCCTTGGCGGCTACACCGAAATACTCGATGGTATCTCCGCCGGAGATACAGTAATGGCAGAGGGCAGCGGCGAATTTACGGACGCTGAAAAATCTCCGGACGACCAGCAGTTCAACGGCGAACCACCTAAGGAATGGGGAGCCTGAACGCTTGACAAATCGGCAGCCGTGTGATATAATCATATCGAAATAAATCAAATCTGCCACCGGGTAGAGAATGCAATTATGAAGCATTCTCGCGTATCGTTAGGTCTTTGAAGATACGCACGGGTGCTTTTTTGTTTGGAGGACCTGGAAAACTATGAAATACCTTGTAAATTACTTTTCAAAAGGCGAGCTTGCGCTGTGGGCGGGCTCGGTGGCTGCAGTGCTGGCGGCGTTCCTGATGTTCGACCGCAGCAGTTGGATAACGCTTCTAGCTTCGCTGATCGGGGTGACGTCGCTGATATTCGCGGCTAAAGGACACCCGGCGGCTCAGGCGATGGCGATAGTTTTTGCGCTGCTGTACGGCGCGATCTCCTGGGGATTCGCGTATTACGGCGAGATGATAACCTACCTCGGGATGTCAATGCCGATGGCGGTGTTTTCGCTGGTATCCTGGCTGAGACACCCATCCGACAAGAAAGACGAGGTGAAGGTCAATCATCTCAAGGCTCCGGAATTCGTGTTCATGGCATTTTTGACTATAGCGGTCACGATAGCGTTCTACTTTATCCTGAAGTATTTCAATACCGCCAACCTGATCCCAAGCACGATATCAGTAACTACCAGCTTTGCAGCAGTATATTTTGTATTCCGGCGCAGCCAGCTCTATGCTGTGGCTTACGCGGCAAACGACGTTGTTCTTGTGGTGCTCTGGCTGATGGCTGCGGCTGACGATATTAAGTATATTTCGATGGCGGTGTGCTTTATGGCGTTCCTTGTCAACGACATTTACGGGTTCATCAATTGGCGCAAAATGGCGAAGGCTCAGGCTGAAAGGCAGGCAGGTTCCTGTTGAATATTTGTGTGGCTGTATTTTACAGCCACTTTTTATTCAATCCCGCCTTTGGCGGCTAGTTAAGATGGACCGAGTACGAACTTGTCGCGTTTTTGGAGATTATAAACTATAATTTAGCGGCGAATGTTACGCTTACTGCAATCCAAAATCGGGAGTCAAGGGGGACGCGTCCCCCTTGCGAGTCGAGGGCAG
>OIGD01000417.1_pt1 | contig 51297 bp, 45 predicted proteins | sample 1582211 | NCBI WGS metagenome assembly OIGD01 (sample SAMN04414078, study PRJEB24778) | human gut metagenome | material: faecal | host: Homo sapiens
ACGATAAGCCGGGTTATGTCGAGAGTGATCATCTATCTAGGCTTTATGTTACCATAAAGCTCAAGCGACCTACCTGAGACTTGACGGGCAGCCATTCGTCTCACAGCCGAAGCTGCTTTTTTGGTCTTGCTTCGAGTGGGGTTTACAGAGCCTGTTCTGTTACCAGAAGCAGCGGTGAGCTCTTACCTCGCCTTTCCACCCTTACCATGTACATGGCGGTTTATTTCTGTTGCACTAGCCTGGGAGTTTCCTCCACCGGACGTTATCCGGCATCCTGCCCTGCGAAGCCCGGACTTTCCTCACCTGTCATATGACAGCCGCGATCACTTGTCCAGCTCATTACTTTTATAGCAGAATGAACACAAAAAGTAAAGGGGAAAATAAAGAAACAGAAACATGGTTTTAAAAACTACTTCTCGTGGTATAAAAAATTGTTGAAGTGATGGCAGATGGGTGTTATAATCTCTCTATAGAAGCCTGATAATATATATTGTCAAAGATTTGATATAAGAGGGTGAAATATATGGAGAATAATTATCTGTTAAATAAAGAATATATTAGAATAAAAAATATGAATACAATCAGCTATGGCGGAAATCAGTCATGGTGCAGGAGTAAGAAGATGCAGAAGGTAGGATGTGGTGTAATTGCTTTGGCAGATATATCAATCTATCTTGCAGAACAGAACCCGGGGCTTATGACAGATGCAATTCGCAAAATCAACAAGCCGAAGGGCTTATATAATAAAAATGACTATCTTGCATATGTAAAATGGTTCTATAAGCATTATGTTTTTTTCCTGTGGTATAAAGGAATGACAGGTGTGACGTTAATGAATACATTGAACCGATATTTTATGCTGAATGACATCGGACTTCGCGCAAGATGGAGATTGTTTTTGTCAGATGAGGAAATGATGAAGCAGATCCGGCATTTGATCCGTAAGAATAAACCGGTTGTATTATCAATCGGACCGAATATCCCGAATGTATTTGGCGATAAAGGAATCCATATGTATGTGGAAAAGGATGGACGTATGCTTGCATCCATGAAAAAGAATGTTCACAGTCATTATGTAGTTGTGACAGGGGTAGAAGAAATATCAGGTCATGAGTATCTGATCGTTTCATCCTGGGGCAAAAAATACTACATCAGCTACGAAGAATACCGTGACTATGTAAAACATTCCGGTGGAAGAATTACAAGCAGCATTCTGTACATCAAGGGAATGATCTAATACGGAAAATCTTTTTTGTAATTTATGCGGATATTGTTATTTATTACAAAACATATAGAAGGGGTTCTGCCCCGGATACAACCAACCACTATAATATGACATAAGCGAGGATTTCGAAATGAGATGCACATTGCCAGTAAATGCGGGCGCTTGTTCGAGCCAAAGGCGAGTTAGCGCAGGAGCATTTACGAATCGGGCATGTGCAACGAATCGAAACCGCAGGGAGTCATTTATAGTGGTTGGTTGTATCCGGGGCAGAATTCCTTCTGTATGTTTATACGGAATAACAATATCTGCGCAAAACTAAATTAAAAAGATTTTCCGTATTAGATCATTCTCTTTGGAGATCAATGTCAGACTGGATAGTTATTCATCTGTTGGTTAATGCATATTACATTATAATCATGTATTGCTACATAGTTATTTTCGGGTTAATGCCTGTAACTCGGTTTCTGTCAGTTCGCGGAATTCGCCGGGAGCGAGGGCTTTGTCCAACGTCAGACTTCCCATGGACAGGCGTTTTAAGTAGGTGACCTTCATGCCGAGGGCTTCGAAGGAGCGTTTGACCTGGTGGTAGCGTCCTTCAGTGATCGTCAGGAGAATCTCCGAAGTCTGGGTGTTTAGGTCGGTATTTTTTATGACTAAAGTACCCGGTTTGGTTGGCTTGTCATCGCCAATGTCCAACCCTTCTTTAAATGCTTTTATGTGTTCTTCTGTTGCCAGACCATCGATGCGAGCAAAATATGTTTTTGCTACATGTTTGGACGGCGACAGGAGATTGTGGGATAGTTCTCCGTCATCGGTGATAAGCAGCAGGCCTTCTGTATCGATATCCAGACGACCGACAGGAAAAAGATTCTTTACAGGAACGGAAGCTTTTAACAGATCCAGAACTGTTATATGTAGATTATCGTTTGTTGCGCTGACACAGCCCGAGGGCTTGTTCAGCATATAATAATGGTGCTTTTGGTATCCAATCACCTTTCCGTTATAAGAAATCTGATCTGCATTTTCATCAATCTTCTGTTCGGGAGATTTGCAGACGATTCCATTTACCGAGATCATTCCTTTTTTTATATATTGTTTTACCTGGGATCTGGAGCCAATGTCCTGATTTGCCAGAAATTTATCAATTCGCATAGTATATACCTGCCTTTGGTGTTTTAGTTATTCGAAAAAACGCTTGTATCCAAGAGATTTTCCATCATTATAGCATGAATTTTTTTGATGTTGGAGAATAAATTCAGTTAATTTCAGAAAACAGGTGGTATTGTATGAAAATGTTATAATAAACCTGCATTTATGACGAAAATGTTAAATGACCATTTGTGAAATAAAATTGCAGCAGATTATATAAAATAAACAAAAAAATCCAGCGTTTATTTACGGAAAATTAATACATTTTACCATAAAAACTTTGGTTGGAAGACATATGCGTATTGACAGAAACTTTGAATTAGAGTATTATTTTTAACAGAAATGTAACATTTTGTCATGGATTTTAATAAATAGGTACGAAAAGATGAGAATTAGAAGAAATAATCGTTTTTCCCATGTGGGAAGAGGTTTGTTTAGTTATAGATACATAAAACGTAATCTGCTTGTGGCAGCAGCTACGATTGTTACAGCAGCGGGAATTGGACTTGTTGTAAAGTATGGAGAGGCGTTGGATCACAGCCCGGCATATCTGAACAGCCAGACTGCTCAGACTGCATCTGTTGGGACAACTACTGAGGAGGCTGCCACTGTTGATGTGGCTGCACTTCAGACCAGCACGACAAAGAAGGCTGCTCAGAAGAAGACTGTAGTGGCAAAAGCAGAGGAGAAATCCGAATTTGATGGTAAGTTTATCGCAAAGATCAATGATACATTAAATATCAGAGAAGAAGCTACGACAGATTCCAACATCGTAGGTAAGCTGTTTGACGGTAATGTAGGTGATGTATTAGAGACATCCGGTGAATGGACAAAGATTTCATCGGGAGATGTAATCGGGTATGTAAACAGTGATTATATTCTGACCGGCAAGGATGCTGAGACATATGCAGAAGATTACAAGAAAGTCCTTGGAACAGTAACAGATGATACGGTTCGTGTACGTGCAGATAAGTCTACACAGTCAGATATCCTTGGACTTGTAGCGAAGGATACCGTTCTTTCTGTTAAGACACAGGATAAGGATTGGGTAGAAGTTACAATGAATGACGGAACAGATGGTTATATAGCTGCGGATTATATCACAGTAGAAGAAACTTATGAGTATGCAATGTCGATTGATGACTACACAGCTATGGTAGAAGCTGAACAGCAGAAAGCATATGAAGTGGTATCAACTGATGACAGTGCAGATATAATGACGGCAGATGAAGAAACAACCGAGACGGCAACAACTGAGACTCCGACAACTGAGGAAGCAACAGAAGCGGATACAGAAGTGTCTACAACAGAAGCAACAACAGAGGAGAAGTCGGATGATAGTTCTAAGATTGATGCATCCCAGTATGATGATGCTTATCTGTTGGCATGTCTGGTCAGCATGGAAGCAGGATATGAATCCTATGAAGGACAGTTGGCAGTAGCAAATGTCGTTTTGAACCGTGTAAGAAGTGGTAAATGGGGAAGTTCTGTTTCATCAGTTATTTATGCACCGAATCAGTTCCCTTGTGCAACGGGAAGCGTAATGCAGGGATACTTGCAGGATGGTCCGTTATCAACAGCACAGCAGGCAGCAAATGATGCCTTGGCCGGTAACAACAACATTGGAAGTTTTATGAGCTTCTTAAATAAGAATTATATTGATACAGATTCTTTATCTGATTATCAGATTATTGGAAATCATTGTTTCTACTAAAGTGTTTTTGAAAGATGGATTTAAGCTTATGAAGATAAATGAAAATATTCATGGGGAGCGGGAACTCGATACAGATCCGGTTACTTCAACGATAACGATAAACAATGACAGATTTAACAGAAGATACATACGCAGTTGCGGGATGTATCTTTTGTTGTTTCTGATATGTATTGGATTTTACATGATAAATATGGCTGTAGAACATGTATATCCGTTTGGCAGCAGAAGCTTTCTGTATCAGGATGCATGTGATCAATATCCCGGTATACTGAAAATTTTCCTTGAATGGCTGCATTCAGGGGATAAAGGTTCATTTATATGGGAACGGGGGCTTGGAATCGATATTGTTCTGAACATGTTCTATTACTGCATGAGCCCGTTTAATATTATAGCCATAGTACTTGGTCCGGATCGTGTTGAATTATCTATGACATTGATGATCGTACTCAAAGCATCATGCCTGGCTCCGGCAGGACTGTTCTTTTTCAGGCATTCAAAGATTCGCAGATTTGCGGAAAAGGGATTGTCAGAGAAATATATAACTGTAATTTCCATGATGTTCGGACTCCTGTATGCGTTAAACAGTTATGTGGTGGTATATAATCATAATGTGCTCTGGCTGGACGGACTGATTCTGCTTCCGTTTATTGCGATTGCAGTTGAGCATCTGGCGGAAGGCAAATGGCAGCTCCGTTATACGTTGTTATTAGCCTGTGCATTTTTGTTTAATTATTATTTTGCATTTTATATTTGCCTGTTTATAGTCTGCTATTTTTTTATGCAGGATTGGAAGAATGCTAAGAATTTATGGTCCGGTGTATGTCGTTTCTTCGGATGGTCGGTTATGGCGGTATCGATTGCGGGAATGGTTGTTCTTCCGTCTCTTTATGCCATTATGAATCTGTCATCCTGTGGAAACGGGGACTATAGTCTTCCATGGTATAGAATCAGTAATCTAGGAATGTTTGTTAATTCATTTTATCCATTGCGACAGATATCGACGGGATATTTGTTCAGTCACAATAATTATTGCGGTATTCTGGTGATTATGTTCTTCCTGCTTTTCTTATTCGGAGCGGGAATCAAATGTAGTTTTAAGCTTCGATATACGGCCGTTATTTTATTCCTGACTATTGGATTGAACATGGTCGGATTAAATTATGTCCTGCATGGCTTTACGATTACGCATGGACTCGGAAATCGTTTTGCATTTATCCTTGTCTTTTTCATTTTGATGGCAGGTTATATCGGAATGCTCAGATTACAGCAGGTAAAGGTATGGCAGATAATCAGTATGTCAGGTATCGGTATTACTATATTCCTTTTGGAGCTGTTCTTAAATAAGGAAGATGCGAATTCCTATTCCTATGCGGCTGTATTGCTCTTTGGTATATCATATCTGATCTTATTGATCTTGTATGTCAGAAAGAGTATTCGTTATACGACCTGCTATGTGTGGATGATAGTATTATTGTGTATAGAGATCTTTGCAAATGCATGGATTCAGATGCCGCAGAAGTATAATGATGAGCGGCTTCAGAGCGAGATATCTGCTTCGGACTGGTTAACGGATTATGAGCAGTTGCAGCTTGCAGAAGGGGAGAGAAAGACTGCATTGGTGTCACAGAACTATATGCCGTATTCAGACGTAAACTGGTATTCATCTGTGGCAAATGGCAGTATAGTAGATGTGTTTACCAGCCTTGGAATATCAAGATATCAGAATATTGAATATACCTATAGAGGGGTAACTCCGATCAGTCGCCAGCTCTTTAATGTACGGTATGTTGTGACTGATGAAACAGGGGTTGCAGGTGGGTATCGTCTGATCGACCGGAAAAATGAGAAGATTGATTTCTACGAAGCGGATAATCTGGCAGGCATGGGATTTTTGATGAGTAAAGATGTTCTTGACTGGAGCGGAACAGCGAAAACGGAAGATACATCGGATGTATTCGAGAAAGGCAGCATGGCAGAGAATCAGAATGAACTGGTAAAGCTTGTGACCGGACATAAGATCACGCAGAATGCCTTTACAAGAATTGATATACCGGAGGATGCAGTAACAAGTGCCGGTATGGATATTACCGGACAGAAGAACGGTGAGTATTCCTATATCAGTACCAATGATGTTTTTTCAGCAATCACGGTGAATCTTACTGCGGAAAAAGACGAAGATCTGTATCTGGAATGTGCGGACACGAAGCCTCAGTGTATCGAAGTAAAGGTGAATGATGAAGTAACAGTGTCTACGAATTACACGGATTCAGCGGATTTTTATCATGTAGGTCAGGTAAAAGAAGGGGATGCTGTACAGATTCGAATGTATGCGATAAGAATTCGTCTTTATACAACGGCAGTTAAAGATCAGGAGGGAACGAAAGCATTTGCGCTGTATTCCTTAGATCAGAATGTAGTGAAAGCATTTGAAGAATATACAGAGTCACATCAAATGACATTTGACGGATGGACCGATAATACTTTAAATGGTCACATAACGACAGAAGAATCCGGTATTTTATATCTGGCGGTTCCGTACAATAAGGGATTTTCGGCAGTTGTTAATGGCAAAAAAGTAGCTCCTGTAAAGATCGGAACCGGCCTGATGGGTGTTCCTGTAGAAGCAGGGGAACATGTGATTACACTGACCTACAATACACCATATCTGATGGCGGGCATATGCCTGTCTGTGATAGGAATATTAATATTGGCAGGATATGTGATGATCAGCAGAAAAAAATCGTCCAATAAATAACGGACACAAATTATCAGCTTATAAGAATGCAGATATTGAAAAACAGATCATAATAAATTCTTATAATAAAAACAGGCAACTTGAGTGCGATCGCGCAGGTCAAGCTTCATAAGGATATTACTGAGATAATTGCGGACGGTTCCTTCCGAGAGAAAGAGCTGCTCCGCAATTTCTTTGTTGTTCAGACCATCTGCAACCAGTCGGATCAGTTCAAATTCCTTTTCCGTAAGATTGTAGGACAGGTAATCAAAACGATCATCAGCCTGTAACAGGGTAGGGATCTTGTTCATGATCTCATTCCCGAAGACGGTTTGACCGTTGTGTACGGCAGTGATCGCAGATGCAACTGTCTCAAAATCCTGTTTTAAGATGTATCCCTTTGCGCCGGTCCGGATGGCTTTGATGATATAGTCATCGTCGGCAAAGGTAGTAAGTAACAGAATCTTTGCGTCAGGGTGTCCGGTGATGATTTCTTTCGCTGCGGTCAGACCATCCATGCCTTCCATACGGATATCCATTAACAGAACATCGGGGCTGTATGTATCGTACAGGGAGATGGCATCGTGGCCATTTGCTCCGGTTGCAAGTACGGTAATGTCTGAGCAGGATTCTAATATGATCTTTAAAGATGCACTGACAAATGCATCATCATCAACAATTATAATATTCATGCAGTTCTATCTCCTTTTTGTGTATATTTTGGAATACTGACAAACAGGCGGAATCCGGATTCGGTTGATATCTGTAAAGTACCGGATAAGGATTGGACTCGTTCTTGGATGTTGGTAAGTCCGATGCCGGGGGAGGTTGTAAGGTGAATGCCTGTTCCGTTGTCACGGATCGTCAACTGATAGAAGCCCGGATGTTCCCGGATCAGAATCGAGAGTTGATCGCCGTTGCTGTGCTTTACAGCATTGGTGATCGCTTCTTTGGCAATGCTGATAAGACAGTATTTGATATCCTTCGGAACAATGTTGCCCATATCATATTCAAATGAAGTATGAAAGCCTGTTATATCATTCAACATATCCTGAATGGCAGCTTTCGTATCAATGGATTCATCGTGAAGGTCGTGGACACTTGATCGTATACTGTTCATGGCGGTATCCAGCGTAGCGCGGAGATCGGAAAGCGGATTTGTAAGGATCGGTTCTTTGTTGATCGTCTGGATCGCACCAACCTGAAGAATGGATCTGGTAAGCATGTGACCGACATTATCATGGATCTCTCTGGCGATACGATTTCTCTCTTTCAGGGTTGCAGTATAGATCCTGTTATCCTGTTCCTTCCGGATCATACGGATTCGTTCCTTTGCCAGAAGTTCGTTTGTCTCCGATGTATCTGTAAGGTGCTTCATCTGTTGATGAAGGGTGATAAGCGCTGTAGTCAGATATCCGTATAATATGCTGCACAGACAGAGGACACCTATCAGAAGTAAAGTATCCATCGGAAGTTTTGCAGATGCCAGAATGATGGAAAGAACTCCGATGGGTGCAGTAAAACAAACCGGTCGTCTGCTCAGATAGAAGCAGAAAAGCGGAAGAAATACAACAAACTTAAGGCACAGACAGCACAGAATAAATATGCCTACGTGGATCAGTACCGGAGCTGTGGGTGAGAGCCTGTCAGCAATCAGCATTGTGCCAAAAGCAAGTATGATCGCAAGCAGAATATATATTACGCTGCGCGTGCATATAGAAAAAGTGTGAATACACATAATACAGCATATTGCAAATATAAGCAGTCGAGTCAGGATTTGCTTCATAATTTCTCCTTGTATGTAGACAGGTCACGCGGGTGTCAGGTAATTGCGTGAACCGGCTTGGATTTATAAGTGACGGTATTAGTATACCTGTTGAGAAATACAGCGTCAATTGACTACGGTTGAAAAACTCCGGATTTTAAAAGAATGTGACAAATGTCATATTACAGATGTGATGATTGGCACTGAACAAAAATTTTGGTATATGGTAGAATGACAGCATAACATGGAACATATGCGATGAGTTTCAGACGCGATGCCGGAAGAAACAATAGCATCCGAATAGAAAATGAATGAGGAGACAGTTATGGAATATGCGATTGAAGTAAAAGATCTGGTGAAACGATATAAAGATTTTGTAGCATTATCACATTTTGATCTGGAGGTGAGAGAGGGCGAGATCTTCGGTCTGCTTGGACCGAATGGATCGGGCAAGACGACGACGATCAACTGCATCTTGTCACTGCTTACATACGATCAGGGCGATGTCCGCATATTTGGTAAGAAGATGACATCGACGAGCTACGATCTGAAACGGGAGATCGGTGTTGTAATGCAGAATGTGGCTGTATTTGATGAAATGACGGTATATGAGAATATCGATTATTTCTGTGGGTTGTATATCAGGGATAAAGAGACAAGAAAACAGTATGTAGAGGATGCAATCGCATTTGTCGAGCTTCAGGACTATAAGAAGTTCCTGCCGAAAAAACTGTCAGGAGGACTTCTCAGACGATTAAATATTGCGTGTGGAATCGCACACAAACCGAAGCTGATCTTTTTTGATGAACCGACGGTAGCGGTAGACCCACAGAGCAGGAACAAGATCTTAGAGGGAATTGTCGAGCTGAATAAGAAGGGCGCAACGATCATTTACACTTCTCATTACATGGAAGAGGTAGAACAGATCTGTAGCCGTATATTGATCATGGATAAAGGGCGGAAGGTCGCTCTTGGCACGAAGGAAGAGCTGAAAAAAATGATAAAGAAGACAGAGAGTATCTTCATAGAAGCTCCGGCACTGACAGATGAACAACTGCTGGAGCTGAGACAGCTTCCACATGTGTATGACAGTTCATATCAGGATGGAATGTTGAAGCTGACCTACTCCGGTGGAGATCACAATCTGATCCGGGTTATGGAATATATGAAGGAGCATGCGGTATTATTTGGAAAAGTATATACCGAGCTTCCAAGTCTGAACGATGTGTTCCTTGAGATTACCGGGAAGACACTTCGGGATTAGGAGGGGTGGATATGTTTTGGCATAATTTTAAATATGCAGGTAAAATGCTGATAAAAGGAAAAGATACACTGTTCTGGACGATACTGTTTCCGATCGCATTATTCACATTCATGTACATGGCATTCGGAAATATCATGGAAAAGGATGAGATGTTTAAAGATATCCCGGTCGCAGTTGTGAGGGATGGTAAGAACGATACAGCGCTTATGATGGTGCTGTCTACGCTTTCTATGGACGGCGAGAATAAACGGATCGACATGGAGGTGCTCAGTGAGAAAGAAGCACTTCGGAAGTTAAATGATGAAGAAGTGACCGGTGTGATCTATACATCGGATGCGAGCCTGACAGTGAGGCAGAGTGACATCAAGGAGTCGATACTGGAATCAATCCTGAATCAGTATAAGCAGATGGAACAGATGTATCTGAATCTGATGCAGAAGGATCCGGAGGCTGCATCGGAGATCATTCAGAAGGCAGTGCAGAGCGATGCGGTATATTATGAAGAGATTTCCACAACGGACGGATGTCAGAATGAGTATTATAATTATTTCTATGCAGTGCTTGCTATGAGTTGCCTGTTTTCTTCCTTTGCCGGAATCACAAGAATGCATAAGCTGCAGGCAAATGAAAGCGCACTTGGAATGCGTCGTTGTCTGTCACCGAATCCTAAACTTGTGACTGTTCTGGCGGAGTATCTGGCATTACTGCTGGTTCAGTTTGCAGCCGAGGTTATCACTGTAATCTATATGCGGCTGTTCGGTGTACAGTTTGGAACAAAATATCCGGCTATTTTACTGGTACTCTTTATTGCATGTAATATCGGTATTGCCGGAGGAATGCTGATTGGTACCTGGTCAAAATGCTCATATGGAGGAAAGATTGGAATTGCGGTAGCGGTCAGCCTTACCTTCTCTTTTATGGCGGATCTGATGGTTCATGGAATTAAAAACAGTATTGAAGATAAACTTCCAATTCTGAACCGGATCAATCCGGCGGTGCTGGTAACGGACTGTCTCTATGCGCTCAATGTATATGACAACTATGACCGTTATTTCAGAAATATCCTGATCTTAACCGGTATGGCTGTCTGTCTGCTTGGAGCGAGTATTCTGATCTTAAGGAGGAATAAATATGCAAGTGTTTAAATCCTATTTTAAAATCTTAAATAAGAAAAAAGGCTCAATGTTGATGTATATTGGGATCTTTGCAGGCATTATATTTGGATTTATATTGCCGAATTCCGGTAAAACAGAAGACGAATATAAAAGCATGAAGTGTAAATTCGCCTGGTTTGATTATGACCAGACGGCAGAAAGTGAAGAACTGTTTTCGTATCTGGATCATGCACATAAACATGCTGAATTAAAAACAGATACAACGGAAGCGATGCAGGACAGTCTGTTTAACCGGAATACAGACTGTATCGTCCGCATTAAAAAAGGTTATGCGGATCATCTGGATAAGGAAGATCTGTCCGATTATATCGAGATCGTTGCAATTCCAAACCGGAGCAAGGTGGAACTGTTTGAATCGGACGTGAATAAATACATCTCTTATCTGAATGCATATTTTGCAGCCGGATATGACCGGGCGGAGGCAGCAGCTCAGGTAAATGAACTGTTTCAGATCAGAACGAACGTAACAATGACGACCGAAGACCATGGCGGAAAACATAGTACGAGATATACATTTTTCAGTTATCTGGGATGGATATTTGTGGTCATGATGATCGAAGGTGTGAGTCCGGTATTGATCGTTTACGATAAAAAAGAATTAAGAGAACGGATCGCAAGCTCAGCATATAAATATTCCAATATGACAAAAGAAATCCTTCTTGGAACGATCGTAACAGGATTCCTTGGATGTGCTGTATTTGCGGTTGGAGGGTGCTTTGTATTCAGAAAAGAAATGTTTACGGCGGCAGGACTTGGAAATCTGCTCAATATGGTTTGCTACATGTTCGTAGCTATGGCACTTGCCTTTCTTGCAAGTAAGATTGTCCGAAACGAGGAAGGTTTCAGTATGATCGGCAATATAGTGTCTCTTGGTATGGCATTCCTGTCCGGCATTTTTGTTCCGATGGAATTCCTTGGAGCAGGAGTCATCAAGCTGGCTCATTTCCTTCCGGCTTACTGGTACGTCAAAGTCGTTGATCTTCTGGACTATGAGGCAAAGATACCATCGGAAGCATTCGTATATATGGGGATCGAGGTGCTCTTTGCAGCCGCCATCATCACAATCGCAATCGTGATCGACCGTGCCAGAAACCAACGCCTGGTGAGTAGTTAGATGATGAAAGTTTTATAAAAAGGGAAGTGGACATTATCTATTATTCCGCAAGACGCTTTCGCTCTGTTTCTCATGTAGCGGTACTAAAGTTCACCACTCCGTGGTTCACTAAGTACCGACATTCGAAAAGGCTTGCTTCATAATAATAATGTCCACTTCCCTTTTACATAAAACTTTCATCATCTGGAAGCTACATTCCTGTTATGAAGGAAACATATCTGGAAATCGATATATGAAACAAAATGGGAAATAGCATTACTATTATGAAGCAAGCCTTTTTTAACGCCGGTTCTTAGCGAGTCGCCATGGGCGAGGAGCTTAGTGCCGTTGCGTTAAAATAGAGTGCGAACGACTTGCGGAATAATATGTAATGTATTTCCCATTTTATTTCAAAGATTTACGGAAGGAATTTCCTTTATAACAGGAATGTCGCTTCCATTTCAACTATTATTTGTCGTTGTTCTTGTTCTTCTCGTTCATCATTGCGCGGACTTTCATGGACAGACCGAACAGGTTGATGAATCCGGTTGCATCCTTATGGTCATACAGCTCACCGGTAGTGAAGCTTGCAAGACTCTCAGAATACAGAGAATATGGAGAAGTTGTTCCGGCTTTGATGATGTTTCCTTTGTACAGTCTCATCTTAACCTGACCGGTAACTGTCTCCTGTGTCTTTTCAACAAATGCCTGAAGAGCCTCACGGAGAGGGCAGAACCACTTTCCTTCGTATACAAGATCTGCAAACTTGGTTGCTACGAGCTTCTTGTATGCAAGGGTTTCACGATCCAGAGTCAGCTCCTCTAACTGCTTGTGAGCTTCCATCAGAATTGTTCCGCCGGGAGTCTCATAAACACCACGAGACTTCATGCCGACAACACGGTTCTCAACGATATCGATAATACCGATACCATGCTTGCCGCCTAAACGGTTTAATTCACGAATGATATCAGAAACTTTCATCTTTGTACCGTTAATAGCAGTTGGGATACCCTTTTCAAAATCAAGTGTCAGATATTCATCCTCATCCGGTGCCTTTTCAGGGGTAACACCGAGAACCAGAAGATCATCGTAGTTTGGTTCGTTTGCAGGATTCTCCAGTTCCAGACCTTCATGGCTGATGTGCCAGATATTACGGTCACGGCTGTAAGAATGAGCAGCATCAAACGGAAGATTGATACCGTGTGCCTGACAGTATGCAATCTCCGCATCACGGGAATCCAGCTTCCATTCCGGCTGTCTCCATACAGCGATAACCTTGATGTCAGGAGCAAGAGCCTTAATTGAAAGCTCAAATCTTAACTGGTCATTTCCTTTTCCTGTTGCGCCGTGACAGATCGCAACAGCACCTTCCTTACGAGCAACCTCAACTAATTTCTTAGCAATCAGAGGTCTTGCGAAAGAAGTACCGAGTAAATATTTATTCTCATATACAGCATCTGCCTGAACGGTTGGCATGATGTATTCATCACATAATTCATCAACAACATCCAGAATGTATAACTTGGAAGCTCCTGAATATTTTGCTCTTTCATCCAGTCCTTCCAGCTCGCTTTCCTGTCCTACGTCGATGCAGGCGCAGATAACATCGTAATCATAAGTTTCTTTTAACCAAGGGATGATAGCTGTTGTATCAAGGCCGCCTGAGTATGCAAGAACAACTTTGTCTTTTGCCATTTCTAAATCCTCCTTAAAATCCGTCTGTGTGGAATATGTACATTTCTGATATATCATGATTCCATTTGTTGAATAAAGGACATATCGTCCTGTCTGCAAATTAATATATAACGGTAGTGAATATTATGCAAGTGTTTTTTGAATAGAAAAGTGGAAAAAATAAAAAAGAAACAAAATGGAAGAAAACAGAATTTACAATATAGAAGAGGGATAGAAGAAAAAATACGATCATGAAACAAAAAGAATAAAATATGAATATTACATATACAAATATGAATAATATTCACACACGCATTGAATTACAGGAAACATCGGTTTGTATATAATGAATAGAAAGTTGTAACAAATCAGAAAAAAATAGTAGAAATAAGAAAAAATAGGAATAATGTTTGAGTATCTTGTAGAAATGCTATATAATATAATAGACTGTGGATACTGGTTATTATAGACTGTGAATGGGAAATCCTGAAGTTAGAAATCACAGCCAGATATAATAATTCGGGTGAAAGAATGAAAAGTTTTTTGATTAACAGGAGGAATAAGAGATGAAAGGCATTATTTTAGCCGGAGGATCTGGAACAAGGTTATATCCGTTGACAAAAGTAACATCGAAGCAGCTGCTTCCGATTTATGATAAACCGATGATCTATTATCCGATGTCAGTTCTGATGAATGCAGGGATCCGTGATATATTGATCATTTCAACACCGCAGGATACTCCAAGATTTGAGGATCTGTTGGGAGATGGAAGTCAGTTTGGTGTAAATCTTACTTATGCTGTACAGCCTACACCGGATGGACTTGCACAGGCTTTTGTTATTGGTGCGGATTTTATTGGTGATGATACTGTGGCAATGGTTCTCGGTGATAATATTTTTGCAGGCCACGGACTTAAAAAGAGATTACGTGCAGCTGTTCAGAATGCGGAAAACGGTAAGGGTGCAACTGTATTTGGTTATTACGTAGATGATCCGGAGCGGTTTGGAATTGTTGAATTCGACAAAGACGGACGTGCGATCTCGATTGAGGAAAAACCGGAAAAGCCAAAGAGCAATTACTGTGTAACAGGTCTCTATTTTTACGATAATAAAGTTGTTGAATATGCAAAGAATCTGAAACCATCCGACAGAGGCGAGCTTGAGATCACCGATCTGAACCGTATTTATCTTGAACATCAGCAGTTAAATGTAGAGCTTCTCGGACAGGGATTCACATGGCTGGATACAGGGACACATGAGAGTCTGGTTGATGCCACGAACTTTGTAAAGACGATAGAGCAGCATCAGCATAGAAAGATTGCATGTCTTGAGGAGATTGCATACCTGAATGGATGGATTTCCAGAGAAGAAGTTCTTGAAGTATATGAAGTTTTGAAGAAGAATCAGTATGGACAGTATCTGAAGGATGTATTAGATGGTAAGTATCTGGATGTGCTTGCATAGCTTTTGCAGATAAAAAGATAAAAGATAGATTGAGGAGAAAGATAAAAATGAGTAAAACAATCATAGTAACAGGTGGAGCCGGCTTTATCGGTTCAAATTTTGTATTCCATATGCTTGATAAATATCCGGAATATCGTATCGTATGCTTGGACAAGCTGACATATGCAGGTAATCTGTCAACACTTGAGCCGGTAATGAAGAATCCGAATTTCAGATTCGTTAAAGCGGATATTTGCGACCGAGATGCCGTTTACCGGTTATTTGAGGAAGAAAAGCCGGATATCATTGTGAACTTTGCAGCAGAGAGTCATGTTGACAGAAGTATCGAGAATCCGGATATTTTCTTAAAGACAAATATTATGGGTACGGCAGTGCTTATGGATGCCTGCAGAAAATATGGAATTGAGAGATATCATCAGGTATCCACCGATGAAGTGTATGGAGATCTGCCGCTTGACAGACCTGATCTGTTCTTTACAGAAGAAACACCGATTCATACAAGCTCTCCTTACAGCAGCTCAAAGGCAGCAGCAGATCTTCTGGTATTGGCATACCACAGAACTTACGGATTGCCTGTCAGCATATCCAGATGTTCGAATAACTATGGACCGTATCATTTCCCGGAGAAACTGATACCATTAATGATCGTAAATGCATTGAATGACAAGCCTCTTCCCGTATATGGTGAGGGCTTGAATGTGCGTGACTGGTTATATGTAGAAGATCATTGTAAGGCTATCGACCTGATCATTCATAAAGGGCGTGTTGGCGAAGTATACAATGTCGGTGGTCACAATGAGAAACAGAATATTGAGATCGTTAAGATCATCTGTAAAGAACTTGGCAAGCCTGAGTCTCTGATCACACATGTTGGCGATCGTAAAGGACATGATATGCGCTATGCAATCGATCCGACAAAGATCCATAATGAACTTGGATGGCTTCCGGAGACAAAGTTTGAAGATGGAATAAAGAAGACGATCCAGTGGTATCTTGATAACAGAGAATGGTGGGAGACCATTATCTCGGGAGAATACCAGAATTACTATGAGAAGATGTATGGTAATCGTTAATTTGTGGAAAAGAGGTAGAGAAATAAGATGGGACAGATTAAAGTTACAAAAGCACCGATAGAAGGATTGTACATTATTGAACCTGCAGTACATGGAGACAGCAGAGGATATTTTATGGAAACCTATAACCAGAAGGATATGGAGGAAAATGGTCTGAATATGGTATTTGTTCAGGATAATCAAAGTATGTCGACAAAAGGCGTGCTTCGCGGACTCCATTTTCAGAAGGAATTTCCGCAGGGAAAACTAGTACGTGTGATTAAAGGTGCAGTTTATGATGTTGCTGTTGATCTGAGATCAGGAAGCGAAACATATGGAAAATGGTATGGTGTGGAGTTGACAGAAGAGAACAAGAAGCAGTTCTATATCTCGGAAGGCTTCGCTCATGGATTTTTAGTTTTATCGGATACGGCGGAATTTTGTTATAAGGTAACAGATTTCTATCATCCCGGTGATGAGGGCGGTCTGGCATGGAATGATCCTGAAATTGGTATTGAGTGGCCGAAGGTCTTTGGTGAATATCAGGGAAACGCAAGTGCGGAAGGGTATCATCTGGAAGATGGAACCGCGCTCAACCTGAGTGATAAGGACCAGAAATGGCTGGGATTAAAGGAAACATTTAAGTTCTAATAAAGTTTTTAGTTGCAGAGAGGATGTCTTTCACTAATGGATAATAAGACTACACAGTATGATAAACGTCTATCGGAATACAGAGACAGACTGTTACAACGGAATAAGGAAATGACAACGGACGATGATGAGCTGATCGATTCGATCATCAATCAGAATGAACCGGAAAATAGCAAAGCTGACGGTAAAGCAGATGGTACATCTGAGGAGAAAATGGCAGATTCTGTATCAGATGCTTCTTCGGCGAAAGAAACACCGGTATCGGAATCCTATAAGGAATATGCAGACAAATTAGAGTCGGTATTAAAAGAGGTTGGGGTTGCGACAGCGGAGAAGTCCGAATCGAAGCAGCCGACAGAGAGAATAAAAGAAGACCGTGTAGCCGAAGAACGGAAAAGGCTTGCTTATAAGAAACTCGGTTATGAAGAACAGACGCAGGATGATACCATGAAATCTGAGGCAGATATGGATGAATCGGAAGAAGATGGACATACAGTTGCTGATGTATTTGCAAATCTGAGAGAAAGTGTCCGGGATGCAGTAGGTGAGGCTGAGAAGAAGGTCAGAAGCCGGAAGCCTGTCATATCAGAAGTGGGTAATGATGGACAGAAACGATCATTTCGACTGAATACACTCGGTAAATGGGCGGTTACAGGCATTGTATTGTTCGTAGTATTCCTCATCCTTACGATCGGTTATGTATCCGCGAATAAATCTTATAAGTATAATCAGATGGATATTCGTCCGATCAAGAACAGTGATCTGGTTGTCAACGAAGGTGTAAAAGAACAGACAAAGGGTTATACCACGATTGCACTTTACGGAGTTGATTCCAGAGATTCAAATCTGAATACAGGAACAAACAGTGATGCGATCATTTTACTCAGTATCAATAAAGATACAAAAGAAGTTAAGATGGTTTCGGTATACAGAGATACATTGTTACAGATACAGAGCGACTCTCAGACAACTCATAAGGTCAATTACGCATATCAGCTCGGGGGTGCTTTAATGTCGATCAATACGTTAAATGCAAATCTGGATCTTGCTATATCGGATTATATTACCGTTGATTTTAATGCTATGGCAGATATAATCAATACGCTGGGAGGCGTAGAGGTAACGGTAACAGAAGATGAGGTAAATAATCTGAACAAGAATCTTGCGGAACAGATCGGTATTTCGGGAAAATATTCCGAGGGCGTTCATGAGGCGGGAACGAAGGTATTAAACGGACAGCAGGCAGTTGCATATTCCAGAATCCGAAGCACGGGTAAAGGAGATATTACCAGAACCATGAGACAGCGTACCGTATTACTTGGTCTGGTAAATAAAATGATAAATGCAGACAGTAAGATGATATCAAATCTGATCGATGTATCCTTTAGCTGCATATCAACCAGTCTTACAAAGGATGAAGTGACTTCGTTGGCGAAAGATATTGCTGACTATAAGATTACAGGAAATATTGGATTCCCGTTCTCTTATACACCGATGTCCTTAGATGGTAAAGGTAGTGTGATCGTAGCAGCGGATCTGAATGCAAATGTTACAGCTTTACATGAATATCTGTATGGAACATCGGGTTATACTCCGTCGACTACAGCATCATCTATAAGCACAGAAGTATCATCGGAAACGGGAGTGGCAGCAACAGAAGCAATTGATATAGATAAGGTATCAGGCGAAACTGCTGTTACAACACAGGAAAGCAGTGAAGCTTCGAGTGAATCGGCAACAAATGGATCTGAAACAGGTTCGACAACAGAAGTACAGACGATCACGACACCTCCGGCGGGAATGATAGAAAATGAATAATATCAGAATCCGTCTGAGACTTTTCGTAGGGAAGATTCCGGTGCTGACAGTGATCATATGTGTGATAGTATTACTTTTCGGGAAATACAGACAGATGGAATATGTCCGGGCGAATGAAACCGGAGTAATAGAGATAGAAAATACAGAGATTTTACCGGAGCAAATATTTTGCAGGCGCAATACCAATGACAGCTTCCCTGTACGTGGGGTATTGCTTCATGAATGGATTAAAGATATAAGACAGAATCTTGCATGGGCAGGTATGACAGAACGATATATCGCTCATATGGGACTGCATGAAAAGGTATGTCAGATGATGTTTGTAAATCCTGAGAATCTGGTTTTAAGTCATGATGTGACCAAGCTGGATAAGGAATTTAAGTCGGCGCTTAAGAAGTATCCTGTCGGTGGGATTATGCTGAAATCAAAAAACATACAGACGAAAAAACAGCTGAAAAAGCTGTTGAAGGAAATGCAGGATAATTCTGATATTACACTCTTCCTTGCTGTAGATGAGGAAGGCGGAACGGTCAGCCGCGTAATGCAGAAGCTTGGCAATATAGATGGCGGTGATATCGGATCAATGTATGATTACAGAAATCTGGGTGGAGATATTGCGTATGAGAATGCAAGACAGATCGGAGATAATCTGTCGTATTATGGATTTAACCTTGATTTTGCTCCGGTAGCAGATGTATGGTCAAATCCGGGGAATACAGTCATAGGAAAGAGAGCTTACAGCAATATTTATAGTGAAGCGGCGGAATTAATTCCATATGCGGTGCGCGGTTTTCACGCAGGCGGAGTGCTCTGTACTTTGAAGCATTTTCCCGGGCATGGCAATACAAAAGAAGATTCCCATTATGGAAATGCATATGTATATGAGACGAAAGACGATCTTGAAAACAATGAATTTCAGTCGTTTCGGGCAGGAATTGATGCAGGAGCTGACTTTGTGATGGTAGGGCATATGATCGTAACCGATATATCGAATATCCCATCCGATCTTTCTAAAGAAATCGTGACAGATATTCTTCGGACAGAACTTGGTTTTTCCGGAGTAATCATTACGGATTCATTGCAGATGGAATCAATTACCGATACATATTCAGCCGGGGATGCTGCGATTTATGCGGTGGCTGCAGGAAATGATATGATATTGGAACCGGAAAATCTGGAACAGGCAGTTGAGGGGATAAAGCAGGCAGTAAAAGATCAGATTATTGCGGAGACTCAGATCAACGAAAGCGTAAGAAGAATTTTGGTGATGAAGCATACTGCTATTGAGAAAGAATAGACCGATTGGGCAAATTTAAACACAAAACGCACAAAATGCGGATTATATATTTTAAAAGTAAAAGACACGATTTCAATGGAAAGACCATTGTAATTGTGTCTTTTTGATTTGCAATAATTTATATTGACTATACAAAACACTTTATAAAATTAAGTTTGCAAACTATCTGACAATTTGACGAAAAAAGTTGTTTACAAACGGAAAAAAAGATAGTATGATTACAAATCATAAAAAGCACAGAGCCGCATTTGAGAATCACTATCAGATAACCTGACTATAAGATCTCTACAGGTACTGGCAATAAGTTGGAAAGGAAAACGAGCATGGAAGATAACAGAAACGTAGTAAATCCAGGGTTATACAGTGAAGAATACGAACATGATAACTGTGGTATCGGTGCCGTTGTTAATATCAAAGGCATTAAGACACATGAAACCGTAAATAATGCGTTAAAGATTGTTGAAAATCTGGAACACAGAGCAGGAAAAGACGCAGAAGGAAAAACCGGTGATGGTGTAGGTATCCTTCTTCAGATTTCACATAAATTTTTTAAGAAAGCAGTTGCGGAGCTCGGATATGATCTGGGTAAAGAACGTGATTATGGTATTGGTATGTTTTTCTTTCCGCAGGATGAACTGCCAAGAAAACAGGCAATGAAGATGTTTGAGGTTATTGTCGAGAAAGAGGGACTTGAGTTCCTGTGTTGGAGAATGGTTCCGACTACTCCGGGAATTCTTGGAAAGAAGGCTGTTGATGTTATGCCGTGCATTATGCAGGCATTTATCAAGAGACCTGACAGCGTGAAAACGGGACTTGATTTTGACCGAAAGCTTTACTTTGTCAGAAGAATATTTGAAGAAAGTAATGATGATACCTATGTACCATCACTTTCCAGTAAAACGATCGTATATAAAGGTATGTTCTTAGTTGGAGAACTTCGTAAGTTCTATAACGACCTTCAGGATCCGGATTATGAATCAGCGATCGGACTTGTACATTCGAGATTCTCCACGAATACAACTCCTAGCTGGCTTCGGGCACATCCGTATCGTTATCTCTGCCATAATGGTGAGATCAATACGATTCGTGGAAATGAAGATAAGATGATCGCCAGAGAAGAGACAATGGAATCTACGATCATGCAGGACGAGATGTACAAGGTTATGCCTGTACTTGATCCAAATGGTTCCGATTCCGCAAGACTGGATAACTGTCTTGAATTCCTTGTATTAAATGGTATTCCGCTTCCGCTGGCAGTTATGATCACGATCCCTGAACCATGGGAAAATGATCGATTTATGAGCCAGGAGAAAAAAGATTTCTATCAGTATTATGCAACAATGATGGAGCCATGGGACGGACCTGCATCGATCCTGTTCACAGATGGAGATATCATGGGTGCAGTGCTTGACCGTAACGGACTCAGACCTTCCAGATATTATATAACAGATGATGATTATTTGATCCTTTCATCTGAAGTTGGTGTGTTAGAGGTCGATCCATCTAAGATCGTGAAAAAAGACCGTTTGAGACCGGGACGTATGTTGTTAGTCGATACAGTGAACGGAAGATTGATATCAGATGATGAGATCAAGGAGAAATATGCAAAAGCAAAACCATATGGTGAATGGCTTGACAGTAATCTGGTTCATTTAAATGATCTTAAGATACCGAATATTCGTGTAGAAGAATATACAGATGAAGAGCGTGCAAAACTCCAGACCGCATTTGGTTATACATTTGAAGATTTTAAAAATACAATCTATCCAATGGCTGAAAAAGGAGCAGAGGCAATCAGTGCAATGGGAACTGATACTCCGCTTGCAGTATTATCAAACAGCCACAAGCCATTGTTTAATTACTTTAAACAGTTATTTGCACAGGTAACAAATCCTCCAATTGATGCGATTCGTGAGGAGATCGTAACATCGACTTCCGTATATCTCGGAAAGGATGGAAATATTCTGGAAGAGAAGCCGGAGAACTGTCATGTATTAAAGATCCATAATCCTATCCTTACAAATACAGATCTCTTAAAGATCAAGAATATGAAGGTAGAGGGACTTAAGGTTGGCGTTCTTCCGATTCTTTATTATAAGAATACATCACTCGAAAAAGCTTTGGATCGATTGTTTGTAGAAGCAGACAAGTTGTATCGTGACGGTGTGAATATTCTGATCTTATCAGACCGTGGCGTAGATGAAACTCATGTTGCGATTCCTTCATTATTAGCTGTTTCGGCTATGCAGAAGCATCTGGTAAGAACAAAAAAGCGTACATCGGTTGCAATCATCCTTGAGAGTGCCGATCCTAGAAATGTTCATCATTTTGCAACGCTGCTTGGTTATGGTGCGTGTGCGGTTAACCCATATCTGGCGATCGAGACGATCAAGCAGATGGTTGACAGTCACCTGTTAAACAAAGATTTCAATGCGGCTGTTGATGATTACAATGCAGCGATCATGCATGGTATTGTAAAGATCGCATCCAAGATGGGTGTATCAACGATCCAGTCATACATGGGATCACAGATTTTTGAATGTATCGGACTTTCAAAAGAAGTAGTCGACAGATACTTTACTAATACAGTAAGCTGTGTAGGCGGTTCTGGTATCAAAGAGATCGAGGAGACGGTAGATGCTCTTCATTCATCAGCATTTGATCCGCTCGGTTTGGATACTAACCTCGCACTGACAAGTATCGGTGCACACAAGTTCAGAAGCGGCAAGGAAGAACATCTGTATAACCCACAGACGATCTACCTGTTACAGCAGGCAACCAGACGTGGTGATTATAACCTGTTCAAGCAGTACACCGCATGTCTGGAAGATGAGACAAAACCATTCCATCTGAGAGGCCTGATGGAATTCAAATATGCAGAGAATCCGATTCCAATGGAAGAAGTAGAGCCGGTTGAATCAATCGTAAAACGATTCAAGACAGGAGCTATGAGTTATGGTTCTATCTCCCAGGAAGCACATGAGTGCATGGCGATCGCAATGAATACGATCGGAGGCAAATCCAATTCCGGTGAGGGTGGAGAGTCCATTGAACGATTAACGATAGGAAAAGATGGCAAGAATCGTTGTTCAGCTATCAAACAGGTAGCTTCGGGACGATTCGGTGTTACATCCAGATATTTGGTCAGCGCAAAAGAGATTCAGATTAAGATGGCGCAGGGAGCAAAACCCGGTGAAGGTGGACATCTTCCGGGAGGCAAGGTATATCCTTGGATCGCAAAGACCAGATTGTCAACTCCGGGTGTCAGCCTGATCTCACCACCACCTCATCATGATATCTATTCGATCGAGGATCTGGCACAGTTGATCTATGATTGTAAGAATGCAAACCGAGATGCAAGAATTTCTGTAAAGCTGGTATCAGAAGCCGGTGTCGGTACAGTTGCAGCCGGTGTAGCAAAGGCAGGAGCACAGGTTATCCTGATCTCCGGTTATGATGGAGGTACCGGTGCGGCACCAAATAACTCTATTCATTATGCAGGACTTCCTTGGGAGCTTGGTCTGGCAGAGACACACCAGACATTGATCAAGAATGATCTTCGTAATAAAGTTATTCTGGAGACAGATGGTAAGCTGATGACCGGACGTGATGTTGCTATCGCGGCGATGCTTGGTGCAGAAGAATTCGGATTTGCGACAGCTCCACTGGTAACAATGGGCTGTGTAATGATGAGAGTGTGTAATCTGGATACCTGTCCGGTTGGTATTGCTACACAGAATCCGGAGCTTCGTAAGAGATTTAAGGGCAAACCGGAATATGTTATTAACTTTATGAAATTTATCGCAGAGGAGCTTCGTGAATATATGTCGAAGCTTGGTGTCAGAACTGTGGATGAGCTGGTAGGACGTTCCGATCTGTTATATGCAGGTAAGGGCGCAGAGGACAGAAATGTTGATCTGTCACTTATCATCAATAATCCATATATTGATGCACCTCAGAATAAGATAAAATATAACGAGAAGCATCCATATGACTTCCAGCTGGAGAAGACGATCGATATGCGTGTTCTGTTAAAGAAGCTTGGACCTGCCCTTGAAAAAGGACAGAAGAAGAGCATCGAGATAGATGTTACAAACACGGATCGTTCCGTTGGTACGATATTTGGATCAGAGATTACAAAACGTTATGGAGAGACGTTGGAGGATGATTCCTACCTTGTAAAATGCAATGGCGCGGGTGGACAGAGCTTTGGTGCATTTGTACCGAAGGGACTGACGCTGGAGCTTGTTGGTGACAGCAATGATTATTTCGGAAAAGGACTTTCCGGTGGTAAGCTGATCGTATATCCACCACGATCTGCCAGATTTGTCCATGAAGATAATATCATCATCGGTAACGTAGCACTTTATGGAGCAACCAGCGGTAAAGCATATATCAATGGTGTAGCCGGTGAAAGATTTGCTGTTCGTAACTCCGGTGCAACTGCAGTTGTAGAGGGCGTCGGTGACCATGGATGCGAGTATATGACAGGCGGTAAGGTAGTAGTTCTTGGACGCACCGGAAAGAATTTTGCCGCAGGTATGAGCGGTGGCATCGCATATGTATTGGATATAGAGAATGATCTGTATAAGCGTCTGAATAAGGGAATGATTCATGTCGAGGCCGTAACCGATAAATACGAGATCGGTGAATTAAAGCAGATGATCATGGATCATGTAAATTATACAAATTCAGAGGTCGGAAAACGAATTTTGGATAAGTTCGATGAATATCTTCCAAAATTCAAGAAGATCATTCCAAAGGATTACGAAAAGATGATGAATACGATTGTCGCACTGGAAGAAAAAGGTCTGAACAGTGAGCAGGCAACGATAGAAGCATTTTACAGGATTAAAAATGGAGGTAAATAGATATGGGAAAGCCAACGGGATTTTTAGAGTATGAAAGAGAAACCAGTATAGAGATCGCTCCGGAAGAAAGAATTAAGAATTTCAATGAGTTCCATATACCTTTAAGTCTTGAAGAGCAGAAGATCCAGGCTGCCAGATGTATGGACTGTGGTGTCCCGTTCTGTCAGGCAGGAATGATGATCGGCGGTATGGCATCCGGTTGTCCGTTGAATAATCTGATACCGGAATGGAACGATATGATCTATAACGATAACTGGGAGCATGCTTATGCGAGACTGAGCAAGACCAATAATTTCCCTGAATTTACCAGCCGTGTATGTCCAGCTCTCTGCGAGAAAGCCTGTACTTGTAACATTAACGGAGATCCGGTATCGGTAAGAGAGAATGAACGTGCGATTATTGAATATGCTTATGCAAATGGTCTGGTAAATGATCAGCCTCCAAAAGGAAAAACAGATAAAAAGGTTGCGGTGATAGGCTCCGGTCCGTCCGGACTTGCTGTGGCAGATATGTTGATCAGCCGCGGGCATGAGGTTACTGTATATGAGAGAAGTGACAGACCTGGTGGACTGTTAATGTACGGTATTCCGAATATGAAGCTTGAAAAAGAAGTGATCGACCGCAAGATTGCATATATGGAGAAACGAGGTATCCGTTTCGTATTAAATACAGAAGTGGCAACCGGAAAATCTTCGGCGAAGGCACCTTATCCAAAGGATGATCAGATAACAGGATACCTGAAGAATCCAAATCAGAAGTATGTAAAGGCGGAAGATCTGTTAAAGGAATATGACGCTATCGTACTTGCCTGTGGTGCTTCTAATCCGAGAGATATCAAGGCAGCAGGCAGAGATGCGAAGGGAATCTATTTTGCGGTAGATTTCTTGAAGACAACCACAATGAGCCTTCGAAATTCGAAGTTTGCAGATAAACAGTTCGTGAACTGCAAGGGGAAAAATGTTCTGGTCATTGGTGGTGGTGATACCGGTAATGATTGTGTAGGAACGGCTGTCAGAGAAGGGGCAAAGAGTGTCACACAGCTCGAGATGATGCCGAAGCTTCCGGATCAGAGGGCGGAGAATAATCCATGGCCGGAATGGCCTAGAGTCTGCAAGACAGATTATGGTCAGCAGGAAGCGATCACAGTATACGGACATGATCCTCGTATCTATGAGACAACAGTTAAAGAGTTTATAAAGGATAAGGATGGAAATGTCAAAGGAGCAAAATGCGTAAAGCTTGACTGGCAGAAAGATCCAAAAACCGGTCGTATGAATATGACAGAAGTACCTGACAGCGAATATGTGATTGACTGTGAAGTGGTTTTGATCGCGGCAGGATTCCTTGGAAGCCAGAAGTACGTAGCAGACAGCTTTGGTGTAGAATTAAATGAGCGTACTAATGTAAAGACTGCATGTCCGAAGTCTTATGCAACAAATGTTCCTAAGGTATTTGTTGCCGGTGACATGCACAGAGGACAGTCTCTGGTCGTATGGGCGATCCATGAGGGCAGAGAGGCAGCGGTTGCGGTTGATTCCATGCTGGTTGGATATACGAATCTTATGTAACATAAAATAAAGGGAAAAGCTCTCTTTTGAGAAGCAGGCTTGTTATAGTCTGTTATCCGAAGGAGAGCTTTTTGTTGTGTGCCCGGAGCAGGAGCCGGACTGACTGTTATTATAAATTTAAATAAGCCCTTCTCGAAAAGAAAAGGGCTTATCTAATATCTTCAACAACAAAGAAAAAAATTATGAATTAAGAACTGTCTATATAGTATCGGATAATTATGAACAAATTATGACCATAAAAACAACTATTTGAAAATATATATTGTTGTTTATGTTGCTCAGTGCTTAGCATTAATCTTCATCTTTAAATATCAAGTAAAACTTCAAATTCAAGTTACTTTATTGCTTTAATATTTTTAAAAGGAGTCCCAAAAAAATAATTAGAAATCGATTTAATTATATCATGAATAAGTAACAATTTAAACTCATATAACAGATGTAATATGGTTTAGTCTCATTATAAAGCGTTCCATTTATTAAATCTAAAGATAGTATTTTGAGTTTGCATTTGATTAATTTATCAGCTTTTTATAATTGTCCTCTATTAGTTATTGTTGTAAGAACATTCCTAATTTTCTTTTTTATTTTTAAAAAATAGTTTTTAATTATCATCTTCTAAAATAAATCTAGTATAAGTATTTTTATATTTAGTTAATGATGCGCTTATATCTATATAATATACACTTGTTAAAATTCCATCATAAGGGTCAATTTCAGTTCTGTCTAGTACTCCACCAAGAGATGTCATTGTCTTACTTGACGCTATATTGCTAGTTTCACAATCAAGCATAACTTTATCTAGACCAATTTTTTTAGCTTCTAATAATCCTAGATACAAATTAATTTTATTATAACCTTTACTTCTTTCTGTAGGTCTAATTCCATACCCAATGTTACCACCAAACCTTTTCATTTCTTCGATTAAATTCCATCTAACATTAATCATACCAATTAACTTATTATCGTTTTTTCTTATTAATAAAAATGTTTTAGATTGACACCTACCATGTTTTTGGCATACTCCTCATTTTTCATATTCAAGCATCTATCTAGGGTTTCTTCAAATGATTGACCACTAAGTATTTTGTCTAATGCACCTGCACCATTAACGTCTGAGTTATACAGCACAAATTCGTTTAAATAATCTAAGATATCTTTTTTTCTTTCTTGTGATGGTTCTTCTAAATAAAACTTTTCCATAATGCTCCTACTTGTTTATTTTCAAAATATTTTCTGGTTAAATTTTTGTTAACATTACTAACTAAGGTAATTATAAAGCAAAATATTAATTTATAAAAGAAAAAGATGGAGTTTTATCCACCTTAATTAGTTATTTTAATTTTTTTCTTATAGAATAATACTCCGATAAGAGTGATGAATGAAAGAGAATTTAACTGCGCTTTATTATGAATAACTTTTCTGCTTCTTTATCCTTTTTATGACCATTTGTTAATAGGTTTGATAATTCTTCTTCTGAGGTTTGGCAGATGTGATGTACTCTATCTGTTGCTTGATTTTCAGCTTATGGATTCCACCAAACGTCTAAATGAATTACGATATCAGCACTAGTTAAATTTAAACCTGTTTCACCAGATTTTAAAGTATTTAGGAAACAGTTAGTATTATCTTTATCAACAGCAAAACTTTCTTTTATTATGTGCCTTTCTGGTATAGATATTGCTCTACAGTATAAATTATTGTCAAATTTTTCTTGAATTGTTTCTTGTTTCATAAGTACTCATTTGTAAAAATATTACGTTATATAGTACATTATATTTTGACGTTACATTCAATTAAAAAGATAGCTCTATTATATTATCTATCTTCTAGGCAAGTGCCACCATTATCTTTAATATACTTAACTATTTTTTCTAAGACTTCTTTAGGATCACCTGTTTTAATATTATATAAATCTAAGTCATTTATAATATTTATATCACCAACATCATATGATAAACTGCCATCACTATTATTTTTCATAACTGTATAGTTACTTATCTTACCATTATAATAACAAAATCTGCCTTCTCCAGTTGCAGTAGGCTCTGCTGTATAATAGTTGGTACTGTAAATATAAATTGAAACTATACATAGAAGTATAAAAATAAGTGTTCCTAAAGTTATTCCAACTGTTTTTACTAACTTAATAATTAATTTAGAGTTACTTTCAGTTTTATCAAGTTTTGTTAAAATAGCATTTTCTTTTCCAGTTAATTCATCTAAACTTAATTTAAAGATATCACATAGCTTAGAAGCCTGTTTTAGATCAGGGCTTGTCTCATTAAGTTCCCAGTTAGATATAGTCTGCCTTGTAATACCAAGTTTTTCAGCTAAGTCTTCCTGACTTAATTTACATTTTTTTCTTTCACTGATAATTTTTTCTCCTAACATAATGTTCTCCTTTCTATTTTTAATTTTAACTTTTTATAATTTATATTCTACCAAATTTCTTTGGAACAAGTGCAAAATTATTTAACATTTAAAAAGACTACTCTTTATATAAAGTAATCTTTTTATTTTGATATTCGTTTAATATTTTTATCCAAATATCATTTTCAACATTACGCATCTTTTTAGGATGAACTAAAAATCTTACTGATAATTCTATATGATTATTATTTACTCTAGTATAAATAATTGGTTCTAAATGATTATAATAAATTCGGTATTCTAGTGAAGCATCACTAACTTGTTTATCCATTTTTTTAGGTATTTCTTTAATAACTTCATTATTATTTACAATCTTTAAAATTATCTTTTTAGTTGCTTCAACGTCTGCTTCAAGTGGAATATTAACATTAATTTCATCCCAGATATATTTAAAAGCAGTTGTATAGTTTTTTAGAGCATATGAAAATATATAACTATTTGGAATATTTACAATCTTACCATTGCTTTGCTCGCCATTTTCTTTATCACTTACTTCTAGTACTTTAAAAGAAAGCAAGTTAATTACGACAACATCACCAATAACATCATTAATTTCTATTCGATCTTCCAATTTAAATGGTGCTCTGGCTTTAATAAAAATACCGGCAAAAAAGTTAAGGATAACTTCTCTTATTGCAATAGTAACTCCAGCAGATACAAATGATATTATTGTTAGAAAATTACTTAAATAATCACTCCAAACAACAAATAATCCTCCTATAATAAAAAGATTAGATATAATATTAATATTCTGGTTTAAAAGAAATAATGTTCTACTATCCTTATTTATCTTCTTAATAATATATACAGATATTTTAGCACATAATTTACATGATATTATTATAAGAAGTGATAAGATTAGTAGTTTAAAATATTTTTCATTGCCAGCTAAAAAATCATCTAATTTAATGTTAAATAAATTTAATAATTGCATAATAATCTCCCCTTTCAAAAGTTCCATTATTGTATCATAATAAAAGATAAATGATTAAGGAATTACCATAATTTATGCTTGATTTACTTTAATTTTACAAACCTACTTAACATATAAATTTGACGATAGTATATATTTAGTGTAAACTTTTAAGTGGTGATTAAACAAATGAATATTGGAATAGACATCGATGGAGTTATTACTAACATAGATTTCCTAGGCATCTTAGGTAAAAAGAAACCAATTCTTGATAAGGAATCTAGTAATCTAAAAGTAAATAACTTCCTTATAAGAAAAATATTATATAGAGGTATCGCTTTTTATTCAAAACATTCTAAACTAAGAAGTGATGCTGCTAAATATATTAGTTTATTAAAAGATGAAGGTAATAGGATTATAATTATTACTAAGAGAAAGTTTGCTAGTGAGGAAACACAAGATGGAGAAAATATTAGAAGGCTTGTCGAACTTTTTCTTTTGGATAGAGGTATTCCTTATGATAAGATTGTTTTTTCTAAGAGTGATAAACTTGAGGATTGTATTAATGAAAAAGTTGTGATTATGCTTGAAGATAGTCCTAAAAATTCAGAGAATATTTCTAAAAGGATTCCGGTGATTCTTATGGATACGCCTTATAATAGGAATGCATCAGGTGATAACATTTTTAGAGTTGCATCTTGGGAAGAAGCATATGCTTTATTAAGTGCTTTAGGAAAAAGAAAGGTGAAAAGTTATGAAAAGAACTAAGTTAAAGGAAAGATGTTTACCTAATTATACTAAGGGTGAAGAAATTATGAACATGACTAGTCACATTGTTGGTGGTGTCATTGGAATAACATCTTTGGTACTCTGTTTGATATTTTCAGTTAAGCATCATAATGGTTATGGAGTGGCTGGTTCAATTGTTTTTGGAATATCAATGATTTTACTTTATACTGTATCAAGCGTTTATCATGGGCTTAGAAAAGGCACTGCTAAGAAGGTTATGCAAGTTATCGATCACTGCACAATATTTGTATTAATAGCAGGTACATACACGCCAGTGTTGTTATGTTCAGTTAGAACTTATAATTCTAGTCTTGCTTGGTCTTTATTTGCAGTAATCTGGTTTTTTGCTATATTAGGTATTGTTTTAAATGCGATTGACTTAAAGAAGTACAAGATATTTTCTATGATATGTTACTTACTTATGGGATGGTGCATTGTATTTACTGCTCCTAACTTAACACCAATGATTGGTAAAGGAGGTATGCTTCTTTTAATATTTGGAGGAGTATCTTATACTGTTGGAGCAATTCTTTACTTAATTGGAGCAAAAAAGCACTACTTTCACTTCGTGTTTCACATATTTGTAGACATAGGTAGTTTATTACACTTCTTATGTATCTTACTTTATGTTATTTAAGAAGAAAATGCTAATTTTATGTTGCATAACTAAAGAAATTCTGCTAAAATGAATATATCACATGGCGGAATTGGTGAAGTGGTTAACACGCCGGATTGTGGCTCCGGTATGCGTGGGTTCGATCCCCACATTTCGCCCCATTTAATAAAATAACGACATTTAGGTGTCGTTTTTATTTTAATTTAAAGAGAAACATCCATAGTAATGCTTTTGCATACATATAGTTTTGATTTTTAGATAACATTTTTCTGTAATAGTCTAGACTTTCAATACTTGCTGAGTATTTATCAGCGAATGTTAGAATGAATCCTTCTATACTTTTAGGTGGTATTGGTGTTACTGGCCACATATGTTTTTTTATCATGTCTATTTCTTTATTAGATAGATCAAATAGTTTACAAGCGTTTATGCTGGCGAATCTTCCATGCTTAAAAGCGTGCCATCTGTGCCAAGAACTCTTTATTCTCCAGTCATATAAATAAAAGTCGTGAAGCATTCCAGCACGGGCGACACTTTTATAATCTAAATTTAATTTTTTACAAATTTTATAACTAATATAGGCAACTTTATATGAATGCTCAAAAGTACTTGTATCACAGTGCTGTCTAAAGTTTTTCATATCAAGTACATATGGGTTATCTATAATATCTTTAATTATTGTATTAAATTCATCATCATGAGTCATTTTTATCACTTTCCTATATAAGTATATTACAAAGAGATGTAAAAAACAAACGGTAATGTAAATATGCACTAGTTAAATTAAAATGATATATGATATACTAGTGAAGTGATGTAAATGAAGAAGTATAGAAGTTATATAGTTGATATGTGCACAATTATGGGATGTAATGCCTTTGTATATTTTATTAGCCAGTATATTATTAAAAATTATCATTTAATAGGCAGTGCGTTAGATAAAAGAATTCCTTTTGTTATAGAGTTTATTTTAATCTACTCTATTTGGTATCCTTTAGTTATATTTACAATGTTTCTTTTATATAAATACTGTCCTGATAAGTATAAGAAAGTTAAAAAAACTGTATTAGTTTCTTTAGTTATCGCTTATATAATTTTCTTTGCATATCCAACTAAAATTATAAGACCTGAAGTAAATAGCTTTAATGATTTATTTTCTTTTATTGCGTATGTTTCATTTAAGGCAGATAACCCAGTAAACTGCTTTCCATCATGTCACTGCTTGTTATCATTTATTATGATTTATGCTTTATTTAAGGAAAAAAATATTAATAAGTATTTACGAATAACTTTAATAATATTGTTTTTTATGATAATCGCATCTACTCTTTTAGTAAAACAACATGTTATTGCTGATGTTATTGGGGCATTTGTCATTTCTATATTTACTGCGTTTATTTTTCCAAAATTAAAAGGGCGTTTATCATGACGCTCTTTTTCCTATTACTTCGCCCATTTTAACGACTGTTTCAATATTCTCATTGGTGTTTTTAAGGATGTCTTTATCAATACTTACATTGTTTACAAGAAGGATTATTGTGCTACCACCAAATTTAAAGTAGCCTTTCTCTTCGCCCCTTTTAAAGTTACCTTCAGTTTTTTCATTAACAATTTTACCAACCATCATAGCACCAACTTCACACATATAAATGTCGTCAAAGTTTTTGGTATGAAGCATTGATACTTCCCTGCTATTTTGGATAAAAACGCTTTCATTTTCAACTGCTATGGGTCTTACTGTATGAAGGCGACCTTTAATTATTTTTCTACTATCAATAGTACCATCATCAATAAATATGTAGTGATGATAATCTGATACTCCTAATCTAAATATTAAAGCATATCCATTTTCAAATCCTTTTACATCTTCGCCAAACAAGTCATTTAAACTATAGGTGCTTTTCTTAATTTTGAAAGAGTTTTTACCACTTATTTTGTATGCACTAAGTTTAGAATCGGCTGGGCTTATGAAGTCTATATCATTTTTGCTTAGTGGTCTTTTTCCTTTTTTTATTTTTCTTGTAAAAAAGTTATTAAAACATTTATAGTTTTCTTCGTTATAGTCATTCATATCGATGTTATTTTTAATAATAAAGTTTTTAATCATTATTTTAGATAGCCGAGAATTCATGAAAATTCCGCTTATTTTACTTATGAATGGTAGATATAAAAATTTTAGTAAGCATCTACCAAACGTGTTTTGATAAAGAAAACAAGTGAATTTATCTTCTTTCTCATAATATATTTTTTGTTCATTTCTCTTTTTATATTTGTTTTCCATAATAGCTCCTTGCATTGATTATATGATATTTTAATTAAGCATTTTTTACAATTTTAAAAGTTACATTTTCTGAAGATTCTGATGGAAGCATATTACTTTCTGGCTCTCCACCTTTTACAACTTTATAGATTTCATTATCATCATCATAATCATAAGTCCACTCTAAGGAAGTAACTTCTTTTTCGGCATTTGCACATTCCCATTCTTTTTCAGTAGGTAGTCTATATCCATCTGCTTTTTTATCAAAATATATATGGTCATTTTTTAAGATGTAAGCTGGTTTTAGTTTATTTTGCAGACTTAATTCATTACAAAAGGTTATTGCATCATACCAGCTAACGTTAGTAACTGCTTCATCATCTTCTCCATCGATATTTAGTTTAGTAACATGATTATAAACTTTGTTAGTTATTTCATTACTTATATAAAATTTATCACACTCTTCGTTTTTAATAAGTGTCATTTCGTTTACTAAGTTAATGCTTTCTTTGCTAGCTTCTTTTAGATAGTATTTTCTGTATTCAACTATTCCAAATACTATAATAATTAATAGCAACGCTATAGAGATAAGTTTTTTCATTCAAATCACCTACTTAAATTATATAGTTTTTAAAACTATTAAGTCAAGAAAAAAGACTACTTTGCAGTGTAGCCTCCGTCAATTGAGATTATTGCTCCTGTCATAAAGCTTGATTCTTCACTAAGTAAGAATTTAACTAATGTTGCTATTTCATCATCTGTTCCAAGTCTACCGATAGGCATTTCTTTTGCCATTACTTTTTTGTATTCGTCTGGCACCCCGGATAGGATTGCTGTATCAACAAATCCTGGAGCAATAGCGTTTACTCTAATATTATTTTCAGCATATGCTAGAGATAATGTTCTAGTCATTTGATTAATAGCTCCTTTTGATGCTGTGTATGCAAAGCTGTTTGGAGCTCCAACTAGTCCATACATAGAGCTGGTGTTTACGATGCTTCCACCGCCATTTTTGATCATATATGGAATTACATATTTATTAACTAGGAAAATGCCAGTTTGATTAACTCCAATTACTTTATTCCACTCTTCTAAAGTGACATCTGCAGGTTTATTAGCTCCACCACCAATACCTGCGTTAGCTAGTAAACAGTCTATTTTGCCGAACACACTAGCAACCATTTCAATACTTGTTTTAACGTCGTTTTCATTTGATACATCGCACTTAATTCCAAGTACGTTGCCACCTAACTTTTTACTAATTTCTAAAACGTTATCGTTAACATCTAATAAAGCTACTTTAGCTCCTTCAATAAGTAGTCTTTTAGCGCTTGCTAGTCCTATACCACTAGCGCCACCAGTTATTACTACTACTTTATCATTAAACATTTTTATCAACTCCTATTCTCACAATAATTATACTATGATTTTTCTCCTTCTACAAGCATATTTGTGATTAAAATGCCATAGCCTGTACTTGGTTTGTCAACTATAACATGGGTTACCGCACCAATTATCTTACCATCTTGAATTATTGGACTACCACTCATTCCTTGAACTACTCCGCCCGTTAAATTTAAAAGATTGTTATCTGTTATTTCAAAGTGAATGTTTTTGATAGTGCCTTCTTTTTTATTATCTATATTAATTTCAAAGGCTTCTTTTTTTTCTTTATTTATAACTGTTAGAATATATGCTTTACCTAATTTAATGTCATTAAATGTACCTACTTCGTAAGTTTCTTTATCGCTTATGTCTTTTGTATAAATACCATATATTCCGTTTAGAGTATTTTTTACAATATTTCCATAAATATCATTACTATAGAATTTGGCATTTTTAGTACCAGCATAGCCTCTAGCACTTGGTTCTATATTGGTAACACTGCTTCTAAAGATGGTTCCTTTTTTTACTTCGATTCTTTTCATACTAGCGCTTTCAACTATTTCATGGCCTAGTGCTCCATATATTTTAGTTTCTGGATCGATGTATGTAAGTGTACCTATACCGCTTATTCCATCTTTTACATATAAACCTGTTCGGTAGTTATCACCATCTTTATATAAATTAAAGATGACGTCAAATTTATCTTCACCACGTTTAATTCCTATGGTTACTTTATTGTCTTTTACATTTTTAGAAACTTCTTTTGTAAGTTCACTAATGGATGAGACTGGGGTATTTGCTACTTTATAGATTATATCACCAACTTTTAAATTGTTATTGTTAAGTTTTCCACTAACTCTATAAAAACCGACAATCATTATTCCATTACTTTTTATGTCTATTCCGATACTTTCTCCGCCTGCAATAATTTTATTTGAGTATGCTAAAGCATTTAATGGCATTATTAAAAGTATTAAATATAGAATTATTCTTTTCATATACTTCACCATTAATAGTATGGCTTAAATATATAAAAAAACATAACCAATTAATGGCTATGTTTAGTGTTATAGTTATCTAGAGATGCAATAAGAACTGCTCCACATGCATTACCTAAGATCATAAATAATATTGAAATTAGAGCCTTAATAGACCAAGCGTGGGCTAATGATATGTAGAACATATTAGCAATTGAGTGCTCAAATCCAGCTATTATAAAAACTACTACGCATATTATTACTGATAAACATTTGACTAAATAACTTTCACTTTTCTTAAAGTTATTTACGGCAATATACATAAGTATTCCACAAAATATAGCTAAGATAAACAAACTTAAATAGTTATCATTTATCTTTATATCTACTAAATTTCTTGCTTTACTAGATATTGTACTTATTCTAGTAAAAGTAATGCCCAAAGCACATATAAAAGTACCAATGAAGTTACCTATAATAGTTGAGATAAGTTTTAGAATATAACTTTTTTTATTAATTAAGATATAACCAACCATTCCCGTAAATAGATTCATTTTATATATACATATTGTAAGTAAACCTACAGAAAATAAGCATGCACCTATAAAACTATTTGCTGAATTTAGATAAACTGTTCCCCCAATACCAATCATAATGCCAGCAAAAATGCCTTTAACTAGATCTATTAATAATTCTTTTTTCATACTATCACCCTTAATAACAATAGTACATTATTATTTTAATATGTGCAAGATTAAAATTATGACCATCTAGTGTTTTGCCCTGTTTACATACTTATTGTGTAAGGGTGTTCACTGCTACCATTCCCGGTTACGTAGGTCGTCGATATAAGAGAAATCGAAGGGCGAACCGCGCTGCTAGAATTCCCGCTGGAGCCATCGAAGTTGCCATCGAAGCTGCCAGCGCTGCCGCCAACGCTCCAAACGTAAGCGTTGTAACTATTGAAGGTGTAAGGAGACAAAGACCACCACCAAGTATTATAAGTAGCTGTAGCATTTTCTTGTAAATATGTTGTTGTATTATTTTTACCATATGCATATCCAGCAAACGCTAGTTCATCTGCTGTTATTAAGCCTACTTCAGATGTTATTTTACTTAGTTCTCCATTACATTTTAAACTAGGGCCAGTGCCTCCAGCACTTTTACTTGCGCTTACTAATCTTTGCGTAGCACCATAATATGTTTCATTTGTACCAAATCCTAAACCATTAACATTTTTATAATTCATTGGATTATAAGTAGTATCCGTCACATTTGTTTTATCATTACACCATACAGTATCATCTATTACACTTTCATATGCTGTTAGATTATTATTATACCAAGTTTCTAAATTAGTTAGTATTGTACTCTTATGAGTATTAGCATGTGTAGCAGGATATGTCCTAGAGCCTAATGTTCCATACTTAAATCCTACATAAGCATTGTCACTACCACGTAGATTAAATACACTTTTATAAGTTGAACCATTATAGTGAGCAAATGCTGCACTTGTACTATTATTTGCTGAATCACAAGGATTAGCTGCTTTTTTAGTATTATCATTATGTAAGATAAGTTTTACTGAACCATCTCCACTAACTCTTACTATTCTCCAGCACTTATTAGCAAATTCTACATAGTTATTTGTTACTGCTCCTCTAAAATAATAAGACGTACCATAATCATCTTCTGTACTTGCTAAAATAGCTTCATCAGCTGTAGATACTGCTACTCCTGGAGTAGTAATAGTTTTTCTCAATTCATTATTATCTCTTAAAGATGCAAGTAATGTTCCACTTCCAGCATCATACCAACCATCAGGAGCAGGAACCGCTGTAACAAATGTCGCATTGCATTTAGTACTTCCTTTTGTTATTCCGCTTGTTGTAAGAACCCATTTAGTACCATTCCATTCTACTTTACCTGTTCCTGTAGTGCACTCTACAGTTCCCGTGTATGCATTTGTTGTTGGAAATGTTGTACTAATCTCACCATTGATTGTTATTGCTAATGTTGTGTCTGGTGCATTCCATTTTGCTTCATAAAGTTCTTTTGGTTTTAATGTCCAATGAAATATACTAACTATGCTCATAATAAAAAGAGAAATGAGCGGCAATTTTTTGTTCATAACTACCTCTATCTTTCTCCTTAATTTTATAACAACCCCCCCCCGTGTCAAGTTAATTTTTTGTTAATAACTTTTGTAGTGCACGATATGGAAGAGTTGCACATGTCTTTCTGCTTTGTTGTTTGTATATCTCATCAAAGGCTAGTGCTTCGTCCATGTTTTCTTTATCATATTCTTTTTCATTTACCATATTATCAAAGTTTTCAATATATTTTCTGGCTTCTTCTATGGTCATACCTATTATTTTTTTAATCATTATTGAAGTGCTTGCAGTTGATATAGCGCAGGCTTCACCATCAAAGTAGGCATCTACTATTTTATTATCTTCAATTTTAATAAATACGTTTATATCATCAATACAAGATATATTATTAGCGTTTGCTTTTAAAAAGCCATCTTTAGTTTCTTTATGAAAAGGGTTACTATAATTATCTAGAAGTATTTCTCTTTTTAGTTCTTGGTCCATTATTCCATCATTTCTTTCATTATTTTATCTTTATTACTTAATAGTTCGACTAGGTTATCTAGTTCTTCATATGTATTATAAAAGTATAAACTTACTCTAATAGTGTTTTTAACTCCTATAGATTTTTTTAATATTTTAGCACAGTGATTACCTGCTCTTACACATATATTGTATTTATTTAGAAAGTATGCAACATCTTGACTGAAGATGCCTTCTACGTTGAATGCTACAATGCCACTGTCAGCTTCTTCGTTTACTATATTAATAAAGGGAAGTTTTCTTAGTTTATCAACTAGGTATTCTTTTAATCTTTGTTCATGAAGCATGATTTTGTCCATGCCAACACTTTCTAGATAAGTAACTGCTTCACCTAGGCCAATTGCTCCAGCAATGTTTGGTGTTCCTGACTCTAGTCTATGAGGAATGTCTTTTAGGTAAACTTCGTTTTCATTATCAAATGATTCGTTCATGCCTCCACCTAGTGTTAAAGGTTCTACTTCTTCTAGTAGTTCTTTTTTACCATATAGAACACCAATACCAGTTGGTCCACACATTTTATGTCCTGAAAATACTAAGAAGTCAGCATCGCTTTCTTTAACATTAGTTTTTTTATGAGGTACACTTTGAGCACCATCTACAACGACAAATATATTGTTTTCGTGAGCCCATGCGCATATTTCTTTAATAGGTCTTACATCACCAACAACGTTTGTTATTTCCGCTATACTTATTACTTTTGTTCTAGGAGTTACTACGCTTTTAACGTTATCTAGGGTAACATGTAAGTTAGCATCTAATGGTATGTATTTAATAACAGCTCCTACCTTTTTAGCTAGTCTAAACCATGGTAATACATTACTAGCATGCTCGGCATTCGTAATTACTATTTCATCGCCTGGCTCTAAGAGTTTTTCAAAGAAACCTGTTGCTATAATGTTAAGTCCTTCAGTTGCTCCAGATGTGAATACTACTTCTTCGGTATCTGCTCCAATAAACTCGGCTATTTTTTTTCTAGCATTTTCAAATTCAACATCTACTTTATAACTGATTGAGTAATCACCTCGATGAGCGTTTGCTGAGTATGTTTCGTAATACTCATTCATTTTATTAAGCACACTTTTTGGTTTAAAAGTTGTTGCTCCATTATCTAAATATATGATATCTTCTTTAAACATTGGAAAGTCTTCTCGGTGCATTATCTCACCTCCATTTTGAGAATTTCTTTTATTTTTATTAATAACTTATTGTCAGTTATTATTTTAGTTAAATGTCCGTTACATATTAAGGCTTTAGCATCGTCATAGTTTATTCCTTTAGCCGTAAGGTAGAATATTTCATCATTAGGAACACTACTTATAGTAACCATATGATTAGCGATTACTTTACTTGTACTAATTAGCATATTTGGTATACTTACTCCCTTGCCACCATTAATATTTATTAGTCTGATGTTTTCAAGCAATTCGTTATCATTTTTAGAGTTTTTAACGTAGCCATCTGCTGTTATGTTACTAGTACCTTTATCATTTATTCCATGAATGTTTTCACATATATATGCATTATTACCTAAAAAGTCAGTGATTAAACTTAAATTGTAAGTATCTTTGGTAATAAATGAGTGATTTAATGTTACGTTTGCATTATCTTCACAAGTAATTGTAATTTTACTGTCTAGTTTATCAATTATGTTAAAGTAGTTTACTATTAAGGAAGCTCCTTTTCTTATAATAATATTTAAATCAGTAATATTTGCATTAATATTAAGAGTGCTAGTGCCTAATACTTCTACGGATTTAATATCTTGATAAATATATAAATTATCATCACATAACTTATTATTATCTACTATAATATTATTCATTTTTTTCCTCATCGCTTACTCTATTTGTACTAGGTATGTTAGAGTATCCCTCATTTTCAATTAGATCGGCTAGTTCTTTACCACCGGATTTAACGATTGTACCATCTTTTATAATATGAATATGTTTAACGTTTAGTTTATCAATTAGAAGTTTATGATGTGTGATAATTAATACGGCTGCATCATGAGTTTTTATATATTTATTTAGACTATCACAGACAACATTTAAACTATCAACATCTAACCCACTATCTAACTCATCTAAAATGATTAGTTTAGGTTCAAGCATCCATAAGTGCATTACTTCGCACTTCTTTCTTTCACCACCACTCATGCCTTCATTGATGCCTCTATGAATAAAGCTTCTAGGTACTTTTAGTTCGTCACAGATATTTTCTAGTTTTTTGTTAAATTCAAAGATAGGAACATTTTTTCCAGTTCTAGCACTAATTGCTGTTCTAAGCATTTCGGCATTGCTTACGCCTGGAACTTCAATAGGATTTTGACTAACTAAATAAATTCCTTTTTGGCTTCTTTCATTAACGGGCATATCCTTAATACTTTCAGCATCAAAGATAATATCGCCACTTGTAATAGTATAGTTTTCATCCCCCATTATTGTTTTACAAATAGTACTTTTACCAATACCATTTGGACCCATTATTGCATGAATTTCACCTTTATTTATGTTTAAATTAAAATCATGCAAAATATTTTTATTTTCTATATCAACACTTAAATTTACAATCTTAAGCATATACATCCTCTTTTCCAATAAAACCGTTTTTATTGTAGCAAAATTTAGCCTAATTTTCAATTATATATAAGCAGTTAAAAAGGACTAAAATTAATTTTAATCCTTGATAAGTAAAAGTGAGCCATTATATTCTAACGCCATATCTAGATCATTTACTTCTAATGAAGCTTTTATATGATTATTATTAATATTATCAAACTTCAAAAATATATCACCATCAATATAATCAATAAATTTTTTATCGCTATATAATTCAAACATCTTTATTTGTTCTTTAGTAAATATTTTATTTTCAATTTTTTTAAAATCTTTCTTATCAAAAAAGTCTATATAGAAACTTAAGTAGCCACCATTAAAATCCACCGATAAAAGTATACTATAACCTTCTTTTTTATTAATTTTAGACTTAGTAAATTTAATGGTTTCTTCAAGTACTTCACAGTCTTTATTATTTATCTTTAACATTATTATTCACTTCCATATCATTTTTATAACAGATTCTTAATTCCCATATTAAATTTAAAACATAGTCTGAGTATTCGCTTTCATTACCCATATTATCATTACAAATATATTAAAAACACGCCCATAATCGTTATTATTCATTTTTTAGTCACCATTTATTTTTATTATAATCCTTTATTTTAAAGAAAAACAAGTCTCTATTTAGTTAGACTTGCCTTTTCTTCTTTCTGAACTTTTTTAATTATAATTTTTTCTCTAGTTGCATCAATAGGTACTACTGTTATGTCATAGCCTTCTTCTAAAGGGTATTTTTGTAGTATTTTTTCTAATTCTTCATCATGGGTTATTTTTGAAATTTCAATTATTTTTTCTTCCATTATTCCTCACTTTTGTTATCTAATTTTACTAGAACTTCTCTAGGTTTAGAACCGTTTGGTCCCCCTATTATTCCTCTTTCTTCTAAAAGATCAATGATTCTTGCTGCACGGTTATATCCAAATCTAAATCTTCTTTGAATTAGAGAAGCACTAATTTTACCGGTTTGTATTGCAAAGTCAACTACTTCGTTATACAGCGGGTCATCGTACTCTTCCCTTGAACAATCTGGTTCAACCATATGATTATCTGATAATTCAAGATTAAAATTATCATATTCAGTTGATCGTTCATGTAAAATATAATCTACTAATGCAATAACCATTTTATCATCAATTTTATAAGACTTATATTTCCCATCATATATATTAAGTGAAGAATTAAAAAAATACTCATATTCGCCTAGTTTTTCAGCACCTTTTTTATTTAACAACAATCTTGAATCCCGTTCAGAATATGCTTTAAAACAAACTCTATTTGAAAAAAGATTTATAAAATTAATATTCATCATATCTCTACTAACATTACTTGTTGCAGCAATAATATATATGCCAACCTGTCTACCTTTTTGAATTATTGAACTTATAACTTCAATAGTTTCATTTTTTGAATATTCAATTAAATCTAATAAATCATCTATAATAACAATAATTTTAGGTAAACCCAAATTATTAGTTGTATGCATCATTGAATTATATTTTTCAATAGTTTTTAGTCCACTTTCAAAAAGCAAATCGTATCTTCTTTGGATTTCAATTACTATTTTATTAAGAACAAGCATTGATTTGCTAGGATCAGATACAATTGGACATAACAAATATGGTAATCCATTAAAAGAATTATATTCCAGTCTCTTCGTATCAATAATTACCAATTTACTATCTTCAGGAGTACTCTTTAATAAAATATTAACTATAATATTTTCTATAAAATTAGACTTCCCAGATCTTTGAATACCATATACTAAACAATTAGGATAATCTTCAAAAGAAATGTTATTAATTTTATTTTTATTAGTTAATGATATAAATGCATTTAACTTACAATCATTTATAGAGTTAAGTAATCTTTCATCTTTAATATAATTTGATACATTAGGTAATTTATATTTATTATCTACTGAGTTCATTTTTTCCATACACCTCTTTCATCATAATATTTATAAATAACTACTAATATCTTGCTAATTTCTTTATTTAAAAAATCAAGTTTCAAATTTTTCAACTCATTAACAATTATAGGGTCTTTTAAATCATCAATCAAGTCAGATTGTTTTTGTCCTAAATCTTTATGACCATTTAAAAATTCTTCACAAATTGCCTCAACAGTTTCAAAATAATCAACAGCCGCATAATATCCATTAATATACCCAGGATGATTCTTTTTTAATATATCATTGTAAAATGTTTTAACTTTATCATAATCATCACGCTCTATTTTAACTTTTCTAATTTTATTAAAAATAATCGAAATAATAAGTGCAATAAATACAAACGCAAATATAATTATTCCAGCCATAATAAATATGTTATCTATTGTATCCAAAAGTATCACCTATATAATTATAACATAAAAATTAAATATAACTGAAATCAATAAAATACTTTTTAAATTTTTTAAATTTAATGTTCGTACATAATTTCATAAAAAAGCAATAGCTTCTATCCTCTTCAGAGGGGCCTGCTCTCTTCAGTTAAAAGAGACTAAATTGCGTTAAACCCTTTAAATATGAGCCTTTTTATATTGACATAAACCGTCATTAACCGTAGCTTTTTAGTATTTTTGTACCTGAATTGTACCTAAAAATTATTTTTTATCTTTAACATAAATAAAAAAGCCTAATGCTAAGCTTCTAATACAGATATAACATTATCTAATTTTTCTAATAATATTTTAAATGGATATTTCAACATAGGATCTTTTATATTTTTATTCTTTAACTCTTTATTTAATTCTTTTTTAAATTGTTTTAAACAATCTAAATCAGAAGCATAGTAATCTTTTAAATTTGCAAATCCATATATATGATCTATTGAATACTTAAAGTAATAAACATTTTTAATATTTGAATTCAACAAATTTTTTATTATTCTTTTATAATCAAGTGCTGAAAAAAATTTTTTGTCTGTTAGTGTTTCTGGTTTTACCTGTTTAACATATTTATAAAATGCTAATGCCCAATCATCGTTTTCGAAGATTTCATCAAGAAGGATATTACTCTTAATTGTGGAGCCACTTTTAATGTCATTCTTTATTTGTTGAATATAATTTGAATAAATATGTGATGCGGCGCCATCTGAAAATAATTCATATTCATCAATTTTAATATTGTCTCCTGACGAAACTTTTAATCTAATTAATTCAACTATTTGCTTTATAATTGGTTCTTTATAATCCATAGCTTCTAAACATGATAATTTTTTAATTATTAGTCTATATAATGACGGACTATACTTATTAGATTTAATATTATTGTATATGTCGTCTAAAATCTTATTTATTTCAGCCGATGAATAATACCAATATTTATTTAAAAGATTAAATGGATCATCTTCTGATAATTTATCACAATTTGAATCTGCAAATTCTTTTATTGTTTCTTCTATATTACTTTTTTCTATGTAATTATATATCAAATATTCATTAACAAAATCAAAATTTAAAAACATATTTGATTGGAATATTGAACTTTTATCCTCATTGTATGATATATAATCGAATCTTTTATCACTTGATAAACTTCTTATTCCATATCCTTTTTTCATAGAAATGCAACCATTAATAATACTTGAACATATATTGCTGTATATAAAATCTTCTGATATTCTACATTCTTTTACAAAATTATTTATATACTTATATATATGATAAAAATTATCAAAATAAAAATCTAATGTTCTAATATTGTTAAAGTTATTAAATTTCATTATATTAATAACTGATAGCTTGGTATTATTTAATATATCATAAAAATCATCTATATTTTTGTATTTAAAAGCAAGATTATCATATATTTCTTCTAATTTAGGAATAAATGTGAACTCTTTGCCTATGAGTTTTTCTTTAATTATCTTATATTTGTTATTTTCATTATATAGATACTCTATTCTATTTTTTAAGTCTTTATTATCTAACTTTCCATTTTGTTTAGGGCTATATCTATCAGGTTCTTTCTCATTATCATAGAATTCTATTTTTTCATTAGTAGCAGTTAATATTTTTAATTCAATATTTTCTGATTGAATTTTATAGATTTCATCTTCATTAGCAATTAATATACATTTCATATTATTGTGCTCTACAAAATCATTAATAAATCCCATAATTTCCTCTATTGGTATATTGCATCTTTCTAAATCATCTATTACCAAAATAAATTTATCTAATTTTTCATATAGTTTTAAGATTCCATAAAAATCTTTTTTATTTAGTGATGAAATATTAATATTAAACTTTAAATACACTAAATTATATGTAACAATCCAAATTAGTTTAAATAATAGTTCATATAAGAATTTGAGTAATTTAAAAATCAGAATAGGTATAAAGAACAATACTTTAAAAAGTATTTTTTCATGCAATTTTCGAAAAAACTTACTTATAAAATTTGTGGTTGCCTTAGATTTTATTATTTCTAAATATATTTTTTCACTTAATTTGTCTATAGAAGAAATACCATATAAAGATATATATAATGCGTTGTTATATCTTTTAATTATATTTTTTTTAACAAAAAATGTTTTGCCTGTTCCCCATTCTCCTTTAATTAAAATTGCATAGTTAATTAATTTATTTTTTAAATAATCATCTATTATATTTATTAAATCCATTTTATTTCCTCCGTTCAAAAAGTTAGTGCATTTCATTTTAATAAATGAAATATTTTCTTTTTTATGTATTATAGTATTATTTTTCATACAAATACAAAACACTGTTTTTAATTATTTGCAGTTATAAATTCTTTTGAATCTTTAAATTTTGCATTTGACAAATATTTTTTCCATTCTTTTATTTCGTCACTATTCATATTATGAACATAAATAGTAACGTTTTTAATATACGATATTTTATCTATTAGAGATTTATCACCATATGGAGACATTCCGAAAATGTCTATATATTCAACATGGTTGAGTTTTTCATATATATCACCTTTACCACTATCAAGAAAAAGGTCATCTGAAGGATAAACAGGTAATCCACACTTACCACAAAATAATCCTTCACCCACATAACTATGTTTATCAACAATTTTATTATCCGGAATAAATATAATGTCACTAAAATCTAATTCTAAATAATTTGTAGGGATTGCTTCCAAATGTAATGAATATTTTAAAATATTTGAAATAATATTTTGTCCTCTATAGTTAGATAAGTAATTATTAATGTTACCATGTAAATAAATGCATTTATTTTCTTTATCCCAATCTTCAACGTAATTAAGCGTAAAAACTTTATCATATTTTTTTATTTTATTCTCGTAATCAATCGAAATTATTGGTTTTTTATATTTTCCATCAACAATGAATAAGGATTCGATTGAAATAGAAGCGATAAGTTCAATTAATCGAAAACAATCATTCCAACAAAATTTATTATTTATTTTTAATAAGTTGTAAAAGTAATCAAACAAGTTTCCGGATAATTGTTCAATTCCATTATTATCTTTTAAAATACTATCTTTTAAATCTTCATAGTTTAAACTATCTATGCATAAACATTTCTCAAATAGCTTATATTTTGATTTTAAGATAGATAAGAATCTTGTTCTAACATTATCTATCATTAAATAATCATTATGATTAGCTATGTTAAGACCATTACCTAATAATAAACATTTCATATATTTCACATCACCTAAAGATATTTTATCAAAAAAATTATCAATAGTCACTTAGAAAGAGAATAGTAACAACTTCCTAGTTGTGACAATTTATCTTACTTTTATGTTTATGATATGTCTAACTTGCTCCTCTTCATTCAATATTTCGTATCCTAATTTTTCATATGTCTTTTTCCTTTTAAAAAACATATTTCTAGTTTTTTCAAAGTTGTCGTCTACATAATCATAAATTAAAATCTCTTTTTTGTTATCATCTCTTCTATGTAATCTTCCAGCATACTGTGTAACTCTCGTTTGATCAGATATAGGCATGGTTAGAAATAACACATCAAGTTTTGAGTCATCAAACCCCTCTCCTATGTAAGATCCAGTTGCTGCTATAATCTTATTTTCGCCTTTTTCAATTATATCTTTTGTTTGAGTTTCATAATTTTTAAGTATTTTTTTACCAATACCACCATAATATTTAAACACATTAGTTGTATACGTTATTAGTTTATCATATATATAATCCATCAAGTTTAGTCTTTCAGTTAATACCGAGATATTTTTACTTTTTCATCTCTACTTAAAACTTGTTGTTCTTCTTTTGTTATTTCTAAAAATTGTTGATTATCCTTTTCTCTCAATAAAACTAATTTACTCTAATATTTCTTTTTCACTCATTTATTTTTCCTTTCATTATCATTTTTTTACTTATTCTACCATAGATAATAAATTATTTCAATGGTGAAATATTTACTAATTTAGTTAAATTTAAATAAAAACTACGCATCTCTGCGTAGTTTAGTCTTTGTTTTCAAAAGCAAGTAAGTTTTTGATGTCTTTTTCTGTTAGTTCACTGATGATGTTTTGATCCATGTTATTTGAGTCTATTAGTCTATTACTTAGTTCTTTTTTCTTTTCTTGTAAATCAAGTACTTTTTCTTCAATTGTCCCTTTTGAAACTAATTTTATTACTTCAACAGTGTTTTTTTGTCCAATTCTATGTGCACGGTCTGTTGCTTGGTTTTCAGCTTGTGGATTCCACCATAAATCTAGGTGAATAACTATATCAGCAGAAGCTAAGTTAAGTCCAGTTCCACCACTTTTTAGCATTATTAAGAATACTTTAACGTCATCATTATTATTAAAGTTATCTACTCTAGTTTGTCTTTCTTTACTAGATACTGACCCATCTATTTGGTATGACTTTATACCAATACTATCAAGCTTATCTTTTACTAAGTTAAGTGCTGTTCTAAATGAAGTGAACACTAGTACTTTATGGCCATTATTTGTTACTTCTTCTATTACACTTAAGAATCTATCTATTTTATTAGACCCACTAGTATAATCACTATATACTATTTTAGGATCTATACAAATTTGCCTTAGTTTCGTAAGAAGGGGAAGTATCATAAATCTAACTTTAGACATTCCACCATCATTTAGGGCTTCTTCAATAGCTTCTTTTACTTTGTTTAGTTCTGCTACATAGATTTTCTTTTGTTCATCACCTAACTCTATAAATATATTTGTTTCTATTTTTTCAGGAAGTTCTTTTATAACGTCTTTCTTTTTTCTTCTTAATATAAATGGACTTATTTGTTTAGATAAACTATCAAGTAGTTTGTTTGTGTCTTCATCAAATTCTTTTACTTTGTATTTACTAGTGAATTTATCATATTTAGATAAGTATCCTGGCATGATATAGTCAAATATACTCCATAATTCAACAGCTGAGTTTTCTATAGGAGTTCCTGTTAATGCAAACTTAACATCTGCTTTCATGCTTTTACATGCTTTTGTTGTGCCAGCTAGTGGATTTTTTATGTTTTGAGCTTCATCTAATATAACAGCATGATAGTGCATTTTTTCATAGTACTCTAAGTCTTCTCTTAATAGACCATAGGTTGTAATGTAGACATTTTTGTTTGTATTTTCTATTAAGTCTTGTCTTTTGGTTTTTATACCATTTACTATTTTTACTGGAATATCAGGTGCAAATTTTTCAAACTCTCTATCCCAGTTATAAAGTAAGCTAGTTGGTACTACTATTAGGAATTTGTAAGTATTATCTTCTTTTAACATTTGTTTTATGTAGTAGATTAGTTGTATTGTTTTACCAAGACCCATTTCATCAGCTAGTATTCCACCAAAAGAACATTTATCTAAGTTATAAAGCCATTTTACACCGGTTATTTGGTAGTCTCTGAGTGTTTTTAACTCATCAGCTGTAAGAGTTAAATTAGCATCTTTATATTGATGAAAGTTATTAATAAACTCTTTAAATAAGTTGTCTGTTTTAATAATAGAATACTTGCTATCTTTAATACTGTCTAAATAAATAGCCCTGTATTTCATAACTGAACCTTTAGCATTTATTATGTCTTCGTCAGTAATATCTAGTTCTTCAGTTAGATTCATTAATTCATTTAAATCACTGTCTTCTAGATCTACTATTTGATTATTACTTAACTTATAGTATTTCTTTTTTTCTTTAATGCTTTTAAATATATTTACTATATCATCATTACTTATTCCATCTAAATTAAAATCATAACTTAATATGTTATCTTTTCCTATCGAGAATGTACTAGATACTTTAGTTTTCTTTAAACCTAGTTTTTTAAAGTTTTCAGTAGTGTATACAGGATATTTTTTACTTATTAAGTTTAGTCCTTCATCTATTAAATATACTATTTTATCTAAATCATTCATTATAATCTTTTTATTATTTATGATAAAACCAAAAGTTTGTAAGTAACTAATTAAATTGGTTTCAAATTCCACATCTCTTAGTACATTAGCTTTGTTATCAAAGTAATCTATTTCTTCATTATATTTTAGTTTTATATTACATATAACATTATCTTTATTTAAGTCAAAGTATAAAGATACATCTGGTTCATTAATTATTTGTATTTTATCTTTTAGGTTTTCATTTACTTCTACATGTTTTTTTATTATTGGAAGTACACCACTAGAGAAGTCTTTTAATCTATTTTTGGGTATGATTAAACTAGACATATTTTGTTTATATAATAAAAATAATAGTGATATGTCTTTGTTAGATAAATAGTAAATATTAGAATTATTGTATGCATAGTTATAACTAATTAGTTTGTAGTCTTTTAAATCAAAGTTAACTATGTAGTTATCTTGATCCATTTCTTCTACTGTACTTTCAAGAGGAAATTCTTCTAGTATTTTAGTTATGTTATGATTATTATATGTGAAAGGGTAATCTTGTTCTTTTAATAAATCTAGAAAATTATTTATTTCTTTATCATCAAAATTGTTTTTATTTAAGTCAGGATGAAATCTATTTATGTATTTTAATACTTTTGTAGCTTTTTCACTAAAGTAATTGCTGTTAAAATCAAAAGTAAAATCTTTACCAAAAGTGAACTCGTCATCTTTTCTATTTGACGCCTGTAAGAATTGGTTTTGTTTGTTATTGTATGAGTACATCTTATTAATACCTACTTTTATTTTAACATCATAATAAAAGTCTATTGAAGAGGATAGTATGTCAACTGATAAGAATACTTCTTTTTTAACTACAGGTTTATTTGATTTTGAAAGTATGTCTAAAATATTGTTTGATATTTTTAATGGATCTGGTTTAGCATAGAAAATTAAAAATGCATAGTTATGAAAACATCCTACTAAGTGAACACATGAATTAGTATCTCTAAAGTTACTACAGTTACAAGAGTAGGATAATATTTCTCCAGCATCATTTTTTCTTATTACTTGTCTATATTTACCAACATCATAATAGTATGAATTAGTTTCAAAACAGTAGTCCGTGTAACCTTTATCAGGATAGTCATGTTCATCAGTAACTTCTATACTATAGCTAGTTATTAATTCACCACGTATGATATCAGAGTAAGCAAATCTTTTAAGAATGTAATCTTTATTATCAAGATACATTTTTCTATTAGTTACATAATCATTTTCTTTTTCGAACATACTATTTCACCTCATTTTGTTAGTATACCATATTTTGCTAAAAAAATATAGATACAGAGAAAAGAATCATGAAAAATGAAAAATACTTTAGTCTTTTTGCTAAAGTATTTTACTAGTTTTTCTTATTATATACATTATCAATTAAATATTAAGTTACTTTATAGTAATTATATTAGTAAATTAATCATTAGACACAGTTAAGTTAATGGGATCTTAGCATCCACTTGTAGTTTCTTTTATTGTGTATGGGTCACTTGCTGAGCCATCTCCACTAGAGTATTTCACACATGATTTTAATGATAGGGCTGGACGCACCCCGTAAGTGTCGTGGATGTCGTTGCCGCCCAAGTTGCCAGGATCGGAGGAACCGTACACGCTGAACACGTAAGTGTAGCTGCCACCCCAATAGTTAGGAGACAACAACCACCAAGTAGTTTTACCTGTAGAGCTTCCGTTTGCACTATTATAATACCATGTTGGTGCATTTGTACCGTATAGTCCACCTGCAAAACTTACTTCGTCTGCTGTCATTAATGCTATTGGATATGT
>OIGD01000427.1_pt1 | contig 50307 bp, 39 predicted proteins | sample 1582211 | NCBI WGS metagenome assembly OIGD01 (sample SAMN04414078, study PRJEB24778) | human gut metagenome | material: faecal | host: Homo sapiens
CTAAACCTCCCGAAGTTCGCAAAAGCTGATATCGGGCAACCGCTTGCGCCGCTGCTGGATTACTACCCGAAGCCCCTGCGGGGATTTATCTCTGACCGGGTAATGTGCTGTATACTCACAAGGCAGAAATTTCTGTAAATCCGAACACTATAATGACGCCGGACGTATACATGATACCATATATCATTATAGCACACCAATACATATTTTGTTTCCAGAATATTTCGGTGCAACGGCAGGCGCCGCCGTTCTTTGCAGCCTGCTGTTCCGTACAGTGCCTTCGTTCCTGACCGGGTCGCTCGATTTATTCCTATTTTCAGCGCCAGTTTTTCTGATGACTCCTTGTAGTACCTGCCGTTTTTTTCTTCTGACATATCCTTATCAATTCAGGTATTTCCTCTTGACATTCCGGAAAAAAAGTGATATAATCCAAAATGAACAATGTTCATTTTGGAGGTAACGCTGATGAATCCACCTAATACATCAAGAGAGGAAATTATGAGAGTCAGTCGGAAAATTGTATCTGAAAAAGGACTTCCGGCACTGAATATGCGGGCTCTGGCGAAGGAGTGTGGAATTGCTCTGGGAACGCTGTACAATTACTATTCAGACAAGGACGAACTGGTCGTTGCCGCAATAGAAAGTGTGTGGCAGGACATTTTGGAAAAAAGTGCGCCGGACAGCGGGGTCAGATTTTCGCAGTATGTAACGCAGACCTATGCGCATATCATTGAGAGACTGAAAGATTATCCGGATTTTCTGGCGGCGCACTCAATATCGGTCGCAGGTTCTGCGAAAGGAAAGGCGCGCGGCATGATGGAGCGCTGCTTCGGTAAAATCCGCGGGGAACTCCACGCAGCCCTGCGGGAAGACAAAAACGTTGACCGCAGCATCTTTTCAGAAACATTCCGCGAGGAAGACCTTATTGAGCACATACTCGACACTATCACGATTTCCATAATAAACGGCAAGCCGGACTGCGCCACCCTGACGGAAATCCTTGACCGTTTATTATACCGCTGAACAAAAGGAGAATTAATATGCAGGCTATATTTGAAACCACATTTGATGTAATATATCTTTTAACCGTGATAACCCTCGGAGTATTCATGATCTGCAAAAGCAAGGGGAGAAAACAGTATCTCCTCTACGGAATTATGGCGGTGACGCTCGGCGCGGGGGACTCGTTCCACCTGGTGCCGAGGGCGGTTGCGCTCTGTACCACCGGTCTTGAAAGCTACACCGCCGCTCTTGGTATTGGAAAACTTATCACCTCCGTGACGATGACGGCATTCTATGTGCTTCTGTACTACGTCTGGCGCTGCCGATACAAAATCACCGGAAAGCGCGGAATAACAGCGGCAGTATGGGGACTTTCGGCTCTGCGGGTTATCCTCTGCCTTATGCCGCAGAACGAATGGACAAGCCCCGACGCCCCGCTTTCCTGGGGCATCTTCCGCAATATTCCATTTGCGCTCCTCGGATTAATGATAATAATTCTGACATTCAGAAGCGCCAGACAGAACGGCGACCGTGAATTCCGGTTTCTGTGGCTCACAATAGTGCTCAGTTTCGGATTCTACATTCCGGTGGTACTCTGGGCGGACGCAGTTCCGCTGATAGGCATGCTGATGATCCCCAAGACCTGCGCTTACGTCTGGACTGTACTGATAGGGTTCAACTCCCTGAGGAATGCCGATAGAAACGAAAGCGAGGCAGACAGGTGAATCGTCCTTTCTACCATGTAAAAAAACGCGCGCTGCTGGCAATTGCCGGGTGCGTATGGCTTGCAGCAGGATTCAACGTTGCACGCCTTGGGGTGTTGTCTTATATCAGTCTTGATGAGATCTCGGCAGTCCACATACTGCTGTCGGCCGTTGTGTTCGGTATATTCGGGTTTATGTTCTACCGAATGAGCGTCAGGCATACGAAAAGGATACGCTCCTATCCCCAGGAAACAAGACCCGTCTGGAACTTTTTCGACCTGAAATCCTATCTCATTATGGCATTCATGATGAGCGGCGGTATATGGCTCAGAAATTCCGGACTTGCGCCTGAAGTTTTTATTGCAGTGTTCTATACGGGTCTTGGCTGTGCCCTGGGTTCCGCTGGCATTTTGTTCTGGGTGAATTTTATCAAGGGTGCCAACCCACAGGGACATACTGAAGGTACCCTCTGAAAACCGGTATGAAAAGCAAAAATCAGAATTTATCAGCAGGGATCATCTCCGGCAGGCAAAGTCACAATGAACACGGTACCGACTTTATTTCCAGGCTCTGCACGGACGGAGCCGCCGTGGAGTACCGCAATTTCATGCACGAGCGCAAGCCCGAGTCCAACGCCGCCCATCTGCCGGCTTCTTGATTTATCCACACGGAAAAAAGGCTGAAATATGCTTTCCCGGTACTCCTCCGGTATCCCGCAGCCGGTATCGGAAACTCTGACGACCACATCGCTGTTCTCCTTATGCACCGAAACGCTGACAGAACCGCCCCGCCGGTTATACTTGACTGCATTTTCAATAAGATTGAACACCAGCCGATATATCAGTGCGTCGCTGCCTGTTATCACGACGTTGTCGCAGTCCTGTTCCATTGTGATATCATTCTGACTGGCAAGAGGAGTAAGGTCAGTAATGATCTCCTCTACGAGCGGCGCAAGCTCAATGCGGTCAGAGCGTGGCGCTGAACTGAGATTGCTCATTTCAAGAAGCGTATGCACCAGCCTGGAAAGCCTGTCAAGCTGCTCTGCCTGCGATCGGACAAGTTCAGCCGTATCGCCTTCCATATTCTTATGCTCTGCGGCAAAAAGCTCCAGCTTTGTCTGCATTATTGCGAGCGGCGTGCGAAGTTCATGTGCGGCATTCCCAGAAAACTGGCGCTGCATTGCAAAAGATTCCGAAAGCCGGTCGAGCATCAGGTTCACCGAAACGCTGAGCTGCCGGAATTCCTTTACAGTGTCTTCATTGAGCCGTATGTCCGAGATACTGTCCTGGTCTATCTTTTCAGCCTGCTGAGAAAGCTTTCTCAGCGGTTTCAGCGCCTGTCCGCTGACGAAGTAGGCTATTGCGGCGCTGACAATAGTCACGGCAACCGTTATCAGCCAGCCTTTCCGCCCGAAATCCGTCTTTACATCATATGCTTCATCTGAAAACCGGCTGATAAATTCCGACATCTGACTGTCCGATATCTCAATCGCAAGACCGTCCGGATCTTCGGAAGATTCCGGCGTATATTCAAATACAAACCCATTGAGCGAATCAATGCTGACAGCCCCGGAATGATAAAGCAGAAGATTAAGGCATATGCAGGTTCCCGCGATCAGCAGCGCTGTCAGCAGGGTTATCCGCCATTGCAGTGACAGTCTTTTCATTTGTCGTCTCCCCCTATCACATAGCCCTCTCCAACACGGTTCACGACCGGGTCGTACCCAAGCGCAGCACGTAGTTTCCTGCGAAGAGCCGAAATGTGAACGCGTATCGAATTACTGAAGCTGTCCACACTGCCGTCCCAGACGTGTTCAATAAGCTCTTCCTGGCTTACCGGGCGGCCTTCGTGCAGCATGAGATATTCAAGCACTCCGGTCTCTTTTCGGGTAAGTGCGACCGGCGCGCCGTCAACTGAAGCGATCCTTGTCCGGGTATCATATACGAGCCTTCCGCATTTCAGGCAGATGTCGCGCTGAATGAACTGACGGCGCGTCAGGCTGCGTATGCGCGCCTCAAGCTCCGCCAGATGGAACGGCTTGGACAGGTAGTCGTTTGCGCCCGCGTCCAGCCCCTCCACCTTGTCGGTTATCTCACTACGTGCAGAGAGAATCAGCACGGGAGTTTCATAGTTCACTGTCCGAAATTCCCGCAGTATGGTCATTCCGTCCGCGCCGGGCAGGTTGATATCAAGCAGGACCAGGTCGTAACGCTCAACGGCAAGCAGCTCGCGGGCTTCATTTCCATCGCCGCATGCGTCTGCTTCATAGCCGTCCAGACGCAGCTTTTTCGTGATATCGTCACGCAGGGATTTTTCATCTTCAACAACAAGTAAACGCATTTTTGTCTGTCCTCCATTATAATAGTATTTATATTATAGCACATTCTGATAAAATTTGTGTTAATTTCCGCTTAACAGAAAATTTATACTCACTGTGATATAATCATATCATCAAAGAACGGAGGATAAAATCATGACAAGAAAAAAAGCGCTTGTACAGTCGCTTCTGCTGCTTGCCGGAATATTGATGATATGTTTCGGGATATGGCGCGGAGAGGCGGAAACTGTTCTGTCAAAGGCGATACGGCTGTGTATGGAGTGTGTAGGAATTGGATAAGAAGAAAAAAACTAAAAAGATATGTTTCCTTGCCCGTTTCCGTTGGCTGATACAGGCGGCAGCCGTAATACTGACAAATATCCACCTGCCGAATTTCTTTAAGGGAACGTTATATCAGGGAAAAGGGAAATACGCCTGCGTTCCGGGACTTAACTGCTATTCCTGCCCCGGAGCCGCCGGAGCCTGTCCCATCGGCGCGTTTCAGGCGGTCATAGGCTCATCAAAATTCAAGTTTTCCTACTATATCACGGGCACGCTGATTCTTATGGGAGTACTTCTGGGACGATTTATCTGCGGCTTTCTGTGCCCTTTCGGCTGGCTTCAGGAGCTTTTGCATAAGATCCCGGTGCCGAAGCTGTCCACCCGAAAGCTGAAGCCGCTGAGGTATTTGAAATACGTCATACTGGCAGTTTTTGTTATAATGCTTCCGCTGATTGTTGTAAACGAGCTTGGAATGGGCGACCCGTTCTTCTGCAAGTATATATGCCCGCAGGGAGTTGTGGAGGGCGCTATTCCGCTGGCGATAGCAAACGAGGGCATACGCAGCGCTCTCGGAGCGCTGTTCTCCTGGAAAACCGGCGTTCTGCTGGCGGTTGTCACGGCAAGTATGTTTATTTACCGGCCGTTCTGCAAATGGATCTGTCCGCTGGGAGCAGTTTATGCGCTGCTGAACCATGTGTCGCTTTTCCAGATGAAAGTTGACAAGAGCAAGTGCGTTTCATGCGGCGCCTGCGCAAAAGCCTGCAAGATGGACGTTGACATCACAAAAAGCCCCAACCATTCCGAGTGTATCCGCTGCGGAATGTGCATGAAATCCTGCCCGACCGGAGCAATATGCTACAAATACGGGTTTGGAAATAAATCCGGCGATAAAGCCTGCAATTCAGATGAAACAAAGGAGATAACCAAATGAACAGAAAAAAGATAACAGCAATCGCAGCCTGCCTTATTATGGCGCTTTCTCTTACAGCCTGCGGCAGCCAGACTTCACAGCCGGGGCAGGAGGGTCAGTCCTCACAGCCGGCGCAGAATACCCAGACTGCGGACAGCAGCTCTGTAACTGAACAGAATCTGCTTGACGAAGAAAATAAGATACTCTCCGAAAACCAGGAGCTGTGGGAAAAGGTGTTTGGCGCTATGGACAAAAACGTCACGGACAGCGACCTGAGCAAGAACTACGGCGAGTTCCTGCTCGACGCCATTGAAAAGGCAAAGGATCAGTTCACTGACGAGGAATACGAAACTCTGCACGCAGGAGCGGAAAAAATACGCGATATTGAAAACCAGATAGCGCAGCTTTCGCAGAGCGATACAGCATCGGATACAGCATCGGATACAGCATCGGATACAGCTTCGGAAAACACTTTTCCGAAATTTGACGGATACGATCTTGACGGAAACAAGGTTGACAGCAGCCTGTTTTCTGAAAATGAATTTACGGTCGTGAACTTCTGGTTCAACGGCTGCAAGCCCTGCGTTGCGGAACTTGGAGAGCTTGACAAGCTGAACAAGAAAATAAGCGAACAGGGCGGCGAGGTTATCGGAATAAACGTTGAGACCCTGGACGGCAACGAACAGAACATCGAAACCGCTAAGCAGATACTTGAAACAAAGGGCGCTTCATACCGCAATATCTATTTTGATTCCGCAAGCGACGCAGGCAAGTTCTCACTCGGAATAATGGCGTTCCCGACCACATATGTGATCGATAAAAACGGAAACATAGTCGGCGAGCCGCTTCTCGGCGGCATAGACAGCGAGGAAAACCTTAACAAGCTTCTTGATACTATCAGCAAAGCAAATCAGGATAATTGACACGATAATGCATGCGTGGAAGACGATGTTATTCAAGCATGAAATATTCAACCCCGATAAATAACGCTTGCCAAGCGCCGTCTAATATTCCGTACACACAGAAAAGAGAGCTGACTTACAATGTCCGCTCTCTTTTGTATTATGCCTGCTTTGTGAATCTTACTGTGCCATCAAAGATGTGTTTTCCGTATGTGCTGAAAGCAGCCAGTCTGGGCGCTTTCAGCACACCTCTGATAACGGTCTGTCTGAACCAGATCCGTCTTACATACGCTCAAGGATCATCGTGCCAAATGCGATGGTCAGACATCCGCTCTCATCCACCGGTATTTCGGCGAATGGGTCTACAGTTTCCCCCAGAACTTCGCCCTCGACCTTGGTATCATAGAAGAACTTTCCGTTCTCCTCTTTCCACGTGGTCTGTTCAATCGGCGCGAATCCGTCTTCATCGATCACGGCGCCCTGCGACTTTGCCAATTCAAGCTTATCCTCAGGAACGCGCATAAGCGTGTTCATCAGGCCGTCTTCGGTAAATTCGATCCTGTTCGTGAGCATCATGATGATCTCGTCAGCGCAATCTCCTTCAGGCAGATTGTCCGGCGTGTAGGACACCGTGCCGTCGTCAGCGGGGAACAGCAATTCCCTGACTTTCCATTTCCCGATAATGTTCATTGTGACGCCTCCTTTGTTGATTAGTATATAGCTCATTGATCCATTAAACGAGTTATGCCCATGGGTCCTCAGATTTCGGCGTGCGGACGCCGGTCAGCAGATACTGTTCCCACAGAAACCATTTGCCGTCAGAGCCACGCTGACGCAGCTTTATCGGCCGTGGTGAATCCGCCCCGCCGCAGGGAATAAAGAGCTTCATGTAGCCAGGCTCCTGACCTGATACGTGATTTGATTCTATAACGATCGTGTATGGCTGTGCAGGAGTATAGTTGTTCTCAGGTGTCGAGCCAGCGAAGTAAGTGAATGGCAGATACGTCTTTCCATCACGGAACCGGTCATTCAGGAAAGATATCTCCTGTCCGTTCAGGGGGCGCGGTCCACGCAGGAAATTCAGCATCTCCGTGCCGATATTCTTGTCAGCCGCATAAGCGCAAAGTGCGAGGACAGTCAGGGCGGCCGTCTTGAACGGCGAATCCATGCAAGCCTCCGGAAGCGCCTGCATCTCCGCCAGGCTTTCGGGAAGCGCAGTGAACGTGAAAGTTTCACGTTTTGAGCCTATTGCAGACGTAGCCGAGTTTGCGGCTGTGTTGATCGCCTGATTGGCCGTGCTTTTAAGTTTGTCGAAGATTCCCATTGTAAAACTCCTTTCAGAATGAATTATGGTAACCTCTAAAAACCGGGACACGAGCAGATTTCGTACATGACTTATATCAGATGCTAGGCGTCAAACCGCAGTAATACTGTATGTATTTCAAGGTTTGACAACGAAGCAGATGATATAAGTCATAGAAATCTGCCGTGAAGGAGGTTTTTAGAGGTTACCTTATGACTTCAGCCTGCGCCTTCGCAGACATAAAGTGTGTAATTTATCCCGTTTCCAGGATATTTATACGGTTTGGTGCAGCCTTTATCAAGGTACACCGTACCCCACCGGCAGTACTCAGCCGCATCAAACTCCCAGTCCGAGGGAATCCGGAAAGTCTGTCTTACCGTTCTGCCATCAGAGTAGAGCAGGTTGAGCGTCACGGTGCGCAGCGGCTTTTTCCACGCTGCGATCGTATCCGGCTCGGTAACTTTCTTGCCATAGTCAAACTTTGCCGTGTAGTATGACACGTCGTTTTCATCGAACGACTCGACTTTCTTCAGTGCGAGGGTTCCGCGGTCAATTGTATATACGGTGCTTGAAGAGCCATAATCTATGAAGAACATTTCTTCTTCCCGGGTGCAGGTGAGACGGATAAAGTCCGCTCCATCGCCCGGAAGCATCATGTTGGCGACATAATCATCGAGCCATTCGGGCGAAGTGTCGGCAGGCATTACGCTGACCTTGCCGTTATCGTCGGTGTAAAAGCTGTACTCATCATAGTGTCCAACTGACCCTCCATCAATCCAGAAAGCATATCCGTTGTCAGTTTTGACCGAATGGGAGATCGCCCCGAATCCGTTTGAATAATCCTCGGTAATGGTGAGATTCTCATATATCGGGAGCAGGTTTGAAAGAAGATTTGCGTCATGAAGAAGTTCCGGCGTAAAATCAAGGTCGTAAAACTCGCTGCGGCTGAAGTCAGAGAGTGCATAGCCGTCATTTCCCTTATTGAACCCGATACTGAATACAATCTCCTCGACTGCGTTGAAGCGCAGATGCTCGCGTATCGTGACTACGAAAGTGCTGTCTCCGGTTTTCTCGCAGTTCACCTCAGAGGAAACTCCGAGATACGAACGAAAATATTCATAAATATCGGGAAATTCCCAGTAGGTTTTGCCGTCGTTGACCACGCGTTTTGTGTTGACTGTATCCGGAGGAGCAGCGGCAGCTTCACCGCTCAGTATGACATTCTGAATTTCCTTCAGCTGATCCCCGGACAGCACGGCGTCGTCTGATAATTCAAGATTCGCCTTGTATGCCGCATACCAGCCCGCCGTGTTCCATGCGAACTCCGGCGTGTCCGTGTCAATGCTGCCGTTCCATGCCAGTGTGCGGTAGGACAGGGCGGCGGATATTGCGAGAGCTTCCAGGTCGTCAAATTCAGTGTTCTCGGTTCTGTATCCGGCAATACAGGAAATAAAGATGGATATCGCTGAGATGATAGAAGTAATTCTGTTCATGATCCTTACCATAGCTTTCGACGAGCGAAAGCTTTCCTTTCTCCCCGTTTCGGGGCGGTTCTCAGAGAGGATTCGTTTTGTCGGAAAAGTGCGAAAGTTATGGGATACGCGGAGAAACGTTCAGGCAGCTGCTGGCTGAAATACAGCCGACCTGTTCAAACGAGCGTTCACGCGCCTGTTTGTGTTATACTGTGCTTGATTCAAATAATTTCATGGGCTTTTCTGCATAATTAGGTTCGATCAGCGTTAATGTATCTTTTCTGCTGCAAGTGCATAGAAAGCGCTGATGAGTTCTTCTCCTGCTTCTATCGGTGCGGATTTTGATGTACCGTCCGTAAAGTCAAACGAGAGTCTGTATGTGGTTTCATCAAGAGCGATCAGGCCGTCGTTGTCCGGCTCCTCATACTGTCTGACCATTGTTACGAGCTGCCGGTTTTTTATGATCCGGAGTATTTCCTCTGCGTCGTTTTCATTTATCTTTTGTCTTTCAACTTCTGTATGTGCGCCGCTGCCGTCGATAACTGCGTCGAACGAAAAATACCAGGTGTTTTCATCCTTTTCAAGCGTATATGAGTATGAAGAGGAATGATCCATGCTGCTGCAGCTCACAAAGACAGACGTTATTTCAACGTTTTCTGCCGTCTCATAGTGCTTTTCTGCAAGAGAATAGAGATATCTGAGCGCCTTGTCGCAGAAAGCGGTTTCCTTTTCTATGCTGTTTCCATCGGAAAAAGTCATTACGGAGCTGTTTGTCGGTGCGTCGGCTGCATGGAGAATACTCAGCGGTCGGTATTTGCTGAGCCGGCTGATCTCGTCTTCCTCCCTGATGATCTCAAGGAATCCCTCAGCGTCTTCAGCCGGAATAGGGAATGAATCGAAAGATGTATACTGACCTTCCTTACTCTGCACATAGCAGCTAGCGGAAAAAAGCCAGTTTTCGTCCTGCCTTTGCAGGGAGAATGCATACACCGGATTGCACTCCGTGCCGTAATACGAGGTGCTGGCACCGATGATGTCACCGGCATTGTGTTTTTTATTTCCGCTGCACCCGAAAAGGAGTGATAGAATCGCCATAATTATTGTCACCCTGCATTTATAGTTCTTTTTCATGCTTGGTCACCTCTGAAATTCTCATGTGAGCAAATGACGGGCAGAAAAACCGCCTTCAATGGCAGGTAGAACGGATTTATCTTCCAAAGTAATAGTGCGCGGTTTCTGAGCGTCTGCTGAATCAATATGCTGTCCAGTGCTATTACGCCTATAAATAGACAATGCTTATTGTAAACACGCACTGCAAATCTTGCGGCAATATATTTAATGCTTGAAAATTACAGAAAGGAATTAATTTGTATAAAGTATAACATAAATTACAAAAAAATCAAGAGGTAAAACCAAAACAGACTGATATGCGTCAAGTTTTATTATACAACAAAGGAAACCTCTGAATACCGGTGCGAAAAGCAAAAATGGGCAGGGCGGAATGCCACTGTTCGTCCTGGAGATAACGCCGGGATCCCAGATGATTTCATAGCAAAAAAGGCGGCTTCGGGAAAACCAAAGCCGTCTTTTTATGACATAAGTTCAATTACTCAGCCACTATCGCCCTGAGTATCGCGGAAGCGTCCAGCGCGTTCATCACGCCGTCGGAGTTGAAGTCCGCCATGCGTGGATTCTCGCCCCTGGAGAATCCCACGATATCCTTTAATATCATAGCTGCGTCCAGCGCGTTCATTATGCCGTCGTTGCTGAAATCTCCGGGCAGGTCGCTGTATTCGCACACCATAACGACATACTCGCCGCCAGTGTACGCACCGGGTATCGCCGCTGTTCCGTCCACGGATATCCGCGTGCAGCAACGGAATTCCAGACCGCCGTCCGTCAGACGGTACACGTTCGCGAACTGACCCGCAAACTCCCTGCGGAACGTCAGCTTTAGTTCAGCCGGGATACCCGTGCCGCTTATTTTCAGGTCAGCGCCGAAAACTCCGCGCAGCCCGCTCCTGTCGGAGTTTCCGGGGAGCACGGTAAAATCTGCGGCAGAAGCAGATTTTATCGCCGCGCCGTCAATGATCCAGCTCTTTATACTGTCGATAATGAATTCCGCCTTTATCCTGCTGTCGGCTATCGCCTTTATCACGTCCGCAGGGACGGTGGTTTCACCGTTGAGCGAGATCACCGCGCTTCCGCCACCCTGCTTCATGAGGTCAGCTGCGATGTCCGCCCAGGACTTCTGAACGCCGTTTATGCCGGGCTGCGTTTCCGTGGCTGCCGCAGGTCTGGAGGGCCTTGCGGTTCCACCGGAGGAGTTACCGCCTGTGGAGGTTTTCCTCGGAGACATTTCGTAGCCGCAGACCGTGCACAGCTCTGGCTTTGCATAGGTCGCAGCGCCGCCGGAAACGTGATTTTCAGCCTCGGAGGCCGCGTCGCACACCTCGCATACATGCCAGTGCCCCGACTTGTCGGATTCATATTTTACTGACCATCTGTGCCCCGCCGCCGGAATGGTCTTGTGCTCGGTGGAGTATTTTTCACTGCAAACCGTGCAGTAAGTCACTTCGTCATAGGAGCCGTCCGCGGTGCAGGTCGCGGGAATTTCATTCTCCCTGACTGCTTCGCCGGGGGTGTGCCCGGTTCTTGCCAGAACAACGTTTTTCAGCGCAGTTTCCTGTGTTCCGGCTTCGTCAAGGAAGTACCTTGCGCAAAGCCCGCATTCCCAGTATTCGGTATTGCCCTCGGAAATGCAGTTCGGCTCTGAGCGGCCGTGGTGCGTGAGCTCTCCGTGACCGCTTCTCAGCGTGAGCGAGGCCGCCGGGCTCGGGTTCAGGATGTCGGTTTCGGCGAACCTTATATATCCTGTCACGAACTCGTCATGGCCGACAGCAGCGGCGTTTTCCGCACCCCAGTCTGAGCCGTCAAAGCTGAACTCCACGCCGGAAAGCTCCGTCACTATTTCAGCGGTGATATCGCTTCCGGAGCTTGTCAGCTCCAGCCTGAAATCAGACTGCGCGGGAGCCTGCTGGTCGCCCTTTGCGGCGAGGGTCACCGTGATTCTGAACGTGAAATCAGTGTAGTTCTGCGTTGGGAGGGTCACGGTTATTTCTGCCGTGTTTCCGATGGATTCCTCCGTATTCTCTCCGAGCGTGAAGTACAGCTTTCCGTCAGAGTACCGCGCGCTGTCTGCGGCGAGTATCCCGTTAACGTCGCTGACCACAATGGTTGCCGGGTAGATTTCCCCGGTGTTTTCGGGAAGTCCCGCGAGGGAAACGCTCTTTTCCCCGCTTGCGCCCCAGTAGCAGGAGAGCGCAGTATCAGCCATCGCCGGAGCCTGCGCCTTTGCTATGTCGAGAGTTACCTTAGCGGTGAGCGGCTTGTAGTACTCCGGGTGAACGTCGGCGGTGAACTCAGCCGTATACATTCCGGTATCGCCGACATTCGGTATATCGCCGCCGGAAAGCGCCCACCTGCCGGGAATTTCGTCAGTGCCGAGCATTGCTTTCAGCCCGGAAACGGACAGACTGCCCAGGCTGCCGCCGAACGTGCCGGAGGCAGTTCCGGAGCCGCTTGCGGTGAGCGCCGCAGGGGTTATCGTAAACGTCCAGTCCGGGGAGGTCACATCGCTGGCGGCAAGGTAGCACTCGCCCTTGGCAACGTCTATTTTTACGGTGTAGGTTCCGGGGGCTGTGGGATCGGCGGGGACTCCGTCCAGATAGTACTTTACCGCCGTTATATCGCCCATGCCTGTTTCGGAGCCGTCGCTGAACCTGCGCGCTTCAACGGCCGCAGCAAGCGGAAGCCCGGTGTACTCGGTATCGGCGGGCGCGTGGAATATGAAGTCATCCGCAACGGGGGTGCCGTAGTATATCGTGTACAGCCAGCCGCCGATGTTGCTTGCCGCATTGTAGTACTCGCCCTCTGCCACATCTATGAGCACCTTTATCGTTTCCGGTTTTACGGGTACGGCTATTTCGACGTTGGTGCTGCTGAAATAGTGCAGGGTTATTATTTTGCCGACTCCCTCAGCTCCGTCGTTTACGGTAACGGAAACGGGTTTTTCCTTGCCGTTATATCTGCAATCCTCCGGGGCGGTGAATGTGAACAGGTCGGCGGTAATGTCGCCCTTTACGATAGTGAATTCCCAGCCGCCCGAGAGGACAGCCGCCTTGCAGTTATCCCCCTCCGCGATGTCCGCCGTTACGGTGTAGGTTCCGGGAATAACGGGGTCTGCTTCATTTCCGTCGCGGTAGTATTTCAGTGTGACAGCCTGCGCCGGAGATTCCGGGATTCACAGTGATTTCCGCTTCCTTTGGCGCGCCGTTGTATTTAAGGTCTGACGGCGGTGCGAATTTCAGTTCAGCCGCCGTGAGAGCCAGTTTTTCTACCTTAACGGTGCAGTCCGCTGAGGTATCGTCTATAAACGAGGAACCCGCGCCGCTGTAATTCAGCACGAACCTGCAATCGTCGCCTGCAGCGGGGAGCGCAGAGGTGGTGACATTAGTTTTCGTGCCGTCCGGGAGCGCTGCGGCGGCTACCTCCTTATCGTTCAGCGTTACCGTGAACGAGCCGCTGCCAGCGGTGAGCGCAGTATCCGAATAAGCCTGCGTAACTCCGTCAAATTCCACCAGGGAATACACAGTGAAATCCGCCGTGCCCAGGTAAACCAGTGAATCCGCAGAGCTGTTCTCAAGGATCACGCCGGATTTGTATCCGATGGACGGCGCGCCGTCCTCCCGCAGCGAGGGATAATACGCGATCCCAGCCGCCTTGTCGTTCGCCTTTTTCGTCCAGAGCGTGGAATTAAGCCCCATCGTCGTCAGCGCGTCTGCGGAGGTCATCTGTAAGGTCGTGAGCCCCTTCGCCGCTCCCTCGAGGTCTTCGCCGGCGATTCCCCTGGCGCCGCTCGTGTCGGAGTTGTACCAGCAGTTCTTCACGTTGTCATTTTCGCTTCCGCATATTGCGCCAACATTTTCGGTTCCGGTCACGGTGCCGATGTTTATGCCATCTATGACCGGTGTTTGGCTTTCGCCGCATATACCGCCGACATTCCTGACGCCGCTTACCGCGTTTCCGTTAACGCACCGCCCCCTTGTACCTGACGCGTAACCAAAGATACCGCCAACATTATTTCTGCCGGTAATACTTCCGTTTTCAGTGATAATATCATACAGCCAGCCCGATACATAGCCGAAAAGTCCGACATTATCAGAATCAGGCTGATTAATTATCAGATTGGATATCTTATGTCCATCTCCGCTGAAATGCGCATAGAATGGCGTGACTTCGTTTCCTATCGGGGTGATATTTCTTCCTGAAAGGTCGATATCGCTTTGCAGGACGTAGTTTCTGCGCCACATTGCGCTGTTCTGTGTGAGCTTCTGAAATTCATCTGCCGTGGTTATGGGATTATAATATCGCCAGCTGTCACCACTCACCGTGAAATAGTTGTACATACGCAGCTCGCCGGACTGCGCCTTTCCTACGCCTTTAAGGCTGATGAGCGTGTAGTTGTCCGAGCGGTATCTTCCGTTTTCAGTGCCCTTGGTGTAGCTTCCTCTTTCCCAGATGTCGCCGGAAAAGCCGGATAGCCGACTGGTCAGGTCTTTGGTTTCAACAGGACCGCCAAAATCTTCCTTCAAGAAAAGATCCTTGGAGTAAAAGCAGTTTTTCGAGGGACCGGTACCGATATTACCGCCGATTTCACTGTTGCCGCATATCTCAGCCATGCTGAAGCTGTTGGAAACGTCGGCGCTGCTTTCCACCGAGCCGCAGATACCGCCGACAACGGAATCGCCGACCAGCATTCCTGTGTTGTAGCAGTTCGCTAAGGTGCTTCTGTCTGCGCTTTCGCCGCAGACGCCGCCGGTTTTGAGTATTCCTGTGACGGCTCCGGTGTTGTAGGACATCTGTACGGTGCCGCTGTTCTTGCCGCAGACGCCGCCTGCCGATTCCTTTCCGGTGACGGGAGCGTTGTTGTAGCAGCCGGTGATGGTTCCCGCGTTCAGGCCGCAGATGGAGCCGGTGCAGTTCCCGCCGGATATTTCGCCGCTTTCAATGCCAACGTATGTTATGGTACCGGTGTTATAGCCGAAAAGCCCGATATAGTCCCCGACCGCAGATATCTTCACGTTGGTCAGGACGTGGCCGTTGCCGCTGAATTTCCCGCTGAACGGCACGGTTTCAGTGCCTATCGGGGAGAACGATCCTCCCGTAAGCTGGATATCTCCGGCAAGGACGTAATTTCCGCCCCACTTCGTATTGTCCCCCGCGAGGTCAAGCAGCTCCTGCTCGGTGCTTATTTCGGTGTAGAAGTCCCAGTCGGGGGAGGCTTCCGTGCCGAAGTTGTAGTATTCAAGCCTTGTTTCTTCCTGATTCGCTCCGGCGGGGACAGGGTCGGCGCGGAGAATTGTTTTCTTTCTGCCGTCAACATTTTCCCTGACGTATCCCTCCGTCCAGCTTTCCGGCTTGAAAGAGTTTATTACCTCCTCAGCCGGGGCGCTGCTGGCAGAGCCGCTGACGTCCGCCTTACCGCCTATTGCGGTAAGCCCGCTGCCGCTGCTGTATATGCAGTCTGTGAAAGAGGAATGGTCGCCGCCGTTTCCGCAGACGCTTCCAAGCGAGCCGCTGCCGCTGACCTTTCCGGTATTCGCGCAGCCGCTGACGCTGGAAACAATTTCATGACCATTGGATTCGTAGCCGCTTACCGAACCGCAGATACCGCCGATATTTCCGGTTCCGGTGACTTCACCGGAGTTGAAGCAGCCGCTCAACGAGTTAGAATTTCCTGTGCCGCAGATACCGCCGACGTTTTTCGTGCCGCTGACCGCGCCGGAGTTATAGCAGTTCTTGATTTCACCGTCAGAAGAGCTGCCGCACACTCCGCCCGCCTGTTTCGGGCTTTCAACAGTGCCTGAGTTATAGCAGCCGCTTATCTTACCATAACTATAACCGCATACTCCGCCTGTTGTGCGGCCTTCATCATGTGTTCCCGCAGTGCAGCTTACGCTTCCGGTGTTTCGGCAGGAGATCAGCGTACCTTCGCTGTAAGCGCACACGCCGCCGATAAATCCGATATCTCCGATATCACCGCTTACCGAGCAGGAATTCGTGCAGTTTATAAGACTGCCGTTATTTACAACAGCAATTCCGGCAACGCTTTCCTTGCCGTATATTGAGCCGCCGTCCAGCGTGAGATCTCTGATAACGCTGCCGCTGTTGACCTCGCCGAAAAGCGCCACTTGGGACTTTTCAGGCTCGTTTATGTAAACGTTCTTTATGGAATGTCCGTTTCCGCTGAATTTGCCGTAATAGTTCTCTATTATCTTAACGTCCGTCCGGCTTTCAAGGTCGATATCGTTACCGAGGACGTAGTTCTGGTTCCACTTTGCTTTGTCCGCGCCGATATCCACGAACTGCTGGGCTTCTGTTATAAGCGTGTAGGTGTCCCAGTCCGGATCGGATTCCGTGCCGAAATTGAACACCTTGCGCTCCATTGCGGCGGGCGCCGCCGGAATGTTCTTAAGCCTTACATAGGTCATCTGAGCCTTGCCGCTGCCGTCCAGGGTTATGCTGCCGGATTCCCACAGGTTTTTGTAAAAGTTGTATTTATTGAGAATGCTGCCGCACAGAGCTCCGGTGGGAATACCAGTTACCTCTTTATCACCGCTGGAGGGGCTGAATACGTCGCTGTTGTAAAAGCTGTATGATATGCTGGCGTATATATTTCTTACATCATCCGAATGACTGACAGCATAAACTGATTCTTCTCCGGTTAGCTCCCCGGCATTTATGCAGAACGTTATGTAATTGAGGTTTATCCCCGCGATACCGCCAATCTGTTCTTTGCCCGTGATACTGCCGCTGTTGAAGCAGTTGCTGATCTGTGTGCTCTGGGCTGTGTTTCCGCAGATACCGCCGATGAACGAATTTGCGGTGATATCCCCCATATTCAGGCAGCCGTAAATCGTTCCGGTGCTGTACCCACAGATACCGCCGACATATTTTCCGCCCTCGGTGCTTCCGGTAATGTCCGCCGAGTTCCAGCAGTTTTCGATGGTTCCGGTGCTGTATCCGCATATCGCGCCGATTCTTTCAGCGCTGCCGACGCTGATGTTTCCTCTAACTATGCCGAGATTCCCTATTGTGCCGGAGGAACAGCCGAAAAGTCCCTGATCGTCCAGTCCGGCGGTAAGGGTCAGCCCGGATATTTTGTGATTCTTTCCGTCAAATGTTCCGGCGAAAGGCTTAGTAACAGTGCTGCCGTCTGTCTCACGTTCTCCTATGCCTATCGGAGACCACTCGCTGCCTGACAGGTCAAGGTCAGCCTCAAGCTGGAAATACTTTCCATGATATGTTTCGCCGCCGTTCACCTGCTTCGCCAGGAACGCAAGCTGCTCCGCCGTTTTTATGATGTACGGGTCGGAGCTGTCTCCGTTACCGCCTTCAAAGCTCTCGGCGGCTGTTCCGTCCCACGCTGCGGCAGCCGATCTTCCGAGCCCTGGATTTATGACGAACAGCGCCGCAATCAGCGCTATAATTGCAAGACCCGCGGTCAGCAGCCGCATTCTTTTTGCTGTCATGAGATTACCTCCTGTAAACTGTTCTTCTGTCTCTGTGCGGATATTCACCGCCAAACCAATATTATGCAAAACTGCTATTATTATAGCTTAGAAATCATGATTTGTCAATAGAACTGATCTGCCTTTCTGGGCATATGTCCGGAATTATTCAAGGGCAACACCGCACAATTAACGGATAGCGCCTTTGCCAGGCGACGCTTACTGCTTACACGGCGCTTGCCTGCATCTTTCCATTTTGGTGCATAATAACACATGATCTCCTTTAAAAAACTCATGTGAGCGAAAATGTACAGTGCGCACCATCTTCTTGAAGACGCGTTTGCCCGAAAAACCTCCCCACAGGGGTTCCCTATAATGACGCCGGACGTATACATACGGCCCGCCGCTTGCGGTATCTCCTATAAACGAGGTGCGGCGCGTGCTAGACTACGCAGTGACCGAGATACCGCCAGAGAAAATACTGATGGGAATGCCAAATTACGGCTACGACTGGACGCTGCCGTTTATGCGCGGGACTGCGGCGCAGAGCGTAAGCTTCACGCAGGCTGTGGATCTTGCCCTTAGATACGGTGTGGAGATACAGTTCGACGAGCAGGCGCAGACGCCGTATTTCTACTACACCGACAACGGAACTCAGCACGTAGTGTGGTTCGACGACCCGCGCAGCATAGATGCGAAGCTTCAGCTCATCGACGATTACAGGCTTGCCGGGGCGAGCTGGTGGACGGTCAACCGGTGCTACGTTCCGAACTGGCTGGTTTTGCAGAACATGTACGAAACGGTCAAACTGTGAATGTAAAGCGGCATGGCGCAGATATTTCGTGCCATGCCAAACATTTGTGCAGAAAATTGCGACGGTAAGTAAGACATATCTTGACAAATCCCGTGATTCATTGTAAAATATAACGGAACAATAATATACTTCATCAGGAAAGGACGATACATTTGATAAAGAATAAGATGAAAAGCCTGCTTGCTGCGGCACTGGCAGGAGCCCTGACGGTTTCCGCGATACCGGTCAATGCGTCGGCGGTTGTGAACAAATTCAAATACAATGGTTATGAACATAGTCATGCCGGCGATATTCTGAACGAACTAGGGAGTTACAGCGACGCCAATGCATTTGACGTTATATATGAAGGCGCGCATCATGGCGTTTCCGGCGGCGGGCTGGAGGAGTATCTCACGGCGCTTGAAACTGATTCCACCGACCGCGGCGATGTTGAGCTGATTAACGAACATACTGTCTATAACGTCAAGGATAACAGCGATAATGCTGCTTCCGGAAACAGCCGGCAAAATCTGCTGACATTTCCCGTGGACGTTAAAAGCTATGCGATGAATGCATTTCCGGATCCCCTGCATGAGGTTTCCAGCTGGAGAATGTGGGTCGGCGATTCCGGATTTAATGACATCGCCCCGGTCGCTGAGGCTAGCACCGCTGATTATATCGAAACTTCTGACATGGTGGACGCGATAAACGCATTGGGTTCGAAGTACGAGAATATCGCGCTCCAGTTGATTTTCAAAGGAATCGAATTCGAGGTACAGTACTATTCCGCGTTTGACCAGCCTTTAGGGAGCTGTTACACCATCAGCGACGAGAACCGCAGAAACCTTGACGCAACTTATTGTTTCGTGCATTACGTGCCTGATGTTGCCGTTTCCATGCTCAATGTATCTTCCGGCGAAGAGGCGTGGGATTTCATAAACCGCATGGTTCGCAATTTTGATGAATTCAATCAGGATCGGGCAAAACTTCTGCGGTTCGCTGAATTTGAGGTCCTTGACCGCTGTGGAAAATCCGTCGGCAGCTTTTCCTCAGGGCATTGCGACGAATATGAAAATAACAAGGCGTTCAAGTATGTGAAATCAGGCGAGAGCAGCGATACTCTGTGGCTGGTTTCCGATGGAAGCGGCGCATATCCGATGTTCAGCGCTTCCGGTGATAAGCTTGAGGAAACAGTAAATGAGTTCCTCGCGCAGCACACGGACGTCCAGAAGGTAACTCTTAGAATGTGCCCTGAGATGTATGTCACAAGTTCAAGCTGCTTCGACGGCGACGTGCTGGCTGATTTGTCGCAGTTCAAGCAGTATAATGTGACGGAGCTTCCGGCAAAAGCGGCTGATCTGTCCAGTGTGCTGGATCTCCAGGAGCACTATGGGTTTGATTTCGAAAACTGGAAGCTTTTCGAGGGCGTTTCCACTGGAGAAAACGGAGGCTGCAGGCTCAGCGAACTAGCTAATGACAAGGACGGTTTCGGCATTGATTCCATATCTGGGATCGCCGCCGGAAGCGTACTTGTGGCGTATATCCCGCAGGAGGAGCTTCCCAATGATATTATTCCGCAGGTGGATATAACCGTTGCTGAACCGGAAATCGGCGTAAAGTTCGCGGATACGGCGGATATTCCCTCCGGCGCAGATTACGCAGTGGATAAAGTATCGTGGTACCGCGGTGAAACCCTCGATACCTCCGGCGAGTTCGCTGCCGGCGAGCAGTACACGGTATCCGTAACCCTCAGCCCGGAGAAATACTTTGCGTTCGACGGAACGACCACAGCAAAGGTGAACGGTCATAATGCGGTTATCAGGGACTTCACAGCCAACGAGCTTGTGGTTGAGTATACGTTTGATAAGCTTCCGGAGGATATCTGGGGTTTCGTTGACGGCGAGCTTGCCGGTGAGCACCCGGTTATCAGCGTGCCCGACGGCGAGATTATTCCCGGCGAGGTTATGCAGAAGATAAAGAACAGCGGCAGGGAAGTCGAGCTGAATTACGGCGATTATAGCTGGATAATAACCGGCTTTGACGCGGATTACACGGCGAATCCGATCGACCTGAGAATAATAAGGGTCGCTGAAAGCAACTGGGCGGAAGCGGTAAAGACTGCTTCCGGACATCTGTACAAAATGCAGATATCCATTCAGCACAGCGGAGATTTCGGATTCACGGCGATGCTGGAGCTGAACCTCAGTGATGGCAAGCCGGCCAACCCGGGGACGTATTACGCAAATCTGTATCAGCTTTCCGGAGATCAGCTCAAATGGAGCGTATACTCCGACCTTGCCGAGGAAAGCGGTAAGTATATCGCGAAGCTTGAATTTACGCACGCGTCAGACTGGCTTGTCACCATTGACAGCGAGATAAATCCTGGAAGCGGTAATGACGGCGGCTCCACCGGAGGCTTCGGCAACAGGGTGAACGGAATTAAGAAGGCGAGAACCCTGAAATCCGAGGGCTGGGATAATATCGTAAAGGAGATAAAGTCCACCGGGGAAGGCTCGGTTATCGAGATAACCCTCAACGATGAGACCACCATGCCAGAGGACGCGCTCCAGGCAGCGATCGACAGAAAGATGAAGCTGATAATGGACGCAGGCTTCGGCAGAATATGGGAAATAGACGGCGCGAAGGCGGTACCCGGGAAGTACATCGACCTCAGCATTTCCGGCGTTGACGTCGGTATCCCGGAGGCTTCATATGCAGGTATCCTCTGTTCTGACAGCAGGCAGCTCAGAATAAATGCGCGTCTGCTGAACTTCACGGCTCAGCTCACGGCGTTCATCGGCAAGGACAATATCGGTCAGAATGCGGCGCTCTACAGCTACAACGACGAGACTGGGAAGCTCGTGTTCCAGGATATCTCGGCGGTTGACAGGGACGGAAACGTTATATTCAATATCAAGTGCGGCGGACGCTATTTCATCGCGCTCGGAAGCGAGGTGGCGCCTCCTGCGTATCTCTGCGGCGACGTTAACGGCGACGGAGTTGTAAACGCCCACGACGCCGCGGCTATCCTCAAGTACGCGACCTACGGCTACCCGCTCGACAAGCGCTGCGGCGATACCAACGCGGACGGCGCGGTAGACGCTCACGACGCTCTGCCGATACTTAACTATGTAGTCGGCAATGTGAAGTTGCTCCCTGCTGTAGGATTCAGGCAGTGAACCACAATTAAACTGAAACTCTCCCGCGGTTCTCCGAGGGAGAGTTTTTTGTGTCCGGAACAAGCGGGTGCTCAGATGGTGTCCATAAGCGCACCCAGCATTCGGAATACCTTCGCGGTGCTGCGGCGCTTCATGGAGTGCCTGCTGAGGGAATTCACCGCCATGAACGCCAGACCTCCGGCTATCAGACCGGCGGCGCTGCTCTTGATATATGCTTCCGTCTTTTTTGACATGGTGATCAGCTCCTTTTTGAAAGTTTACATCGATATTTTCTGCAATTTCAGAAAAAACATACCCGAAGCCATGCCGGAAATTGATTCCTCTGATACCTGGAACGCCCGGAAATATGTGCTTCAATTGAGAAAAATCACGTTTTTGAGCTGATTTTTTGTGCTTTTTGTAATGTTTGCATAGTTGAATTCATGGTTTCAACTACTGTTTTCGTCAATATGCTAAAATGCAATTTCTAGCACAAAAACTTGCAAAAATCGCTTGACAAAAATTCTTGTTTGGTGTATAATCAGACCATAGCAAAGGGGCTATGACAGACAGACTTCAATGGCGAAGCCTGCCGGTCATAGCCCCGATTTGTTAGCATATCAAGTCAATACGGGCTGCCGCCTCCGGTTATGCGGGACGGGCTGACAGCTTCAAAAACAGAAAGGGGACGGTTCTTAAATGAACACACTATTGACTTTATTGTCCGAGGCGGTAACGGTATTCGCCCCGGATCAGAACGCAGCGGTCCAGGCTGTCGTTGATGAAACGATGTACAGCGGCAGCGATGTAAACGGCATATGGTACCTTATCGGTGCCGCCTGGGTATTCTTCATGCAGTGCGGCTTCGCGATGGTCGAGACCGGTATGACGCGTTCAAAGAACGCCGGCAACATCATCATGAAGAACCTGATGGACTTCTGTATCGGCACAGTAGTATTTATCCTTCTTGGTTTCGGACTCCTGCTCGGCGAGGATACGCTCTTTGGTCTGGTCGGTATTCCGAACCTCGACATTCTCGGCAGCTTCTCGGACTTCAACAGATGTGCTGAGTTCGTGTTCAACCTCGTTTTCTGCGCGACTGCCGCAACTATCGTTTCCGGCGCGATGGCAGAAAGAACGAAATTCCTCAGCTACTGCATCTACTCCGGCGTTATCAGCGCGATCGTTTACCCGATCGAGGCTCACTGGATCTGGGGCGGCGGCTGGCTGGCTCAGATGGGCTTCGTTGACTTCGCTGGTTCCACATGTATCCACATGGTCGGCGGTCTGTGCGCCCTCATTGGTGCAAAGATGGTCGGTCCGCGTATCGGCAAGTTCGGAAAGGACGGCAAGCCTAACGCGATCCTCGGTCACTCCATGACCCTCGGCGCCCTCGGCGTATTTATCCTCTGGTTCGGATGGTATGGATTCAACGGCGCTGCCGCTTCCGATACCCACTACCTCGCAAATATCTTCCTTACTACTACAGTAGCTCCTGCGGTTGCAACCTGCACAACCATGGTTTACACTTGGATAAGACATGGTAAGCCTGACGTTTCCATGTGCCTTAACGCTTCCCTTGCAGGTCTGGTTGCCATCACGGCTCCCTGCGCTGACACCGACTGCCTCGGCGCTGCGATCATCGGTCTGGTGTCCGGATTCCTGGTTTGCTTCGGCGTTTGGCTCCTCGACTACAAGCTTCACATCGACGACCCGGTCGGCGCTGTTGCAGTTCACTTCTTCAACGGTATCTGGGGCACCATTGCAGTTGGCCTCTTCTCTAACGGCAACGGTCAGAACGGCGGCGTAGCTGCTGTAAACGGCACCGGCGAGCACGCTGTAGGTCTTTTTTACGGCGGCGGATTCGCACAGCTTGGCGTACAGCTCCTCGGTATGGTTTGCGTACTTGCCTGGACGGCAGTTACCATCACGCTTACATTCTTCATCATCAAGAAGACGATCGGTCTGAGAGTTTCCCGCCACGAAGAGATCGTTGGTCTGGACGCTACAGAGCACGGTCTGCCTTCCTCCTATGCAGACTTCGTTCCTGCAATGCACGTAGAGCTTTCCACCTCCGGCAAGGAGAAGGAAGTAGAGACCGTAAAGGTCGGCTCTGCACCTGTTGAGGCTGCTGTTCCTGTTGCATACAAGAGCGCTAAGCCTTCTGACGGCACAAAGATGAGCAAGGTAGTTATCCTTGCAAAGCAGGAGAAGTTCGAAGTACTTAAGAACGCGATGTCCAGCATCGGCGTAACCGGTATGACTGTAACGAACGTACTCGGCTGCGGCATGCAGAAGGGCTCAACTGAGTTCTACCGCGGCGTTAAGGTTGAAACACACCTGCTGCCGAAGATCAAGGTCGAGATCGTTGTATGCAAGGTTCCTGTTGAGACAGTCGTTGAGACCGCTAAGCAGGCTCTGTACACAGGCCACATCGGCGACGGCAAGATCTTCGTATATGATGTTGAGGACGTTGTAAAGGTTCGCACGGGCGAGACCGGCTACGACGCACTCCAGGACGTTGAGTAACGTTAAGCTAAACTAGCATTCTTCATAACCTTCCTGAATATAAAACCGCATAAGCAGAACCCCCGGCGAAAACCGGGGGTTTTGCTCAGATATTCTCAGATAGAAAGCCGCAGCGAGGATACCTGCGCGGCGATGTCCAGCGCGGAGCGCCCGACCCATTCCTGCATTGCCTGCGGCGTGAGGAAGTGGAAATCGGTGCTGAATTCCGGCGGGTTAAGGTAGAACTGCTGAATATTCCGTATCTGCCGCTCAACATAGTCGGAGCCGTAGTAGGGGAGGCAGTTCACCGGATAATCAGCGATCTTGCAGAATTCCCGGAACACCCGGCAGTCCGGGTGCTCGCGGAGGTAGAGGTGATCGTTTGCGTACCACTCGGGCTTAACCCGGCGGTAGTATTCGGCGCGGTCGGCGGCGTAGAGTTCGCGGTGGAGTTCCTTGCATGTTTCGTTGACGCGCCTGACCCACAGGACGTCCGCCATGAGGTGGCAGTAATACCCCAGCAGGAAAGAGAGCGTATGCGGGTCGTGGGATTTTCCGGCAATCATCTCGCGGTAGAATCTCTCGTAGTCGCAGTGACCCTTTCCGCGCTGAGTCCAGTGCGTGACTTCCTTGGGAGGGTCGAACCCTCCGGGGACGGGAATTCCACAGTCCGGCGCGATGTTTCCCGCCAGGAAGTCCGGCTCTGAGAGCCACGGTGCGCGCAGCTCAGCGGAAATCAGTTCGGCGACCCGAAGATGAGCGAGCCATGTAGCCATATTTTTACCTCCGGTTGAAATTGATCCTGAAATGTGGTATCATAGTAATTAGGAAAGGAGCACAGCCATGGATGACAAAGAAAAGAAAACCCTTCCGGAACAGCCCGTCGATGAGAAGCCGGAAAGCGCGCCGGGAGTTTCCGCGGAGCCTTCCGCGCACACCTGGGTCGACAATATGAAGCAGGAGCTTGAGGATTACATCGAGGATCAGGGAATTTACATCAGGCAATAAATTGATCGTGGATAATGGCGATTACGGCGGATTATTAATCCTGAATTTAGGGAATCATAACGGCAGTAAAGTGCAAAAACCAGTGGGGGAAAACTCTTGTTTTCCCCCACACCCCTTTAGCGCTTTTGAATCGCTTAGCTGCGCGCCAGCGCGCAGAGTGGTGAGGGCTCTGCCCTCACGCTCCCGCTTCCTTTTGTAGTCAAAAGGAAGCGAAAACCAGTACGCTGCGCGGAAAATAAAGACTGTCTCGCCAGCCCACTTTTTTATTTTACTTCGGTACCCTGATAGTAGTAGGTCAGGATCTCCTTGTAGTCGTAGCCCAGGTAGGTCGCGAGGGCGTTTGCGCCGTTCTGGCTCATTCCAACGCCGTGGCCGTATCCGTAGGTGGTGAAGATAAACTTATCCGAGTTCGCGTCGTACTCAACGTCGAACGCGCTGGAGCGCAGCTCGAAGCTCATGATCCTCTCGCGGAACACGCGTCCGGTTATCTTTACGGAATCGCCGCTGCTGTCGGTGTAGCTGTGATATCCGCCGACGTTCATCTGACCTACGTAGAAGCCGTCCACATTGGTCTCTACAGAAAGCCACCCGGAGGGGTCTCCGGTGAGGTCGATGCCGGTCTTTTCCAGAACCTTGCTCTTTATCTCAGCGGAGGTGTATTCCACCTTCCTGCCGTAATTCGGGTCGTACTGCTTGTCGAGGTCGCAGAAGCGGCTCTGGAGGTAGGGATAATCGGTTCCCCATACATTTTTGCTGGAAGCCGTGTAGCCCGCGCTGGACGCGGAGTACACAGCCTGAATGAGCGCACCGTTGTAGTAGATCGCCTTTCCGAGCACCGACTGCACAAGCACGTTCACCGAATCAGAGACTGTGCTCGCAAGACCTACGCTCGGGTAGGTTCCGTACTCGTTGCAGAATTTAACGTATGTATAAGCCGCCACTGCCTGCGCCTTTATCGCTTCCGGCGCGAAGGTGTGTCCGACCTCGTTCTGCGTCATTCTGCCGACTATCTCAAGCGCCGAGCCGGAAACGGTGCTTCCGTTCGCCTTGACGGTGAGTATCTCGCCCGCCGCCGCGTCGCTGGAACTGCTGTCGGGGTCGATCTCGTCCGGCTGGTCGTCGTTTGCGGAGCTTACCGGCGGAACGTCGTCGGCGTCCACCGGGATACCTCCGATGTCCTTCGCCGTGGTAGTCGTCGAAGCCGCAGCGCTTGTCGGCGCAGTCGTTGCCGTTGTCGCAGCGGTCGTCTGTGTTGTTGCCGCTGTGGTCGACGTTGTAGCGGGAGGCGTTGTCACTGCCGGTATCTCCTCGGTTTCCTCGCGCGGACCGAGGATTTCCTCGCTGTCGTAGGTCTCGGAGGTCGGCTCAAGTGTGGAGTCGTCCTCGCCGAGTATCTCGTCGGTCGCTTCCTGCGGCTGCGGGAGTTCATCGCTGAGGGCGCTGTATGTACTCACCACCATTTTGTCTGAGAGCGACATCGGCGCCATATTCAGCAGATTTATCTGCACCACGCCCGTTCCGGTCTCATCTGGTACAAGGAAGTCAAGCGTACCCTGACCCTCCGCCTGGTCGATGTCGCCGGCGGGGGCAGCGGTCTCGGAATGCTCCTCGGAGGTGTCCTCGGTGAGCATCTGCGCGTCGCCGACAGTACCCATCACGCCGCATGTGAACATGTAGCAGTTCACGATCACCAGCGCCGCGATAATCTTCGCAAGTGATAGCTTTTTCATAGTTCCTCCGGTATCAGTAGTTGGACGGATCGTCCATCAGGCCGTTGTCCTCGAGGTATTCCTTCATGCCCTTTACAAGGGAGATATCCCAGGTCCTGCCCTTCCACTTGTCGCCGTAAACATCGGTGTATGCCTTGAAGTACTTTATGCTGTCCTTGCGGGTTATCTTGGAGGTGTCGACGTCGGGGCTTTCGTTCTCGCGTACCTTTCTTGCCACGATAACAAGGCGCATGTTCTCAAATCCGGTGGAGCCGTCGCATGTGGAGAGCGTCAGAAGCTCGTCGCCGTACTCGACGTCAACGCCGGTGTTGTACTTGCTTCTGTCCATTACTTCCTTTATGTATTCGTAGAATTCGTCGCTGTTCTTGAAGTAAACGTACTTGGTGTAGTCGAATACATCGCCGTGCTCCTCGTCGGTGTTGGTGATGAACACGGAGAATATCTTGTACTTGTTGTCCTGGTAGAGCGTGTTGAAGTCAACTACCGGGGTCTCCCTGAGGAAGTCGATATTGTTGTTGTAGTTGTTCAGTGCGGAGAACTTGTACTTGTACAGCATGTTGTGACCGTAAAGTATCGTGTTGTTCGGCATCTGGTTGGGTCCGAACTTGCCTTCGTAGTCGGTGAAGATGGTTCCTGCGAATTCTTCCTCGCCGTTAAAGTTGTGGTGGAGGTAGAACAGGTTGTCCTCGCCCTGGACTACGGGGTAGTCGACGTTGGTGCCGTTAATGGTTATCCAGCCGACGAAATCTTTATTTGCCTCGTAGTACGCCGCGTATTCCTCGTTTACAGAGCCTTCCGGCAGGTTTTCGATCTGCTCCTTGGTGGGAGCCTGGAGGTTTACGATCACCTGCTGCTCGTCCTGAACCACCTGCTCGCCGTTGCTGTCCACAACGGAGGTACCGATGGGAGCCTCGGGCTTCAGCAGGGAGATAAAGTGAACCGCGATGATGACCAGCGCGGCGATCATCAGGCAAAGCGAACCCAGGAAGATAAGCTTGCGGGCTACTTCGGAGGAGCTGTCCCCCTTGCAGGGGAGCAGTCCGGTGCGGAGGCTCTCGCCGAGACTCTGCTTTTTCTTCTTGCGCTTTTTCTTGTTGTTATTGTTCGGGGAAAGACCCATATCCATTTCTGCCATGAGAATAACGTCCTTTCAGAGATCATGCTTCGTCGGTCTTTTTGGACTCAACGGTATAGCTGTAATCGTAGATCATATCAGCGTCCCACTTTCTGCCGCCCCATGATCCGCCGAATACATTGTAATAGTAGTCAAAATACAGCGGGTCGGGGGTTTCGTACGCCTTGCTTACGTCGACTGTGGGATCCTCGCCCTCGCGGACCTCTCTGCCGAAAATGACCCAGCGCGCGTCGATACCGTAATCGAGAATGCAGGTCGACAGGGTGATGAGGTTGTCGCCGTACTTGAGGTCTACGTCGGTGTAGAAGGTGGTGCGGTCGAGAATCTGTGCTACGTAATCATCGAACGCCGCTTTATTCTTGAACTTCCTGCCCTGGAGGTAGTAGAACACCTCGCCGTCCTTTTCTTCGGTGTTCACCAGCATGCCGGCGAATATCTTGTAGGTGGACTTGCGGTAGAGCGTGTTGAATGTTATTGTGGGGTACTTTCTGTACCAGTCCATGCCGTAGTTGAGCTGCGTACGGTAGTTGAAGTATCTTGTGAGCCTTGCGAAGTACTCTCCGGTGTTGACGTTGTGACCGTAAAGGATAATGTTAGCCGGGGTGTTTTCCGCGGTTATCTTCTCGCGGTAGTCCGCGAATACCGTACCTGTCTTGCTGTAATCGCCGTTGAGGTTGTGGTCGAGGTAGTATTCGTTGTTGTCGCCCTGAACGACCACGTTGTCAACGAAGGGTGAATCCTCGTCGCCCATGGTTATCCAGCCGATAACGTCCTTGTTCTGCTCCAGCAGAGGGAGGAACTCTTCGTTTACCTCGGGGTACTCCTTGACAAGCTCGTCCTTCTTTACCGGGTCGATGGTGACGCTGGCGGAGCCGTGGTAGAGGCTTGATATCTGCTCGTTGAGCTTGTTGTCCTGCGCGGTGCTTCCGTAGAACGAAATTATCATCACCAGCGAAACTATCAGCACAACAGCGGCGCCGAGGAAAATGCACTTGCGGATTATCTCGGCGGGCTTATCGCCTTTCCAGGGGAAAAGGTACTTAGCGATTCTGAGTAAGATGTTTTCCTTTTCAACAAAATTAGCCATGATATTCTATCCTTTCGGGATCGTTTAGTAGCTCAGCAGCTTTGATTTATCCCATGTGCTTCCTGCCCAGGAGCCGCCCATTCTGCTGTAGTAGTAATCGAACAGCTTGGGGTTGAGGTTCTGCTCGGCAACGGTAACGTCGACGGATTCGCTCTCGCCGGGACGAACCTTTCTCGCGAACAGTACCCAGCGGGTATCCACGCTCTTGCCGAGGGGCCAGCTGCATGTTGACATCGTGAGGATCTGGTCGCCGTAGGTGAGGTCCACATCGGTGAAGAACCAGCTTCTGTCCATTACGTCGATGATGAAGTTGTTGAAGTCATCCTTGCTGTAGAACTTCGTCTTGTCGACATAGTCGAACACCTCGCCGTACTGGCTCTGGGTGTTCGCGAGGATACCGGCGAATATCTTGTAGGTCTCGCAGCCGCCGCTCGGCGTTGCGAGCATTACCGTCGGGTGTACCTTATAGAACGCCAGCGGCTCCTTGCTTGCCATGTTGGGAACGTAGTGCGTAACGTGCGCGAAGAACTCACCGCTTATCATGTTGTGACCGTAGAGTATGATGTTGTCGTCAGTGCCGTCCCACTTATTGAGGTAGGAGGAGAAGATGGTGCCGGAAACGCTGTCCTCGCGGTAGAGGTTGTGGGTAAGATAGTAGCTGTTGTCGTAGGACTTTACTACTACGTTGTTTACCGCCGTTCCGGTTATCTTTATCCAGCCCTTGACGTCGGAGTTGGTTGCGAGAAGCTCGTCCCAGTTCGGGTTTATCGGAGTATTCACGAGCGGAGTAACGTCGATCTCCTCGGTCTGATCCTGACCTGCGGTGGCGTTTGTGTTGAACGGGTCGTAGTCCGGGTTTACGTTAACGAGACTGTCCTCGGGGACTCCAGCGATATCGGCGATTTTCGAGTTGGTGCTCTTATCCGCGCCCATACCCGCGAGCTGAGAGATCAGCACGCCGATGGTAACGATGAAAACCACGACCGCCGCTATCAGTACGATCTTGCGCACCTTTTCGCCGCCGGAGTCATCCGCCTGCGGGAACGCCGCATAGCAGAACCGCGCCCAGCCGGACTTCGGCCTGCCCTTTATTTTATCCTGCTTCTTTGGGGATTTATGCGGCTCGGTGTAAAAATCCAGCTTATCGACCGCGATATCCCTTGAAGCGTGCTTCTTAGGCTTGTCTGTGTAATTTGCCATTAATATTCACCCCAGATTATTTCTTTATCTCGCAGAGCAGCATTGAAAGCGCCTTTTCCGCCGCAAGCGCGCGGATAAGCTCCCGGTCTGCGCTGCCCTGTGCAAAGAGGAAGCGCTCGCTGCGGCAGCCGTTTCTTCCGCTGACCGCTATGCAGACCTCCCCGACCGGGTGTTCCGCGCTGCCGCCGGTGGGTCCAGCCACTCCGGTGGTGGAAACGCCGTAGTCCGCGCCGGAAAGCTCCATGACGCCCTTTGCCATTTCCGCGGCGCATTCCACGCTGTATTCCGTGAACCGCTTGAGCACTTCCGCAGGAACATGCAGGATCTCGTGCTTTATGCGGTTAGAGTAGGAGCAGACTCCCAGCTCTATTACTGCGGAGCTTCCAGAAATGGAAGTAACCGCGCCGGATATCATGCCGCCGGTGCAGCTTTCCGCCGTGGATATTTTCACGCTGCGCGCGGTGCATTCCCGGACGATTTCGCGGGAAAGCTCCGCTATACTATTATAAATGTTTTGAATATCCATATCACATGTCAAGGTCGACGTTTCTCACGCCGTACTTGAACTGCTTCACCTCGGTCTCCCTTACCGCCTTTTCGATGAGCGGCTCGAAATCGAACGACGCCTCCGCCGCGAGGATCTCCTCAAGCGACGGGCGGGTTTTCGGGTGCTTCGGGGAGAATACCGTGCAGCAGTCCTCGTAGGGCAGGGTGGACACCTCGAAGGTGTCGATGTGCCGCGCGACGTCGACTATCTCGCGCTTATCCATGCCGATCACCGGGCGGAATACCGGGTACTCCGCAGCGGCGTTGGTGCAGAAAATCGCGGGGAGCGTCTGGCTTGCGACCTGGGCTACGCTTTCGCCGGTGATTATCGCGCCGTAGTCGTTCGCAGCGCATATGCGGTTGGCGATCTTGACCATCAGACGGCGCATGAGAACTGTGAACAGCTCCTCGGGGCAGTTGTCCCGGAGCGCCTCCTGAAGCTCCGTGAACGGAACGCAGTAGAACACGATGCTGCCGCACCAGTCGGTGAGCTTCTCGCAGAGCGCCTCGACCTTCATGCGTGCGCGCTCGGAGGTGTATGGCGGGCTTACGTAGTGAATGCAGTCCACGATGAGACCGCGCTTTGCCATCATGTAGCCGGCTACCGGGCTGTCTATGCCGCCGGAGAGCATGAGCAGGCTCTTGCCGGAGCTTCCGACCGGCATTCCTCCTGCGCCGGGGATCCTCAGTGCGCTGAGGTAGGCTCCGTTGTCGCGGATCTCAAGGCGCACGGTGACTTCCGGCTCGTGGACGTCCACGCCGATGTGCGGGAACGCGTCCAGAATGACCGCGCCCAGCTCCTGCTGTATCTCAGGGGTCTTCATCGGGAACGCCTTGTCGCTGCGCTTGGATTCCACCTTGAAAGTCTTTGCGCCCTCAAGGGCTTCGCGCAGGTACTCGGGGGCATGCTCCGCGATAACGCTGAAATCCTTCGGGAATACGGCGCAGCGCTGTATTGCGCTGATGCCGAATATCTTCTGAAGGCGGTTTATCACCTCGTCGATGTCGGCTTCCTCCGGGGGAGTAATGTAGATGGTTGACTGCCTGCGGTAAAACCCGAATGTGCCGAGCTTTTTCAGGCGTCGCTTTATGTTCTTCTGGAGCATGTCCTCGAATGTGGACTTATTCAGGCCCTTGAGGGCTATCTCACCGTATTTTACAAGAATTATCTCTTTCATCTGTTCTGTTCCTTTTTCGATATTATCTGCGGAATCTCGCGATACCCGCCCTGATCCCTTCAATAAGCGCGTCGATGTCGGCTTCGGTGGTGTCTGCACACATGCTGACCCTTATTGCGCTGTCGGCGAGCTTATCGGGTATTCCGAACGCCGCCAGGACTCCGCTGGTTTTTCCGCGGGAGCATGCCGAGCCGCTTGAAACATATATCCCGCGCTCCTCGAGGGAGTGGAGCATTATTTCCGAGCGGACTCCCTCAACGCTGAAATTCACGATGTTGGAGACGCAGTTTTCTCCGGAGTTCACGGTTATCCCGCCGAGCGCGGAAAGACCGTCCAGCAGATGAGCCTTCAGCGCTCCGAAGTGCTCCGGCGTGCCGTGGTAGGCTCTGACCGCCGCTTCAAGTCCGGCGACGAGTTCCACCGGCTCGGTGCCGCTGCGGAGGTTCTTCTGCTGACCGCCTCCTGCCAGCAGCGGGGAAATGCGTATGCCCTTTCTGATATAGAGCGCGCCGATACCCTTGCTTGCGTGTATCTTGTGGCCGGAAATGCTGATAAGGTCGCCGTCCAGCGGGACTTTCAGGAATCCCTGAACTGCGTCGATATGTACGATGGTTTTCGGATTCTTCCGCTTGACCAGCCTGTACAGCCGCTTTACGTCGTTGGCGAAGCCGGTCTCGTTGTTAACCGCCATGCAGGACACCAGCACGGTATGCTCATCGACTGCGTCGGCGAGCGCCTGCACGAAGTCGGGGTGATCTTTCGGGGCGAGGCGCTCCACATGGAAGCCGCGCTCCTCCAGCTTTGTCATGACGTTCGCGACGGAGGGGTGCTCTATCGCCGTGGTGACTATCCGGTCGCCGGAGCGCTTATAGGTCTCCGCAGCGCCGAGCAGCGCGGTGTTGTTGCTCTCGGTCGCGCCGGAGGTGAATATTATGTCGCCCTCGCCAAGCTTTGCAAGCAGGGTCTTTTTCGCGGAGGCGATGATCTTTTCGGAACGTATGCCCATTCCGTGCAGGGAGCTTGCGTTTCCGAAGCTGTTCTGCATTGCCGATAAAATAGCGTCCGCTGCCTGTTCGCAGGGCTTTGTGGTGGCGGCGCTGTCCAGATATATCATTTGTTTCTCTCCTGTGCATAATAATGCATTTTATATACTAGTATAGTATAGCACATTTTGCTGTGTTTGAACAGTCTTTTTTAAAAATTTTCACCTTTATTTCATTGTGTTCTCGGTCGGGTTACAGAAAAGTTACAAAATGGTTACAAAAGAGACTGAAAAGTTACTGAATAATTACAATATCCGGATTTCGGTTACAATCCTGTCATATATGTTGATTTTTCCTCCCGGGTATGATACAATATGTTCAGAAACACAAGTGACATAACGATCCAACATCATGATATATGATCCTCCTTCATTACCAAAATCCCCCGGTATCCCCGGGGGATTTTGGTTTTCCGGAGTTCCATAGTTTGGACATATGATTCAAATATGCTATTGACATGGGGGGCTTTTTAGGGTATAATTAACATTAAGCTGGCAGAATATAGTCTGCCGGTCTGGTTAGGCCTTAAAGTAAATTAAGCAATAAAGCCGCGGTGAAGCGGCATGTCAGGAGGTCAAGCAAATGTCAGACTACATCAGAAGGCTGCCGGTTTATCTGCTGCTGGACTGTTCAGGCTCCATGTCAGGTGAGCCTATCGAGGCAGTGAAGCAGGGAATCAAGGCGCTCCTCACCGAACTCAAGGGAGATCCACAGGCGCTGGAAACAGCGTGCCTGTCAGTTATCACATTCAACAGCACCGCGCGGCAGATATCCCCGCTGACTGAGCTGATGCTCTTCAAGGAGCCGGAGCTCACCGCAGGCGGCGCAACTGCGCTAGGCGGAGCGCTCCACGTTCTGGCAGACTGCATCCGTACAGAGGTGCGCACCTCCACCGCGACCCAGAAGGGCGACTGGAAGCCGCTGGTGTTCCTGCTGACCGACGGCGCTCCCACAGATAACCTCGACGAAGGAATCGAAGCGCTCAAGTCGGTTTCCACCGGAAACATCATCGCATGCGCTGCCGGAGCAAACGCGAATACAAATACGCTCCGCAAGATAACAAACAACGTCCTGATGATGAACAACCTCACCGCCGGCGACCTCGCGGCGTTCTTCGCGTGGGTGTCCGGCTCGATAAAGGCGTCCTCCAAGAGCATAGACGCAAAGCCCGGAGAGGCTATCCAGCTTCCGCCGCCTCCCCAGGGATTTGTTATCGTTCCCTGATAGGGGGTATTATGTACGACGAAGATATCAGGCAGGAGCCTGACGCTCTGAACCTGTCCGGCGTAACCGCTGAACAGCCTGTATCAGAAGAACTGCAGGTCTTAGCTGACGTTTCCGGAGCGGAGGAGCCTGTGCTTTCTGAATCCGCGCCGGAATCCTATGAAACTCCGGAGCCTGAGCGAACCCCCGAAGAAGCAAAGCCGGAGGCTTCGAAGCTCTCCGACCGGGAGGTAATGCAGCACACGGCGTCGATATGGCGCTACCGCACGGTGATAGAGGACGGCACGGAGCTTCACACCGAGTTCCACAGCAAATATCAGCGCGTCGGAAGGTGCGAGGCGATAGGCGCGCGGGTACGCGGAAAGAAGCACAAGCACGAGGGCACCAACTGCGACGACTGGTTCGAGACTGCGGAATCCGCGGGCTGCCTTATCGCGGTGGTCGCGGACGGCGCCGGCTCTAAGCCGCTGTCGCGCATCGGCGCAAGGGTAAGCTGCGAGGGAGCCGTCGAGTACCTCAGGGGCGCGGTCTCCGGGTTGTTTGAAAGCCAGCCGGAGCTTCGCGTGAAGCTCTCCGGGGATATGTCCGGGGCAGAGTTCATGGAAGCCTGCGGACAGATAGCTCCGCTGATACAGAACGCCGCACGCGCGGGGTTCGACGCAGTTATAAAGAAGCTCGGGAGCATTTACTCCGACAGCGCCTACACCGCGAGTCTCGGCAGGAATCCTACCCTCGCGGATATGGGGAGCACGTTTCTTGCGGCTCTGGTGGTCCCGCTGGAGATAAACGGCGGGCATGAGAACTTCGTGCTTTCCGCCCAGATAGGCGACGGCTGTATCTGCGCCATCGACAGGAACGCAGGTCACGAGAACTGCTTCCGGCTGCTTGGCGAAGCGGACAGCGGCGCGTACTCCGGCGAAACTGACTTCCTGTCGGAAAAAAACGTCTCCGAAGGCGCAATCGCCCGCAGGACCAGAATAAGCCGCGGAAAGTCAGACATCATAATGCTGATGAGCGACGGCGTAGCGGACGATTATTTCCCGGCGCAGCCCCAGATGAAGCGGCTGTGCCTTGATCTCATGCTCAACGGGATAATCCCCATGCCTGGCGGAAAGTCTGAGCCTCTCCCGCCGGAGCCTGTGCGGTTCCCGTCGGTAAGCCCGGATCAGCGCTCTGTTGCCTTGCAGTACGCAAAGCAGCTCCTGAACGATGGCGAGGACGTCGACGGGCTGTGGGACAGGCGCGGGGAGCTGGCTCCCTGGTCGCTGGATTCCTGGGGAGTATTCATCGGGAAGCGCCCGCAGGACAGACTGCTGACCTGGCTCGACAACTACAACGAGCGCGGCAGCTTCGACGACCGCACGCTTGTGGTGCTGGACCTCAGCGCGCAGGACTGAAAAACATGTCCGGAGGAGTTCCGGCATAACGTATAATGAATCGCGGGTATCCGCGGAAAGGAAAGACTGACGGAATATGAACAGCGGTCAGATAGTGACTGCGGTGCTCGAGGAAGGTTCGCCGCTTGGCAGCACGCTTGATTTCGTGGTGGACGCCAACGCGCCCCGGGGCGGAATGAAGCACACCTTCTTCACACCGGACAGAAAATACGCGGTGCAGTTCTTCAACGACCCGCGCGACGGGCACAATCCGAACATTCAGGATCGTATCCGCACCATCGTCAGCATTTATAATCCCACCCTGTCGGAGCAGGCAGGGGGAGCGCTCGGCAATACGGAAAAGACCGCGGAGTACTTCCGCAGCCGGTTCTGCTGGCCTGTCGCGATAGTCAGCCAGCCGGAGTTCGGGATAGTCTGCCCGACCTACCCGCAGAAGTTCTTTTTCGGCGGGAACGCTTCCACGAATGGGCTGAACCTCAAGGGCAAGGACAAAAAGAGCAACTGGTTCACCGGAAGGCTCAGGAAGTACATCGCCCCGGAGGAAAAGGGCGATTTCCGCACCATGCTCGGGGCGGCGATATGCCTTTCAAGGAGCATTCGCAGAATGCACCAGGCGGGGCTTGCGCATTCCGACCTTTCCTGCAACAACGTGCTCATCGACCCCAAGAGCGGTTCCACCGTCGTTATCGACATAGATTCGCTGGTGGTTCCGGGAAAGTATCCGCCGGAGGTGTGCGGGACGTCCGGGTACATAGCGCCGGAGGTTCTCGCAACGCTGGAGTACGACTACAACGACCCGCGGCGCTGCCTGCCCTGCGTTTCCACAGACCTGCACGCGCTGCCGGTGCTTATTTACGAATATCTCTTTCTCAGGCACCCTTTAAAGGGACCTAAGATACACAGCGCGGCTTCCGCCGAGGAGGACGACTACCTCGCGATGGGACCGGAAGCGCTGTTTATAGAAAACCCAAACGACAGGAGCAACCGTCCTCCGGATCTGAACGTGACGATACAGTCGCTTTCGAAGGGGCTTGAACAGTTGTTCCTTAGGGCGTTCGTGGACGGGCTTCACGACCCTTCGCAAAGGCCAACCGCGATGGAGTGGGAGCGTGAGCTCCTGCGCGCGTGGGACAGACTTGTGAAGTGCGGGAATCCCGGCTGCGAGAAAAAATGGTTCATTCTCAGAGATGAGAGTGCTCCCGTATGCCCCTTCTGCGGAACACGCCTCCGGGACAGGGTGATCAGGCTCGGCTTCAAGAGCATGATGAGGGGCAGGAACGGCGTATACCGCGACAACGGCGAGGCTATCGCGTACGATGGCATGCCGCTGTACGACTGGCACGTGAGTTCCGCTGTCCACAATGATGAAAAGGCGGGCACCGATATGCGCGCGTACATTTGCAGGCATAACGGAATGTGGTTGCTCGTCAACAACGGGGTGGAGGGCATGACTTCTCCCTCCGGAAGGCTTGTCCCGAAGGGACAGGCGGTAGAGCTCAGGGACGGAGCGGTGTTCCGCATGACCGACCGTGATGACGGTCTGCTGTGCGAAGTATCGGTGTACTAGTCCTTTGGGTGATTTCTTTTGAAAGAAAGGGAAAATTTATGAAGCAGTTTGGTTTGACAGACAAGCAGGCTGAGGAGTCGCGGCAGAAATACGGCGACAACAGCATGACAGAGCAGGCGTCCGAGAGCTTCTGGGATAAGCTCAAGGGCAACCTCGGCGACCCGATGATAAAAATACTCATCGTTGCCCTGCTCATCAACGTTGTTCTGGCAGTGCTCGGCGGCGTTGGGATCATCAAGGAGGGCGCTCCGGAATGGTACGAGCCTCTTGGAATTTTCGTGGCTATCGCGCTTGCAACGCTGGTTTCCACCTTCTCTGAGTACAGGAACGAGAATGCGTTCCAGAAGCTCCAGGAAGAGGCTTCCCGCATTATGTGCAAGGTCTACCGCAACGGCGAGATTGCCGAGGTGGCAATAAACGACATCGTGGTCGGCGACGCTATCCTGTTACAGTCCGGAGATAAGGTTCCGGCTGACGGTATCATCATCGACGGCGATATCAAGGCAGATCAGTCCGTGCTCAACGGCGAGAGCCGCGAGGCTAAGAAGCTCGCAGTTCCCGAGGGCTGGAAGGATACCGACGAGAGCCTCAATTTCGACAACGAGCACAAGGTGTTCCGCGGAAGCGTGGTATGTTCCGGCAACGCGGTAATGGAAGTCACCGTAGTCGGCGACAAGTCCGTATACGGCAAGATCGCAAGCGAACTCCAGACCGACGACGACCGCGAGACTCCGCTCAAGGTGAAGCTCGGCAAGCTGGCTGACGGCATAAGCAAGTTCGGCTACATCGGCGGGATCGCTATCGCGGTCGCGATGCTCATAAAGACGCTGTTCATGGGCGAGGGCGGCATCGAAGCGTTCCTGTTCGCAGAGGGAGTTTTCCAGTGGGCGGCTCTGCTCGAGGCTGTTATCCAGTCCGTAATGCTTGCGGTCATCATCATTGTAATGGCTGTCCCCGAGGGACTTCCGCTGATGATCGCGATAGTTTCCGCGCAGAACATGGGCAAGATGCTCAAGGACAACGTGCTTGTAAGAAAGGTCGCAGGTATCGAGACCGCAGGCTCCCTGAATATCCTGTTCTCCGATAAGACCGGCACCATCACCAAGGGTAAGCTCGAGGCGGTAACGTTCATCGACGGTGCTCTCAACGAATCCAAGAAGTTCGGCGACATCGGCGGAAAGCTGAAGGATATTCTGTCGCTGTCTATCCATAAGAACACGCTCTCCGTCGTTTCCGGCGAGGGCAAGGACATGAAGGTGATCGGCGGAAACGCCACCGAGCGCGCTATACTCGGTTTTGCGGCAGGCACCGAGTGTTCCGCGAACGTGAAGGCGGTCGGCAATATCCCGTTCAACTCCACAAACAAGTACTCCGCGACCCAGGTGACAGGCGACTACGACCTGACGCTCATCAAGGGCGCGCCCGAGAAGATACTCCAGAGATGCTCCCACTACTGGGACGTAAACGGCGAGAAGAAGCCGTTTGACATGACCCAGCTCAACAAGCAGATAGACGAGCTTGCAAACCGCGCTATCCGCGTGCTGGCTATCGCTACCACAGAGGACGCTCTCGGCGAGGACGCGCTCCCGGACAGCAGCAACTGGACGCTGGTAGGCGTTGTGGGTATCCGCGACGAGGTGCGTCCGGAGTCCGTGACCGCCATCGCGGAGGTAAAGGGCGCAGGCGTGCAGGTGGTAATGATCACCGGCGACCGCAAGGAGACCGCAGTTGCCATCGCGAAGGACGCTGGTCTGCTCGAGAAGGACACCGATGTTGTCCTGACCTCCGACGAGCTTGCAAAGCTCTCCGATGAGGAGATCAAGAAAATGCTCCCGAATATCCGCGTTATCGCAAGAGCGCTTCCCTCCGACAAGAGCCGTCTGGTGCGCCTTGCCCAGGAGCTTGACCTCGTTGCGGGCATGACCGGCGACGGCGTCAACGATTCCCCGGCGCTCAAGAAGGCGGACGTAGGCTTCGCAATGGGCGGCGGCACGGAAGTCGCAAAGGAAGCGTCCGATATCGTTATCCTGGACGACAACTTCAACTCCATCGACCGCGCTATCCTCTACGGCAGAACCATCTTCAACTCCATCAGGAAGTTCATTGTATTCCAGCTCACCATCAACGTTTCTGCGGTTCTCATCAGCTTCATCTGCCCGCTCATCGGAATTGACAACCCGCTGTCCGTTATCCAGATCCTGTGGGTAAACCTCGTAATGGATACGCTGGCGGCTCTGGCATTCGGCGGCGAGCCGGCTCTCTCCAGATTCATGCACGAGAAGCCCAAGCGCAGAACTGAACAGATAATCAGCAGGAACATGATGTCCCAGATAATCACCGGCGCAGGCTGGACGTTCATTCTTTCCCTCGCGCTTCTGGTACTCGGCAGTTTCGACGCTGACCCGAACGTACCCGGCGTAAGCTTCCTCGAAAGCTGGGGCTTCCTCCGTCAGAACACCATCGAGGGCGAGACCCATATGTTCCTTCACACCGCATACTTCGCATTCTTCATCTTCATCGCGGTGTTCAATGCGTTCAACGCAAGAACCGACCGCGCGAACCTGTTCGATAACCTCGGAAAGAACAAGGGATTCCTTACGGTATTCGGCATAATCGCGGTAGTTCAGATACTCATGACCTACCTCGGCGGCGCTATCCTCAGCGGCTACGGTCTGAATGCTGCCGAGTGGCTGATGGTGCTTGTAATGGCGATCTCCATTATTCCGGTGGACCTCATCAGAAAGGGTATCGCAAAGGCGGTCTCCAACAAGTAAGGCTCGGTAAATTCCCGGCGGCTCCGCAGAATGCGGGGTCGCGGGGGACAACATATATGATTTTCAAGGAGGAAAACAAAATGGCAGTAAATCTTTCTAAGGGTCAGCGCGTAAGTCTTGACAAGTCCGTAACTCTGGCAAGGATCGGTCTCGGCTGGGACACCAACAAGTACGACGGCGGCAGCGATTTCGACCTTGACGCGAGCGTGTTCCTTCTGGGAGCAAACGGCAAGGTTCTCCGCGACGAGGATTTTGTATTCTATAACAATCTCAACGGCAGAAACGGCGCGGTAGTCCACACCGGCGACAACCGCACCGGCGAGGGCGACGGCGACGACGAGGCTATCATCATCGACTTCACGAAGATCCCTCCGGAGATTGAGAAGATTGCAGTTGCCGTAACGATTTTCGACGCACAGCAGCGCAACCAGAACTTCGGTCAGGTATCCAACGCGTACGTAAGAGTAGTTAAGATCGACAACCCCGACGACGTTAACGGCGAGGAAGTTATCCACTTCGACCTCATGGAGGAGTTCTCCATCGAGACTGCGCTTGTTGTATGCGAGATCTACCGTTACAACGGCGACTGGAAGTTCAACGCGGTTGCAGCGGGCTACCAGGGCGGACTCGAGGCGCTCTGCCGCGCTTACGGCGTCAACGTGTAATTAATCAGAAATCAGCACCGGTCAGGAGGGAAGCGGCTTGTCAGCTCTGTCAGATATAATTGCAAATACCCCGGCGGGGGGAACAGCCGCGCTACCGGCGGGCGAGTACGAAGGACCTGTTGTTATAAACAAGCCGCTGACTCTCCGCGGAAGCAGCGCTACCGTGTGGTCTAAGCACGGCAGCGTTATCGAGGTTTCGTCGCAGGGCGTGACCCTCGAGGGACTTCGCGTGGAGATAACCGAAGGCGCGCTCTCCGAGCCTGCGATAACCGCGAAATTTCCGGTGAATATCAGGGGCGTGGAGGTGCTCGGCACTGTTTCCGGCTTCGGCGCGGAGGACGGCGAGTGCGGTATCCCGCGGGCGCTTCAGCTCGGGGAGCTTTCCCCGTCTGAGGAGAACAGCTTCATTATGACGGTGGATATTCCCGCCCCGGCGAAACTGGTCTGCACCGCCTCCGGGGTGAGGTTCGAGCCGCAGGATATCCCGGCTGGGCGCAGCAGCGTCAGGGTGTTCGTCAGCGGAAGCGGTTCCGCTTCGCTGGTTTATTCGGAGGTGCTTCTGGTTTCGCAGTTCCGAAGGAGGATATACCTCAGCGGAAGGTTCTCGGCGAATGCTCCGGCGGTAAAGGAGCGGCTCATTTACGAGGCTCCGCAGATAGCGAGGAACGCTCCGCTGACCGCCGCAGCTCCAGCCATGGCTGTGAATCCGGAGCCGGCGGACGTGATCTCCGACGTGGGGGCGGCTCCGCTGTCAGATGAACAGCTTCTTGAGCTGCGGAAGGGTCAGCGCGTTCCGGCGGCGGGATACCTCTCCGGAACAGTGGAGGTGTACCTCACCGGGCAGCGGCTCGGAAACGCGGATATCGACCCATATGTATTCCTGCTTGACGAGAACGAGAAATGCCGCGGAGAAGGCGATCTTGTGTTCTTCGGAAACGAGCGCTCCCAGGATGGCGCGGTGCGTTACTACCCGGACGACGGGCATATTTCCATTGACATGGCGAAGCTCCCGCCGGAGGTGCAGCGCATTTCTGTGGCATACTCGGTTTATTCCGGAGACAGCGTGAAGAATTTTTCGCAGGTCAGGGAGCCGAGGGTGGCGCTGTTTTCCCAGGGAAAGGAACGCGTGAGGTTCGACATACCGGGGCTCACGAACGAAATAACCATCATCGCGATGGAATTCTACATATACCGGGGTGAGTGGCGGATATCCGCAGTCGGCGCGGGTTACCGCGACGGGCTGGTGAAGCTCTGCAGCCGCTATGGTATACAGGCAAGCACATAAAGGATCCGAAGCTCCGTCACGGATTTTCGGGAACCCACTTTACACATTAATTGAGAGGACAGGACAGACAGAATGGCTTCCGCAGGATTTGTACGTTATACCGGTTACGACAATGCCGATATTTTCAAGAATATGCTGATCGAGGCTTACGCGGCGGCGAAGAAAAACGGTCTGTTCTTCGAAGGGAAGATCCCCATGGCTTCCACTGCGGAGGTCAGCGCTGCCGCGAACTACGCCGCGGGGGATTTCAGCGACGTTAAGTCGGTGAAGGCGGGATTACAGTCGTGGCTCTCGACGCAGCGCATTGAATGCGACGCCGGCGCCATGGCAGAGGCGCTCACCGAGGCTTCAAGGAACTGCGGCGCAAACGGCAGGAACACCTACCTCGTGATATTCTGCTGGCTGATGAAGTACCTTGCGGTACGTCCGCAGTCGTTGGTGCTGATAGGCGCGGCGAGCCTGCGCGAGCTGTACTTCCTGCATATCATGAACCTTGCCGGGGTGCGTATCGTGTACGTTTCCTACGGCATGGACAAGGACTTTGACAAGTTTCCGCATGCGAACCGCGTTCAGAATATGACCGGGTTCATGAGCGGAATGATACAGATGGATTTTTCGCACATCGACCTGTCAAAGGCGGCTCAGATGAGCCAGATGAGGGCTTCCGCGCAGCAGGTGGAAAACACCGTGCAGCGGCTCAGCACAACAGCGGCGGGTATCTTTGAGGACTTCATGACAGAACACCGCACCCGCGTCGTTAAAAACGGCGGAGTGTTCCGCGAGGGCGGGGTTATCCCGGTGTACTTCGCGGCGCTCATCGGCTATGACGAGGAAGCGGTGTACAACAACATGCTGCTGAAGTTCAAAGAGGGCTTCGCGGGAAGCAAGAAGCAGCTTATTTTCATTGAAAAGCCGATGGAAAACCCAACCGCCGAGGAGATAAGGCAGCTCGGGACGGTCAGCAGGAACAGCACCGGCGAGATGATAGACGAGCTGGCGCTGCTGATAAAACTGAACGGCGATCCGATACGCACCGCGCTGGCCCAAACGGAGCTTCGCAAACTGCTCAACGAGCTTTACACCGGCAATCAGACGGTGGTTTTCAACTACGGAAGCAAGCTTATTTCCTGGCTGTACCGCTGCACCCAGGCGCGGAAGTACGCCGTGCAGTACGCGGATATTCCGGTGGTGCTGTATTACGGGGATATCTCGCAGTCGGAGCTGTATTTCCTGCATTTCATGTCGCGGTGCGGGTTCGATGTTATCTACATCACGCCGAACAAGCAGCTTCTGGATATCACGGTCGACAAGAACATTGACAACAGAATGCAGATTTTCCAGCTTCCGCAGAGCAGGGAGAGCGGAAGCTACCCCAGCAAGGCGGTCAAGATGAAGGTCGCAACGGTGGCGTATTCCGCGGAGCGAGAGCTTGACACCATGCTCTACGGCGGCGACGCGGGGATATTCCGGGACTTCCAGTTCCCGAACAGCCAGACCGTCACGCTGAAAACCACGCTTGAGGAGATAGGCATACTGTGGAAGCAGGAAGCGCGGTTCCGGCAGGGCTTTGAGACCTCCGGGAACCTTGTAACGGTGCCGAATATCTTCGCAAAGATAAGCGGAGTAAAGGACGGCAGCGCGGCGGCATACTGGGAGGAGATACGCGAGCGGCTCACGCCGGAGACTATTCTCCGTGTAAAGACCGCAGACCAGCAGCCGACAGCGAATCCCGACCTGTCGGTTTACCGCAGCTTCTACCGCAACGGAAAAATCGACGCCGAGCGGCTGAAGGCGTCCTCGCTGAACCGCTACAGCTACCTTCCGGACAGAATACAGGATATGCTCCTGTTCAAGCTCCAGGAAGCGGCGGACAGTGGGTTCCTGAAGCTTCAGGGCGACGAGCTTATGTGCTCGGTGATGCATTTCGGGCTGAACCTCGACAAGGAGTTCATGAAGCTGCTGCAAAGCTTTGATTTCACGAAGCAGCTCCCGAAGCTGATATGGATAGACGCAGTGGAGCAGACCTTTTCTCTTGAGGAGTGCATTCAGCTTGTGCTGTGCAATCTTATCGGCTTTGATATACTGATATACACCCCGACGGGGTACAAGAATCTCGAAACGTTCGTTTCTGCGGACGCATTCGAGGAGCATACTCAGAACGAGTTTCTCTACAATATGGAGGTGCCGAAGTTTAAGATACCCTCCGAGCAGAACAACGGCGGATTTTTCGGCAGGCTGTTCAGAAAGTAAATTTGAAAGGAACCAACGATTATGGGATTACAGTTTACACCCGGCTCTCAGATGCAGCCCGCGGCACAGCCCCAGACTGCTCCGGCGACCACTCTTGCAAAGACCCCCGAGGAAGCTGCGCTCGATGTGAAGATCGAGGAAGCGAAGAACTTCAATATTCAGGTAACGGCTGACCAGATCAAGCAGGAGCTTGCCACCAGCGCGGAAATCGACAAGCTTGTGAGCACCATCAACCTCAACGATTCCAACACCATCGTTAAGTTCGGCGCAGAGGCGGCAGAGGAGATCTCAAAGGCTTCCGACCAGGTGCTGAAATCCATGACGATAGACCAGGTGAACGACACCGGCGTAATGCTCAAGGAACTTGCTAGCATTATGGATAAGTTCGATATTAAGGAGATACAGGACGAGAAGCCGGGCTTCTTCGGAAATCTCAAGAAGAAGCTTGAGAAGATCATCGGCAAGTACGAAACGATGGGCAGCGAGGTCGACAGAATCTACGTTCAGCTAAAGAAGTACGAAAACGAGATCGGCGACGCCAATACCAAGCTTGACAACATGTACGACGCGAACCTCGGCTATTACCAGGAGCTTGTGAAGTACATCATGGCGGGCGAACAGGCAGTAAAGGAGCTTGACCAGTACATCGCGGACTACACGGCAAAGTGCGAGGCTAACCCGGACGACGGCACGATACGCATGGATCTCTCCAACCTGACCCAGATGCGCGAGATACTCGACCAGCGCGTCATGGACCTCAAGGTAGCTGAGAACGTGGCTATTCAGACGGTTCCCATGCTCAAGACCATGGAGTATTCCAACCTGAACCTGGTGAGAAAGATAAACTCCGCGTTCATCATCACCATGCCGGTATTCAAGCAGGCGCTGGCGCAGGCAATCATGCTCAAGCGCCAGAAGATAATAGCTGATTCCATGCAGGCGCTCGACGAAAAGACCAACGAAATGCTCAAGAAGAACGCGCAGAACACCGTTGCGCAGAGCAAGCAGATCGCGGCTATGGCTTCCGGCTCTTCAATCAAGGTGGAGACCCTCCAGGAGACCTGGACTACCATTGTAAATGGTATCGACGAGGTTCAGAAGATACAGAGCGACGCAAGGGAAAAGCGTAAGCAGGACGCAGTTGCCCTTGAGGAGATCAAGGCGGATTATAAGAAGCGTATGAAGGCGTAATATTAAACTGGCAGGCTGAAAAGCCTGCCAGTGTTTGTATTAGCGTTATTGGGCGTTCGCCGCTGAGCACATAGTGGTTCGATATTCCCGACGGCTCAAAATGCTATCGGCTTCGAATCAAATCCTGACTGCGGCTTATTTTGAAACGCCCAGCGAACCGAGTATAGCTCCGGTGATGGTAGCCGCTATATATTCCGCCAGCTTTTTGCGGTCTCCCATGTCACGCTCGATGCAGTCCAGAAGTATTCCGGCGATAGCCTCGGTCAGAAAACGGCTCAGGAACACCTGATAGCTGTCCTCCGCCGTCACGGAATGCTTCTTTACCGCCTCGCAGACCAGATTGTGTATCGGCTCGTAGATGTCGTTGTAGAAGTACCTCGAAAGCTCCGAGCGGCCTATCGAATGCACGATGTTATGCAGAATATCGTGATTTGAGTTGATGTAATCCAGCGCGAAATCCACGGCCTCCCGCCGCTGCGATACCAGGTCGTACTTCCCGAACATGCACATTGCTTCCTGGTCGAGCGTCCATTTCAGCAGGGAGAATATATCCTCAAAATGATAGTAGAACGTCTTGCGGTTGACTCCGCAGTCCTCCACAAGCTCGCGCACAGTTATCTTGTTGAGCGGCTTCTTCTTCATCATAGCCTTCAGCGCTTCGGATAGCGCCTGCTTCGTCTGCTGCGACTGCTCGTTGTGCTTCATGTTTTTAACCCCCGTTTTCCGGACATTTTCGCGGTTTTGTCCGGTCAATATTACTATTATAATCCATCGGGGCATATTTTGTCAAGACTGGCTGTTTTATATTATGTCCGTTTTGTGCTGGTTTTTGTCCGAAACATGGTTGGATTTCCACCCTGGACATGCTATAATCAAAGCATAGACTATAAAATACGAAAGGACTGTCCTCAGATGATATATCACAATCCCGTGCTGAAAGGATTCTACCCCGACCCGAGCGTGTGCTCCTACAATGGAAAGTACTACATGGTGTGCAGCTCGTTCCAGTATTTCCCCGGAGTTCCGCTGTTCGAAAGCTCAGACCTCGTTAACTGGAAGCAGATAGGCTATGTGCTCACCAGATCCAGCCAGGTAATGCTCGATAAGATCAACAGCTCCGGCGGAGTTTTCGCGCCGACTATCCGCTGCAGCAACGGCAGATTCTACATGGTGACTACCAACGATACCACCCAACAGAATTTCTACGTTTACACTGACGATATCTACGGCGAGTGGTCGGAGCCGATATACGTCGATCAGGGCGGTATCGATCCGTCGCTGTTCTTTGAGGACGGCCGCACCTACTTCATGAGCAACGGCGCCGATGATAACGGCGTCGGGGGAGTGGTTCAGTGCGAAATCGACATAGCCACCGGAAAGAAGCTCTCCCCAAGCCGCTGCATCTGGCAGGGCTCCGGCGGACGCTACCTTGAAAGCCCGCATCTCTACAAGATAAATGGAGTTTACTACCTCATGGCTGCGGAGGGCGGCACAGAGTACGGCCACATGATAACCTGCGCCCGCGCTGATTCCGTCTGGGGGAAATTCGATGGCAACCCGAAGAATCCGGTTCTCACCAACCGCAACAAGGCTCCGTTCATCATTCAGGGAATAGGTCACGGCGACCTTGTCCAGGACGAATATGGCGACTGGCATGTGCTGTCCCTGGGATTCCGTCAGCAGCATATCTGGAGACCCTACCACCACCTTGGACGCGAGGTTTTCCTCACGCCGGTGAAGTTCGGGGAGGACGGCTGGTTCACCTGCGGAAACGACGGCACCACAGATGAGAGCTACGAAATAAAGGGCGATTTCACCCAGAACGAGCAGCGGGTTTTCACTTTCGCGAACACATCCTGGGACAAGGAGTGGTGCTTCATGCGCCGCCCTGTAATGGAAAACTACGAGCTGTCAGACGACAAGGCGGTGCTGCACGGCTCGGATATCACGCTTGACGACGTGGATTCCCCCACATTCATTGCAATGCGCCAGCGTGATTTCAACATGGAAATGACCTCCACTGTGAAGCTGACCGGAAGCGCAGGCGCTGTCGGAGGACTTACCGTGCTCATCACCGAAAACGAGCATTACGATATTCTCCTTGAAAAGTCGGAGAGCGGCTGCAAGGCGGTACTCATGCTGAACATCGGCGGAATAAAGCACCGCCAGAACGAGCTTCCCATCGGCGGCGACTCTGCAAAGCTCACGATAAAGGCTGATAATTACGGCTACAGCTTCTTCTGCGGAGAGGTTCAGCTCGGATACGGAAGCACAAAGTATCTTTCAAGCGAGGTAGCGGAGGGCTTCACAGGCGTAATGACCGGACTTTACGCGGCTCGCGGAACCGCAGAGTTCACCGGATTCGAGTGCAGATACAATTAAAATTACAGGGCTGAGTACGACCTCAGCCCTGTTTTGATATTATTGCACGTACAGTACCAGAATTTAATTGAATCCCCCGGTGATTGATATCTCGCCGGAGCGCAGCGTTTCAATTCCCGATGAAGTTTCAATAACAAGGCAGCCCCTGTCGTCGATTTTCAGAGCCTTTCCGGTGCGCTCTGCGCCGCCCTGCCGGAACGTTACCTCACGCCCCAGGACCAGCGAGCGGCTGCGGTATTTCTCCAGCAGCCCGCGCGACGAGGGATCCTCGGCGTAGTCGAGCAACCTGCATGCGATGTCCGCGCACAGGCGGCTGCGCTCCGCAAATACTCCCACTGAGCCTGCGATTCCGGATATCTCCTCCGGGAATTTTTCCGTGCTGATGTTCACGCCGATCCCGACTATCACGGATTCAGCCATGCCGCTTTCGAAGTCGCTCATTGCCTCGGTGAGTATCCCGGAGACTTTCCTGCCGGAGCAGAAAATGTCGTTCACCCACTTTATCCCGGCGTGAACGCCGCACACGGATTCCAGGCTGTCGATAATGGCGCATGCCGCCGCCATCGTTATCCCCATGCAGTCGGAAAGCGGCTTCTGCGGCTTTAGCAGCACGCTCATGTAAAGTCCCGTGTTCGCCGGGGAATAGAACGGCTTCCCGAACCTGCCGCGCCCTGCGGTCTGCTCGTTTGCGGCGATGAGCGTTCCGTGTGGCATTCCGCGCAGCGCCGCCGCCTTTGCCTCGGTATTCGTGGAGCTTGCGCTGCGGAACACCTCCACCGGTATCCCGCGGTATTTTTCCGTCAGGTGCAGGCGTATCCCCTCCGCGGTCAGTACGTCGCTGCCGCTTTCCAGCATGTATCCCCGGTTCGTCCCCGCAGAGATGCTGTAGCCCTCGTCCTGGAGCTGCTTCACGGCTTTCCATACCGCCGCGCGGGATACCCCCAGGCGGTCGGCAAGCTCCTGCCCGGATACTGCCGTACCGCGGCTCTGCTCAAGTATCAAGGCTATCTCGTTCTTTATCGCCATTGTTTTCCCCCCGATCTGTCCTGTTCTATTATATACCATTATTCCGGATTTTTCAAGGTCTGACCGCACCGCTGCGACTTTTTTTCACAAACCACTTGATTTTTTCCGCAGAATAGAGTATAATAGTAAGGTAAGTACAAAACAACAATGAATAAATGCTCTCGCTTATGGGGACAGACCCTGTGCAACAGAGTGCTGTGAACCATGTCAGGCGGGGAACCGAGCAGCATTAAGCGGATTTCTCTGTGTGCCGCAGTCAGCCTGTTCCCATAATCGAGGGCATTTATATTTTTGCTTATCAGAACGGGGGTGCGGCTGTGTATCTGGCATTATATAGAAAATACCGTCCGAGAACGTTCGACGACGTTATTTCCCAGCCTGAGATAGTCACCACGCTGAAAAACCAGATAGCCGAGGGGCAGAACGCTCACGCATACCTGTTCACCGGAAGCCGCGGCACCGGCAAGACCACCTGCGCGAAGATACTCGCAATGGCGCTGAACTGCAAGCACCCGGCAGGCGGAAATCCCTGCCTTGAGTGCGAAAGCTGCCGCGAGATAGCCAACGACGAAACCACTGATATCGTCGAGCTGGACGCTGCCAGCAACAGCGGCGTCAGCGACGTTCACGAGCTTCAGGACCAGCTTGCGTACACTCCGGTTAGCTGTAAGTACCGCGTGTATATCCTCGACGAGGTGCACATGCTTTCTACGGCGGCGTTCAACGCGCTGCTGAAAACTATAGAGGAGCCTCCGGCGCATGTTATCTTCATTCTCGCGACCACGGAGCTTCACAAGGTTCCCGCGACGATACTTTCCCGCTGCCAGCGGTTCGAGTTCCGCAGGATTGAGATCGCGGACAGTTCCGCAAGGCTGCTCAGCATAGCTCAGCAGGAGGGGGTCTCCCTTACTCAGGAGGCTGCGGACATGATATCCCGGCTCTCCGACGGCGGAATGCGCGACGCGCTTTCCCTGCTCGACCGCTGTATCGCAGTCAGCCGCGACGTCACCGAGGACACCGTAAGGAGCTGCGCAGGCGTCGCCGACAATCATCATCTGTATCAGCTCGCAGAAATGACCGCTGCACGGAACATTCCCGGGTGTATTCAGCTCCTGAGCCAGCTCTACAAGGGCGGCAAGGACATCGCCCGCGTGATGGACGAGCTCGGCGGAGTATTCCGCGACCTTATGATAAACAAGAGCGCTCCGGCTGAGAAGTCGTTGCTCTCTGCAATGCCGCACGATTATCCAGAGATAGAACGCCTTGCCGGGCTGTTTTCCCTCGAGGATATCCTACGCTGCCTGACCCTTATCCAGGAATGCACCGACGGTATCGCGAAGTCCCGCAGCCGCAAGACGCTCGCAGAAATGTGCTTCGTGAAGCTCTGCACAGGGGCGCCAACGGCGGCTCAGACCGCTCAGCTTGCACAGGCGGCTCAGATAGGGCAGGCTGGACAGGTTGGACAGGTCGGAATGGTCGGCAGACGGCGCATAACTACCGACAGTTCGAAAGCAAGCCGATGGGAAGCGAGTTCACTCCGATTCCCGATGAAAAGCTCGACCCCAGGCGCGCCGCAACGGTGAACAAGCTACGCGAGATATTCGCGCAGAATGAATCGGCTCCCGCAGAGCCAGCCAAACCGGCCGCTCAGGCTGTTGAGGCTCCGAAACCCGCAGAAGCTCCGAAACCAGTTCA
>OIGD01000432.1_pt1 | contig 50144 bp, 41 predicted proteins | sample 1582211 | NCBI WGS metagenome assembly OIGD01 (sample SAMN04414078, study PRJEB24778) | human gut metagenome | material: faecal | host: Homo sapiens
CCCCTGACGCGATGCCGCGTCCTTGAACCATTTTTCCGCCGTCGCCGGGTCTTTGAACCATTTTTCCAAAGCGGAAGTGAAGACCCGGTTTTTCTGTGTTCGCGGCCGATTGTTGAACGCGGCGTCTACGCGGTCCATCATTTTTTCATTTTTTTCGAGCATTGCCGCCGCCACGCTGTGGCCGTCGAAGCTCCGGCCCTTTACGCACACGAACAGGAACCCCGGCTCCACCTCGCGGTTGTCGGAGGTCACGCCTGATACGACGCGCTCCGTTAATTCCTGCGGTATATCCGTGATACCGCTGAAAAGCTGTCCTAAAGTCATGACCTCGCCTCCGTCAGTCTGAATATCCGTTGACCTGGAACGTTACTTCCACGACATTTCCCTTGTAGCCGTCGGTACCGCCCACAGGGTACTGCGCGGAAGCCACCGCGTTGGCGTTCTCCGCAGCGCCGCCGGATATCTTGATGTTGAATCCCGCGTTGGTTATCGCCTCGTTCGCCTGGGAGACCGTCATGCCGGTAACGTGCGGAATGACCGCGGATTCCAGGTCGTATTCATTGCCGAGGTACAGCACCACAGTGGAGCCCTTCGGGATACTGCTTCCCGAAGCGGGTATCTGCGTGGAAACGGTGGCGCCGCTTGCCGGGTCGCCGACATAGCGCACCTCGAAGCCCTCCGCATTGAGCTTTGCCTCCGCACGCTGAGCCTCCATGCCCATTACGTACGGCACCGCAGCGTCCATCTTTGCAAGCTCCTCCGCAGTGTAGGTCGGGTAAATTCCAAGGTGGGGCAGACCCTCCTTGAACACCGCCGAAACTACCGGGGCAGCGACCGCGCTTCCGTAGTACTGCGTACCGGTCGGGGTGTCCGCCATTACCAGCATTACTATCTGGGGATCGTCAGCCGGGGCGAATGCCGCGAAGGACGGAACATATGTCATATGATCCATGCCGGTCTCGGCCTTGAGCTTGTTGTATTCGTCGATTTTCTCAGTTGTACCGGACTTGCCGCCTATACGGTAGCCGTTTATGTACGCGTTGCTGCCGCCGTTCTCGTTAACTACAGTCTCAAGTATCTGGCGCATCTGCACGGAGGTTTCCTCGGAGATGACCTGGCGCTTTATGCGGGTCTCGGTGGTCTTTACGACGTTTCCGTCGGAATCGAGCATTTTGTCCACTACGTACGGAGTTACCAGGTAGCCGCCGTTGACGATGGCGCACAGAGCGGTGGTCATCTGGAGCGGAGTTACCTTGTTGGTCTGACCGAAGCTTGAGGAAGCAAGCTCGACAAGACCCATGTTCTCCCTTGAAACATAAAGGCTTCCGGATTCGCCCGGGAGGTCGATGCCGGTAGGCTCTGTAAAGCCGAACGCCTCGAAGTAGTCGCAGAACTTATCCTTTCCGAGAAGCTGACCTATCTGGATAAAGCTAGGGTTGCAGGACTTTGTTACCGCCTGCTGGAGCGTGAGCGTACCGTGGCCGTAGCTAGACCAGCACTTGATCTTGGTTCCCGCGACCATCTCGTAAGCCGCGCAGTGGAACGTGGAATTCAGCGAAACGACCTCCTCCTCGAGGGCGCTGGCGCAGGTGACGGTCTTGAAAACGGAACCGGGGTAGTACAGCTCGGTTATAGCCTTGTTCTTCCACTGCTGCTCACGGAGGGACGCCTCCTTGGCGTCAAGATCCTCCTCGGTGGCGCCGGATTCCTTCATCTCGGCGAGGGTCTGGAGGTCGAAGCTGGACTTCAGCTCGGACGGGTTGTTCAGGTCGAAGCTGGGGGCGGTCGCCATCGCGAGGACGGCTCCGGTATTGCAGTTCATTATGATACCGCAGGCGCGGTTTATTACCTGGTGCTGGGAAACGCACAGCTCCAGGTTCTTTTCAAGGTAGTGCTGGAGCACCTCGTCCAGCGTGAGCACCAGGCTGTAGCCGTCCACGGCTGAGTAGTACGCGTCGCTGGAATTCTGGAGCTTCCTGCCGTCGGCGGCTACCGCGTAGACCGCCTTGCCGTCAGTGCCGCTGAGATAGTCGTCGTAGTACGCCTCAAGACCGTAAACGCCGTCGCCGTCAAAGTTCGTGAAGCCGATTATGTTCGACGCCAGCGAATCGTTGGGGTAGTATCTCTTGGAGGTCGGCCAGAGGTAGATATCGTCGGAGTTCAGACCATTCTCGTTCATGAACGCGGTTATCTCGTTCGCCTCAGGCTTCTCGACCTTGCGCTTCACCATGTAGTACTGCTTGGTGGTATCTGCGCACGCGGTCTTGATTTTGGAATAGTCAACGCCCAGCAGCTCGGATAGCTTTTGTGATATCAGCTCGGCGCGGTCAACGTACGGCTCGGGAGTTTCGCCCTTTTCAATTAGCGCCTTCGCCTTGATGTCGTACTGCTCCTTGGCTTTCGTGTTGGAAAGATCGATGTTGTGCGGGGAGATGGTGACGTCCCACACGGTGGAGCTCTGCGCGAGGGTGGTTCCGTTGGCGTCGTAGATGGAGCCGCGGTTCGCCTTTATGACCACCGATGAAAGCTGCTGGTCGGTTGCCATCATGCGCCACTTGTCGCCGTCCAGGATGGAGTAGCTCAGCAGCTTGTAGCCCACCCAGAACGAGAAAATGATTATCAGCACCAGAAAGATTATCTGCTTCTGGCTGGAGCCAAGTATACGCGGCTTCTCAGCGCTTTTCTGCTCCATCTCGTAGATAGCGCTGCCGATTTTTTTTGCTGCATTTTTGATTTTCATGAAGCTGTTGACCTCCAGTCAGAAAAGTACGTGCCAATAAAACAAAAAGCAAAGCCGGGCTGCGTGGCTGTGCAGTCCCGCCGCACAGCGCATAACAAGCCGACCTTGCCGTTAAAGTCCGTTGCCGGCAGAGTATAGAGAACGGACAGCGTGTCCCGATGTCCTGTCACCTCTATATTATGCCTTCAGAAACCAATGTATTCCAGAAGATCACCGAACCAGTCGGCAACGGCGCTGAAAATGCTTCCGTTGTTCTCCGGAGTGACCTCGATAAGGTTTTCCGTGTTCACATCAAGGTAGTTGATCTGTGAGTTAGTGACCTTTGCCATGCCAAGCTCGTTTGCGGCGTATTCCTCGATATAGCTGATGTTCGCCTTGCTGTCGAGCCTGCTCTGGAGCAGCGAATTCTCCTCCTGCGCCTCTGCAAGCAGAGCCCTCTGATCCTCGACCTTTCTCGCGATATCGTCTACCTTCGTGAACTGGACGTTCACCGCCCACAAAGCTCCCAGCGCCACCGCGGTCACGGCAAAGAGCTTGAGCTTCGAACCGCTGCGCGAAACCGAATGCATATTCATTTTGATCTGCCTTGCCCTGCGTTCTCTTTCCCTTTCCTGTTCGCGGCGCGCCGCATTGTCGTACATGGAAAGGTCGTATGCGAGGTTTGATCTGTCAGTTTCGGGAAGCATAGGCTCACCCTCCTTCTTTTGCTGCGCCGGTCATGCCGGGCTGTTTTGCGTTTCTGTTATCCGTCAGTCCTCAAGAGGGCTTCTGCGGATTTTCTCTATAATTCTGAGCTTTGCGCTTCTGCTGCGCGGATTTCTTTCCAGCTCCTCCGGCGAAGCTGTTATCGGCTTCTTGTCCACAAGTCTGCCCATCGGCTTCCTTCCACATACGCACACCGGGAACTCCGGCGGGCATGTGCAGCCCGTGCAGAACTCCTTGAAGCGGTTCTTAACGATCCTGTCCTCAAGGGAATGAAATGTGATAACGGACATTCTCCCGCCGACCTTCAGCACGTCGAAACCGTCTGTCAGCGCCGTTTCAAGCACGTCCAACTCATGGTTGACCTCTATTCTTATCGCCTGGAAGCTCTTGCGGCAGGGGTTCTTTTCCCTGCGGTACGCCGCCGGAACGCTCGATTTGATTATCTCAGCAAGCTGCCCGGTGGTCTCGATCGGGGCGGTGAGCCGGGCGTTTACTATGCCTCTTGCTATCCGGTTCCCGAATTTTTCTTCGCCGTAGTCGAACAGAATCTTGGCGAGTTCCCCCTCGTCGTATTCGTTCACCACGTCGCGGGCGGAAAGACCCTCCCCGCTCATGCGCATATCAAGCGGTGCGTCGTTGTGGAACGAGAATCCCCGCTCCGCAGTATCGAGCTGATGAGAGGACACGCCCAGATCGGCGATTATGCCGTCCAGTTCTTTTATCCCGAGGTCAGCCAGCACCGACTTCATTTCGCAGAAATTGCTCCGGACAAGCGTAACAGGAAGTCCCTTCAGCCGCTCCCCAGCAGCCTCCAGCGCCTCCTTGTCCTGGTCGAAGCATATCAGGCGGCCGCCGTCCAGCCGCTTTGCAAGCTCAAGGCTGTGACCGCCGCCCCCGGTGGTGAGATCCGCGTAAACGCCCTTCGGGTCTGTGAACGCGCCGTCCACCGTTTCTTTCAGCAGCACTGAAACATGTGAAAACTCCATTAAATACCGATCTCCTCAGCAAGCGCGGCGATATCCTCGGCGGATACGCTCTCTGTATAAGCTATGTAAGCCGCCTTGTCCCAGATCTCCGCGTGGTCGTCCATTCCGACGACTACCACCTCGGAGGTGAGTCCCGCGTAAGCTCTCAGCGCCGGCGCAATGGCGATTCTGCCCTGCTTGTCCGGCTCGGCCTCGCATGCTCCGCCGAACAAAAAGCGCTCCAGCGGGAGCCTTACCTTTGTCGGCTTTCCCCTCAGGCTCTCCCTGAGGTCGTTCCAGCTCTGCTCTGTGTGTACCGTCAGACAGCTCTCACCTATAGTCTTGGAAATATAGAAATGTTCTCCCAGCTCCTCGCGGAGCTTCGCCGGAAAGTTCATGCGCCCTTTTGAGTCTATGGTGTGCTCGAACTCGCCGTACATTCCTGTTCCCCCTTTCCAAAGCTGTAGTCCCCTGTGAAAGTGTCCTGCCGCCTTCCTCAGACGGCTTTTCCGTAGATGAAATATATTTTCCCAGTAATAAAAAATCGGGTCGGCGAAGTTGAAAATGTGGAAAACCAGTGATTTTTTATGATATTTAACCCACTTTAGTGAAAACTTCACCCTTTTCCCCCACCAATAGTATACAACGAATTCAACATTTTTGCAAGTGTTAGCCCGAATAAATCGCCAAAAAACTAAAATAAAATTTTGTTCATATTTTTGTGCACTTTCAACAAAAAAGAGCCTTCAGAATGAAGACTCGAAAGATATTTTTCGTTGAAAAAGCACTATATACCGGAAAGATTCAACAAAGTTTCAACTATATCTTGTGGAGCAGTTGAAAAAACGGCGGCAATCGGCAGAGTATTTTTTTATCCGCTTATTTCGCCGTGAATTATCAACGATCCGGAAAAAATTGAAAACTCAGAACCACGGAAGGAACGCGCAGACCACCGCCAGAACAAGCCCGGGGAGCATATTTGCAACGCGGAATTTCTTCCCCCACACGAGATTCACGCCCACGCAGAATATCATCACCGACCCGACCAGCGAGAGATTATCAAGCGCCTGCCGGTTCATTACGTCCTCCAGCAGGTTTGAAAGCGCCGTTATCGTCCCCTGAAAGATCGCCACTGGTATCGCCGAGAAAATACAGCCCTTGCCGCTTGCGGCGGTCATCACCATAACGATGATGAGGTCGAGCACCGCCTTCGCGAACAGCGTGGAGTGATCTCCGAGGATCCCGTCCTGGATCGACCCGACGACCGCCATCGCGCCGATGCACACGGTCAGCGAAGCGTTGACGAATCCCCCGACGAAACCGCCGTCGCCCTCGCTGCGGGAGATCTTTCTGAGCCACGTTCCGAAGCGCTCCATAGCGGCTTCAATATTGATTATCTCGCCGATGAGCGCTCCGAGCACAAGACTTGCTATGAGCGTCATCGTGCCCCCGCTTGAGAGAGTTCCATCAGCGGCGGCGCTGAGCATTTTCTCCATTGCTCCGGCTATCCCGAGAAATATAACGCACACACCGCACGCCATCGTGAGCGATTCCTGTATGCGCGGCTTCATAAACTTTCCGCACAGCAAGCCGAAAAGTCCGCCCGCGACTATCGCAGCGGCGTTTACTATAGTGCCAAGTCCCGGCAATCACATCGCCCCCAAGAGAAATTCGGAATTACTGCGTCCCTCTTCGCGGGACTGTATTAAGAAAGACGGGATTTGAAATCCTCGTAGCCGAATTTCTTTATCAGCTCGACTTCCCCGGATTCTTTCAGCAGGTAGATAGCCGGCAGGGGCATTCCGTTGAACGTGTTGTTCTTGCACATGGAATATATCGCCATATCGCCGAATACCAGGCGCTCGCCGCCATTCAGCGGTTCATCGAACGAGTAGTCCCCGATGACGTCTCCGGCAAGGCAGGTGTTGCCGCCGAGGCGGTAGGTGTACGGCTTCTCGCCGGGCTTCCCTGCTCCGGTTATCTCCGGGCGGTAGGGCATTTCCAGGACGTCCGGCATGTGGCACGCCGCGGATGCGTCCGTTATCGCGATATTACAGCCGTTCGCGAAGGTATCAAGCACAGTCGTCACCAGCCAGCCGGCGTTCAGTGCGATGGCTTCGCCCGGCTCAAGGTAGACCTCCAGACCGTAGGTCTCGCGGATACGCTTCACGCACTCTATCAGCTTTGCCACGTTGTAGCCGGGCTTTGTGATGTGGTGTCCGCCGCCGAAGTTCAGCCACTTGATTTTATCGAACATGAAGCCGAATTTCTCCTCGACATGCGGTAGCGTACGCTCAAGAGTATCCGCGCCCTGTTCGCACATGGTGTGGAAATGCAGTCCGTCTATCCCCTCGTACAGCGCGGGGTCTTTCCGGAACTCCTCAAGCGTACAGCCGAGCCGCGAACCGGTGAAGCAGGGATTGTAGATGTCCGTTTCTATCTCGCTGTACTCCGGATTCACGCGTATCCCCGCCTGTATGTAACGTTCGTTTGCGCGCACTCTGTCGCGGAACTTCGCCCACTGCCGCGGGGAGTTGAACACCATGTGGTCGCAGATACGCAGGAGTTCGTCGAAGTCCTGCTCCGGGTACGCCGGGGAGAATACGTGATTCTCGCGCCCGAACGGCTTCGCCATCTCCTCGTAGCCGAGCTTTGCCTCGTAGATTCCGCTGGCGGTCACACCGTCAAGGTACTTTGCTATCAGCGGGTAGACTGCGAACGCTGAAAACGCTTTCTGCGCCAGCAGTATCTTACAGCCCGCTTTCTCGCGGACTAATTTCAGCAGTTCGAGGTTTCTTTTCAGAGCGCCCTCGTCAATGACGTAGCAGGGTGTTTCTACTTTGTATTTCCAGTCCATTTTGTTCCTTTCTTGTGTGCGTTGAAAAATTATCTGAACGATAAACTGTAATTTGACACTCTATTAATGCTATTAAACCCAATCAATAGCATTCTTTACAAGTTTGACAAATGGTTCACAGGTCAGATTTTGGGTAGTGTGTGCAGGAACGATACAGCAGATTTTTCCCTTGCCATAGGTGTGAATCCATACAGCAGGCTGAACGCCGTTCTTTGAAACGGTTTCTGCAAGAATCGTTGTATCAGCATTCGGAATCATTTTCATTACATAATGTTCGTCAAAATCAGGGAATGTGAATTTGCCAATGCCTTCAATAATCGGATGTTCTGCTATCGGTTTTACAGTAAGCGGACATTGTTCGGGATGAGTGATAAAGTTACTTCTTACAACATTTGTGAGGATTGCGTGATTTTCTGTGTAATCAGTAAGTGATGCGTGAAGCATAATCGTTCCCATACCATTCTGAACATCATTCAGAAATTTCTCCGTCCATTTTTCATCACACCAGATTGGAGTAGGAATCTGATCATTTTCAATAGGATCTTTGAAAGACAAAAACAAATCAAACTGCCCGTTGAAATAATCATTTGGGTTCTTTGTGAATGTTACTTCATAATCTGCGTTAAACAGATAGTCCATCATAGGCTTGATGGAATCATCGTGATGCCAGTAATCGTGTACCAAAACAAATACTTTTTTACTCATAAGTTATACGTCCTTTCATCACCGTTTTATGGCTACGTTTTTGTGAATTCTCGTTTTTTAGATGTGCGTTAAATTCCGATTTATCAATCGCTTCTAGCATTTCTTCACGCCGCTCCGAAAGAACGCAGGCAGGCAAACGCCCGCCTGCATGCGATGTTCGGTGATCAGTCAACCAGTACCGGATCAAAGTCCTCCTCCCACGGAAGTCCCCACTTGTTGAGGTTCTCCATGAAAGGATCCGGATCCATCTCCTCGACGTTGTAAACGCCGGGCTTCTTCCACTTGCCGGTAAGCACCATAGCCGCGCCTATCATTGCCGGAACTCCGGTTGTGTAGCTGATAGCCTGGGAGCCTACCTCCTTGTAGCACTCCTGATGGTCGCAGATGTTGTAGAGGTAATAGTGCTTCTCCTTGCCGTCCTTCTTGCCGATGAAGATACAGCCGATGTTCGTCTTGCCGACTGTTCTCGGGCCGAGGGAAGCCGGGTCGGGCAGAACAGCCTTCAGGAACTGGAGCGGAACTATCTCCTTACCCTCGTACATAATGGGCTTGATGGAGGTCATTCCGACGTCCTCAAGACACTTGAGGTGAGTGAGGTAGCTCTGACCAAATGTCATGAAGAAGCGGATTCTCTTGATGCCCTTGATGTTCAGCGCGAGGGACTCCAGCTCCTCATGATGGAGCAGGTACATATCCTTTTCGCCTACGCCCTTGAAGTTGTAGACGCGCTTTATCTCCATCGGCTTGGTCTCGACCCACTTGCCGTCCTCGATGTAGCTGCCGTTTGCGGACACCTCGCGAATGTTGATCTCCGGGTTGAAGTTGGTGGCGAAGGGATAGCCGTGGTCGCCGCCGTTGCAGTCAAGGATATCAATGTAGTTTATTTCATCAAACTGGTGCTTCATGGCGTACGCGGAGAAAACTCCGGTAACGCCAGGGTCGAAGCCGCAGCCGAGGATAGCGGTCAGCCCCGCCTTCTCGAAGCGCTCGCGGTAAGCCCACTGCCAGCTATACTCAAACTTCGCGGTGTCCTCCGGCTCGTAGTTTGCGGTGTCGAGGTAGTTAACGCCCGCCGCAAGGCACGCGTCCATGATGTGAAGATCCTGGTACGGAAGCGCTACGTTAATTACGATTTCCGGGTTGTAGCTCTTGATGAGCGCGGTCAGCTCCTCAACGTTGTCCGCGTCCACCTGCGCGGTTGTGATGACCGTCTTTGTGGTAGGCTGGAGCTTCTCCTTGAATGCGTCGCACTTAGCCTTGGTACGGCTTGCTATCATGATTTCCGTGAAAACGTCGCTGTTCTGGCAGCACTTGTTTATTACCACACCTGCGACGCCGCCCGCGGCGATTATCATTGCTCTGCTCATTAGTTTATTCCTCCTGTATTCAGATATCGTCCGGCGAAGCCGGACACATTCAATTGCGAATTACGAATTCCGAATTTAATTGTGGTGCTCGGGTACGACCGCGTAGAAAATCAGGTCGCCCTTGCTGTCGTTGATAAGGCTGTGCTCATGACCCTCCGGGCAGTAGGTGCAGCTTCCTGCAGAAAGCTCCTCGTATCTGCCGTCGCACAGCATTTTGCCCTTTCCCTCAAGAATGAACACTATCTCGCTGTTGCCCTCGTGGGTGTGCAGTCCGATGGAAGCTCCATGCTCCAGTCTGCCGCGCATTATCTTGACTTTGGGGTCGGTGAACATTCTCGCGAAGAACGTACCCTCGCCGCCCTTGAAATGCTCCAGCGGCTTTTCTTCGATGTCGGAAAAATCTATCAGCATATTATACCTCCGTCATGTTGCGGGCTTTGTTTCCCGGAGTACGTCCCGGACGTTGTTCGGCAGCGCGAAGCACCCGCTGTGGACGTACTGATTGTAATACTTGGTTTTCAGCCCCTGAGCCAGCCACCATTCCGCGTGCTGGTCCGTGACCGGGTGGAACCGCTTGCTCGCGAATCCGAACAGCCAGTGCCCGGAGGGGTAGGTCGGGATATGCGCCTGATAAACCAGCGATATAGGGAAGAAGCTCTTAATGCGGCTGTGGGCGCGCTTCATTATCTCGGCGTACTCGTCGTAGAACGTGCTTTCGTGCTGGTTCACAAGTATGCCGTTCTCATTGAGCGCCTTGTAGCAGTTGCCGTAGAACTCCTTTGTAAACAGCCCCTCGCCGGGTCCGAACGGGTCAGTTGAATCCACGATTATCAGGTCGTATTCGTTATCTTTACCGCGGACGTATTTCAGACCGTCCTCGTAGAAGATATGCACGCGGGGATCGTCCAGCCTGCACGCTGTCTGTGGGAGATACTCCTTGCAGACCTCAACGACGCGCTGATCGATCTCCACCATGTCGATGTGCTCGACGTTTTTGAAGCGGGTAAGTTCACGGATAGTTCCGCCGTCGCCCGCGCCTATTACAAGAACGCGTTTTATATCGGGATTCGTCGCCATCGGAACGTGGGTTATCATCTCGTGATAGATGTACTCGTCCTTTTCCGTCAGCATGATGAATCCGTCAAGCACCAGTATCCTGCCAAGCTCGTAGCTGTCGAGAATATCTATCTGCTGATAGCGGCTCTTCTCGCTGTAGACGTGCTGTTTTATCTTTATGGAGAACCGTATGTTGTCCGTATGGTTCTCTGTAAACCATAATTCCATAGGATTTCCTTTCTAACGTTCAGCGCCGATAATTCCCGGCGCTGAACATTTTAAGCCGACCAACAAATCCGAAGTTTTTCGGTTTCGCCGAAGGCGAAATTGATTTTCCACTCCGGAAAATCAAAGAAAAACCGGATGTTCAGCGCCGGTCGTTCCCGGCGCTGAACTTGACGGTCTGTAAGTACTCTACGTTCATATCCCGGCAGCCGGTGAGGGAGCAGCCCTTTTCCTTCGCGAACGCGATATAATCCAGGATATCCTGGGTGATACGCTCGCCCGGAGCCAGGATCGGTATCCCCGGCGGGTAGCACATGACGAACTCGCTGCACACCCTTCCGGCGGTCTTTTCTATCGGTAGGGTCTCCTGTTCGGCGTAGAACGCCGCCTGCGGGGACATCTCAAGGATAGGGTCGATGTACTCGTGGTCGTAAAGCCCGGCGGGGGACTTCCCGTGGAACTTCTTGATAAGGTTCAGCGCGCCGAGGAGCCGCTCTATTTCGAGCGCGCGGTCGCCGCCGGTGATTATCGCCAGGATATTGCCGATGTCGCCGAACTCTATCTGTATGTCGTACTCGTCCCGGAGCAGGTCGTAGACCTCTATGCCCGCAAGACCCATCGCCCTGGTATGCACCGAAAGCTTGGTCTTGTCGAACGCGTAGAACGCCTTGCCGTCGCAAAGCTCCTCGCCGAAGGCGTAGTAGCCGCCGATGGCGTTTATCTCTTTTCGCGCATAATCCGCGAACTCCACCGTTTTCGCGTAGAACTCCCTGCCGTGGAGCGCGAGGTTCTGCCGCGCCAGGTCGAGGGACACCATCAGCAGGTAGCTTGCGCTGGTGGTCTGTGTGAGATTGATTATCTGCCGTACGTAGTTCGGGTCTATTCCCTTCCCCAGGAGCAGTATCGCGCTCTGGGTGAGGCTTCCTCCGGTTTTGTGCACCGATACCGAAGCCATGTCCGCGCCGCAGCTCATGGCGCTGGGCGGAAGTCCATCGCCAAAATAGAAGTGCGTTCCGTGCGCTTCGTCAACCAGCACCTTCATGCCGTGCCTGTGTACTATCTCGACGATCTTCCGCAGGTCGGAGCATATGCCGTAGTAGGTCGGGTTGTTGACCAGCACGGCTTTCGCGTCAGGATTTGCGAGGATAGCCGCCTCGACTTCCTCCGGGGTCATTCCGAGCGGTATGCCGAGGTCGTTGTTGACGCCGGGGTTCACGTAGACCGGTATCGCTCCGCAGACCACCAGCGCGTTGATTGCGCTCCGGTGGACGTTTCGCGGGAGGATTATCTTATCCCCCGCCTTGCATACCGACATCACCATCGCCTGAACTGCTCCGGTGGCTCCGTTGACGATGAAGATGGAGTTTTCCGCTCCGAAGGCGTCCGCAGCGTACTGCTGAGCCTCCTTTATGACGGAAACGGGGTGGCAGAGGTTGTCGAGTGGCTTCATAGAGTTCACGTCGTTCCTCATGCACGCCTCGCCCAGGAAGTCCCTCAGCGCCTTGTTGCCGCGGCCTCCCTTGTGCCCGGGGACATCAAACTTGACAACGCGGTCAAGCTGATATTCCTTCATTGCCTCGTAAAGAGGCGCACGGGTGTGATCAAGCTGCATTACGCTCACCTCAATAGATGTTCATTCCGCTGAATATCTCGATCATCTCGCGGCGCAGGTTGTTGGTGATCTCAAGGCGCTGCTGGGGGTGGATCTCGTAGACATCGGAATTGAAGAGATAGTTCTGAAGCTCTATCTCCTTGATCAGCATTTTTGTATGGAATATATTCGACTGGTACACATTGACGTCTATAGCGTCGTACTTCGTCAGAGTCTGGGGATCGATGAAGTCCTGAATGGAGGTCATTTTATGATCCATGAAACATTTCTTGCCGGAGACGTCCCTAGTGAAGCCGCGGACGCGGTAATCAATCGTGATGATATCCGAGTCGAAGCTGCCTATGAGGTAATCCAGCGTGTTCAGCGGGGAGATCTCGCCGCAGGTGGCGACGTCGATATCCACGCGGAAGGTAGAAATAGCCTTATCCGGGTGATATTCCGGGAAAGTGTGCACCGTGATATGACTTTTGTCAAGATGTGCGTGAACGGTATTCGGCTGGATACCGCTCCTGTTGAAGTAGCCGGCGCCCTTGTTGCAGGACTCGTCTACGTGGTCGGGGTCAATGTAACCCTCGGCGAAGAGGACATTGACAGAGGCACCCTGCGGATCATAGTCCTGCTTTGAGATATTCAGGACGGTCGCGCCGATCTTCTCGGTGACGTCGCAGAGAATTTTTGTGAGCCTTTCGGAGTTATACTGTTCGTCTATGTACGCAATATAATCCTTCTGCTCCCTCTCACTTTTTGCATAGCACACATCATAAATGTTGAAGCTAAGTGTTTTTGTGAGGTTGTTAAAGCCATATAAAGCCAGTCTGGAGCTGCCGCCGCCAGGAACTGCTTCTGCCTTTTTCTCCAACCCTAACATCACGACCTTTCGATAAAATAAAGTTGCTGCACTCTGACTTTATGCAGTCAAAGTTAGTATAACACAAACCTAAACAATTTGCAACAATTTTTTATTATTTTTTTGTGATTATGATGTTAAGGAGGCGTGCGGAAAAAACAGGAAGGCCTGCGGAGGCTTCTCCAACAAGATTCAAGAAGAAATTATACAGGTAAACTATAATTAAAAGGCGAGTGTTCCGCCAACGCTTTTTTCGTGCAGACTTTTTAGTCATGCTGGCTGGCTCACAGCCAGCCAGCAATTTTATCCGCCGAATGCACTCCGAAAATGTCAGAGTATTTTCCAGAGCGTGGGAGTCTGCATTTCGCGGAAAAGCTCAAGCTGCGCCTGTGCACGGTCGCATGCGGCGTACAGCTCATCGTCGCCCTCCTCGGCGAAGGAGGATATTTCGGCTATGCAGGACGTTATCTCCATCGCGTGTCCGAGGTCGTTGACGAGAATACTGTAGTGCAGCACCGAATCCCACGCGTCGTGGAGCTGATTGGCGTATTTCACGGCGGCTTCGCTGTCCCCTTCGGAGTGCGCCTGCTCCACCTGGTCAATGTAGCCGGAAAGCTCGTTGGTTTTATCAATGGTGATGAACACCGACCAGAAACACCCCGCCGACATTACCGCCAGCAGCAGTATGCTTACAACAAGACGGTTCATTCAAAGCCCCCTCTGACGTTCGATTATCGTGTGCTGACCGTTCCTGTCCGCGGTCATCAGGAACACGTCCTTTACCGAGAGCTTCCGTTCCCGGAGCTGCTCTTTCAGCCAGCCCATTCCCAGCCCCATGCTTTGGAGCTGTTCCTCGTCCTCCCTGCCGTCGCGGATTATCACCGCGGGCGGGTCGCTTGAGGAGCCGCCGCAGTTTACGTCCGCCTTTTCCGCGTTCTGGCAGTCCTTCTTTTTCAGAAAGTGTATCTTTCCGGTTGTCTCTACGATGGCGTACCATATCTCGGTTATGTCGAATATCTGCTCCTCGCGCATTGCCTCGACGAGGTCGTCGACGGTGTAGCGCAGGCGCTTCATTTCCTTCTGAATGATGACTCCCTCAGACATTATCACCCGCGGACTGCCTATCATCAGCTTGCGGAACTTGGGGAACTTCAGCATTACCGCCGATACGATCACGTCAAGGCAGACCAGCGTGAATATCGGAACTATCCCCAGTATCATCGGCACCGAGGAATCCTCCACGGGTATTGCCGCGATGTTGGATATGAGTATAGTCACTACCAGTTCCGACGGCTGGAGCTCGCCTAACTGGCGTTTTCCCATTAGTCTCAGTGAGAAGGTGATTATAATGTACAATATGGTGGATCTGATCAGTACTACTGCCATTTTTTATCTCCTTTCGGTTGATGTTGATATTTTGCCGCCTTATCCCGGTTTTATTCATTAGAATTTGCTGAAATGTGTTGACAATAGGGGAACATTGAGTTATAATTAAAGAAGTATTCCACAATAAATAATAAACAAGGAGCATTTAAAATGAAAGCAAAGTTTCACATTCCTGATATATGGGTACATAAGGATCTGAATCTGTATCTCATTGATATGATCAAGGAGCACCCGGAATTTTTTTATGACGATATAGAAATTGCTTCCTGCTACGGCTGCTTCCCATCTGCACTCTGGAACGGCGGACGCGCCCTTGGCGGTCTGGCGCTTGAGACGCAGATCACAAGCACGATAAAGGCGTTCAATGATAGAAATGTTCCTATAAGATATACATTCACGAACCCGACTCTTACCGAGAAGGATCTGAAGGACAAGTTCTGCAATCACCTCTGCGCCATTGCCGAGAACGGCTTTAATGAGCTCATCGTGAACAAGCCCTTTCTTGAAGATTACGTGCGCAGGAATTACCCCAAGTTCCCGCTGATTTCTTCGACGGTAAAGCAGATTGAAGATTACGATCAGCTTATGGAGGAGTTCAAGAAGGATTACAAGCTGGTTGTTCTTGACTACAACTGGAACAATGATTTCGAGAAGCTGGACAAGATCCCGCAGGAGCTTCGCTCAAGAGTCGAGATCCTTATAAATCCGTACTGCACTCCGCACTGCAAGCGCAGAAAGCAGCACTATGAGGTGCTCGGCGAGAGCCAGCGCAAGTGCAGCAAGCAGACTATTTATGAGCAGCTTGGAGCAGTAAGGAGCGTCAAAGATCCGATGGAGGACGCAAATAATTTCAACTGCCCCAATACCAGATACAATTTCTATCAGATAACACATTACAGCACGTTTGTTTCCAACAACGATGTCTACGGAAGATACCTTGACATGGGCTTTAATAATTTCAAGATAGAGGGTCGCGTACTCTCAAAGCCTAACGTAATCGAAAGCTACGTATATTATCTTGTAAAGCCCGAGTACCGCGACAGAGTCCGCCTTGAAATGCTGACGCACAGACCCCAGGTCGAGGAGATCAAGGAGCACCCGCGCCTTTTCATAGATAAAAATGGCAGGGAGATACCCCAGAGAAGAGTCTGATCGTTCATCTGATTGTTGATATTTATATTTTCATCTGAAAATCAAGTTGTTTTTCTTGTAAATTTATAGAAAATGACTATTGAATTAAAGGCGGAGTTATGGTATACTACAATAGATGAATAAAACGGCGCTAGGTTCGCTGTTTGGAATAAATCGGCAGGTAATTTTACCTGGCTTCGGGCGCTCCGTCTGAAGCATACCACAGGAGGAATTTGTTATGACTAATATCGAGTTTGCTGAAAAGATCAAGGGTTATCTGAAGGGAAGCAAGGCAAAGGCTAAGAAGTACGAGGATACCGTTGCTGTAAACTTTACATTCATCGACGATATGGACGACTTCTATGTTGCAGTAAGAGAGGGCGTTCTTGACGTTGCTCCTTATCATTACGATGACCTCCAGGCTAACGTTACCGGCGCTGCTGAGAACATCGAGAAGCTTTTCAGCGGCGATGTTTCCTTTGACGGCGCGCTCACCGACGGACTTGTAAAGGTCGATGGCGATGTTGCAAAGTTCAAGGCTCTTGAGGCTCTTGTTCCCGCTAAGAAGGCTGAGAAGCCCGTTGCAGAGAAGAAGGCCGCTCCTGCTGCAAAGCCCGCTGCGCCCGCAGAGAAGAAGGCTGAGACCAAGCCCTCTCCCGCTGCTGCTAAGCCCGCCGAGACCAAGGCTGCCGCACCCGCCGTTAAGCCCGCTGAGACCAAGGCTCCGGCACCTGCTGCTAAAAAGCATACCGGCAGCAAGAAGCACGGCAAGTAATTTATTGTTGAATTATCCAGGCGCCCGTGTGTTACTCCCGGGCGTCTGTTTGTGTTTTTTACCGCGAATATACCATTCAATTGCCGAATTTTGCGGAATACGCGGTACTGACGAATCGTATCCGGAAGGATTTGAATATAGATGAGATACAGATTTTCCTGCGCGGCTCTCGCGGCTATAATGCTGCTGAGCGGCTGCGCTTCGACTGATATACAGAACGACCCCCACAACCCCAGCGACCCGAACAGCCTTGATCTGATGGCTGATCTCGTTTCCGGCGGGAATTCCTCGGTGACTTCCCAGACGGAACAGAATGATAAGACAGCCACGGACGTTCCGGACGGCGCGCAGGCTCCGGAGATACCGTCAGGCTCGCTGCCTGAGATAGCCGTGAGCGGCTCCACGGAGGAAACCGCCGAGGTCCGGGACATGAACAACGACTTTGATATGTTCTACGAGGCGGTTCACGATAAGTTCGAGCTTACCGGCGAGGAGCTGAGCTTCGTTGATTACTCGCTGTTCGTAGGCGACAGCATTTGCAGCGGCTTTTCCGAGTATGGGATAGTTCCGCACGAGCATGTTGCAGCAAAGGGAAACCTCGGTTCCCGCAGCTTTTTTGACTATACGTTCAAGTACCGAGGCTGGGAGGGCAGAACCTATGATCAGGTGCTGAAGTCCGCTAATCCGCGGTACGTGTTCCTCTCGATGGGCATGAACGACGTCAACATGGTGGACGAAGCTACATACTGCGAGAATTACCGTAAGGTCATCGAGGCTACGCTCGAAGGAAGCCGCGCCGACGTTTTCGTTGCGGCGATAACTCCTGTGTGCAGCAAGTTCTGCGGAAACAGCGTTATCGACAGCTTCAACAACACCATGAAAAAGTATCTCGAGGAGAATTTCCCGGAGCGCGTGCACTACTTCGACTTCGGGCGATACCTCAAGAATGAGAAGAACGAGCTTCGCGAGTGCCTGCACTCCGGCGACGGCGTACACCTCGGTCCGTACGCCTACCGCATTGCCCTGTGGGAAATGCACCGCGCCCTGACCGAAGCGGGTCTGTGGGACGGCGATTCTGCGACAGGCACGTTTGAGGCGGAAAGTTTCCAGCCCGCTGACGAGGTTCCGCCGGTTTACACGACAGCCGAAACGACCGCCAAGACCTCCAAACCCGCAAAGACAACTAAGCCGACCAAGCCTGATAAGCCTCAAAAAACCACAAAGTCTTCCGGAACCACCAAGGAAATACCCGTAGAGGAAACTCCGGTAGAGGTAACGACGCAGGATACCAAACCGGCTGAGACTACGGCACCTTCCGGAACTGCGGATTCGGCAGTTCCGCCGAAGTCAAGCGACGACCTGATTCCCACCGAGCAGACCGAGCCGGTGGAGCTTCCGGCATCTTCGTCCGCTGAGATTGCTGAATAAAAAACGACCGCCCGTTTTTGTGGGCGGTTTTAAATTGTAAATCACCCGGCAAGAGCCGGGTGATTTTTGTTTTGATATTATTCGGAAAGCTTCTTCCTGATATATTCCTGAATAGCCTTCGGTGATGCAAGACCCTTTAACGCCTTGTTCGCCTGACCCATGAAGAACCCGAATACCTTCTGGTCGCCGCTGCGGTACTGCTCGGCTGCTTTCGGGTTGTTCGCGATTATCTCGTCGACGGTCTTTGCGAGGAGGTCGCTGTCCTCCTTTATCCACAGATCCTGCGCGTCCGCGATATCCTTCGGAGTGCCGCCGTTTTCGATCATCTCGCCAAGAATAGCCTTCGCGTTGGACTGTGAGATCTTGTCCGTCTGGAGGAACTCAACAAGCTGTGCGAACTCCCTGCCGCTGAACTTCAGGTCGTCCATGTCGACTTCCCCGAGGTTCTTTCTGCGAAGCAACTCGCCGGTCACGTAGTTTGCGACCGCCTTCGGATTGTCGTACTCCTGGATTGCTTCCTCGTAGAAATCGCAGATTTTCTTGTCGGATACGATGAGGTTCGCGTCCTGCTTCTTGATGCCGCACTGCTCGACGTAGCGTGCAACGCGCTGCTCGGGAAGCTCCGGAATGGAGCTGCGTATCTCGTCAAGCTCCTCCTCGGTGAGGATTATCGGAGGGATATCCGGGTCTGGGAAGTAGCGGTAGTCGTGGGCGTCCTCCTTGCTTCTCATCGCGGTGGTCTCGCCCAGAGCCTCGTTAAAGCGGCGTGTCTGCTGAATTACGCGCTCGCCGTTGTCGAGAAGCTCCTCCTGGCGCTCGATCTCAACTTCTATCGCCTTCGCGATAGCCTTGAGGGAATTCAGGTTTTTCAGCTCCGTTCTTGTGCCGAGCTCATTGCTGCCCTTCGGTGCGATGGAGATGTTTACATCGCAGCGTATAGAGCCCTGCTCCATCTTGCAGTCGCAGATACCCGCGTACTGTAACAGCAGCATGATCTTCTCCAGGTAAGCCACGACCTCGTCAGCGGAGTGGAAATCCGGCTCGGTGACTATCTCGATGAGCGGAACGCCGCAGCGGTTGTAGTCTGCGAGGGAAATGCGGTTAACATCGTCGTGGACGAGCTTGCCCGCGTCCTCCTCAAGATGGATACGATTAATGCGTATCTCCTTCTCTTCGCACTTGACGTTTATCTTTACCTTGCCTGCGAGGCACACCGGGCGCGGCATCTGTGAGATCTGGTAAGCCTTCGGCAGATCGGGGTAGAAGTAGTTCTTTCTGTCCCACTTGGTGAAGCGCGAAATGTCGCAGTTCATCACGTAGCCAGCCTTGATGATGTATTCAACGGCTTTCCTGTTCAGCACCGGGAGGGTTCCGGGAAGTCCGCTGCACACGGGGCAGCAGCGGGAGTTCGGAGTTCCGCCGAATTCAGCGGAGCAGGTGCAGAATACCTTGGAATTTGTGGAAAGCTCTGCGTGTGTCTCAAGTCCTATCGTAGGAAAATATGCGCTCATTCCTGTACCTCCTTAAAGCTTGGCGGGCGCAGTCGGAGCGAAGGTCTGCTCGAATGCGTCGGCGCACTGAAGAATAGTCTGCTCGTCGAAACGTCTGCCGATGACGGACATGCCCACGGGGAGACCCTCGGCGGTGTATCCGCAGGTCGTGGAGATACCCGGCAGAGAGGCAATATTGACGGTAACGGTGCAGATATCCGCGAGGTACATCTTGACCGGGTCGTTGTCCTGGGCGCCTATCTTGTACGCCGGAGTCGGCGCGGTCGGGGTGAGGATAACGTCGGCAAGGTCGAATACAGCGTTGTATTCCTTGATTATCTGCTGCTTGAGGGCGAGCGCTTTCTTGTAGTAAGCGTCGTAGTAGCCGGAGGAAAGCGCGTAGTTTCCGAGCAGGATACGGCGCTTTACTTCCTCGCCGAAGCCCTTGCTGCGGCTGTCGCGGATAAGCTCCTCGAAGGTGCGACCCTCGCCGCGGAAACCGTACTTTATACCGTCGAATCTCGACAGGTTGGAGGCAGCCTCGGCGCAGGCGATGAGGTAGTACGCCGGGATAGCGTACTTCAGCCCGGGAATGGAGCACTCAACGAGCTTTGCGCCCTGGGCTTCGAGCGTCTTTGCGGCGTTCATTACATGGGTCTTTACTTCGTCGTCGATGTCGTCGGAGTAGAACTCCCTTGGCATTGCGATCTTCATTCCGCTGACGGACTGTCCCAGCTTCTCGGTGAAATCCGGAACCGACTGGCGGGAGCTTGTCGCGTCGTGCGGGTCGTGCGCGCAGATGGCGTTGAGCATAACTGCGCAGTCGCGGGCGTCGGAGCAGATGGGGCCTATCTGGTCAAGGGAGCTTGCGAATGCGACAAGACCATAGCGGGAAACTCTGCCGTAGGTGGGCTTGATTCCGGTCACGCCGCAGAAGGACGCGGGCTGTCTGATGGAGCCGCCGGTGTCGCTTCCGAGCGCAGCGGGAGCGAAGGAAGCAGACACAGCCGCAGCGCTTCCGCCGGATGAACCGCCGGGAACTCTCTCAAGGTCGTAGGGGTTCTTGGTCTTGGCGAACGCGGAGGTCTGTGTGGAGCCTCCCATCGCGAATTCGTCCATGCTGGTCTTGCCGAGGAGCACGTAGCCCTCTGCGTTGAGCTTCTCGATAACGGTCGCATTGTACGGCGGTATGAAATTCTCAAGCATCTTACTTGCACAGGTGGTCTTGATACCGTCGGTGCAGATGTTGTCCTTGATGGCGAGCGGGATACCGGTCAGCGGGCTCACATCGCCGGAATCAATGCGCTTCTGTGCGTTTTCAGCCATCTCGAGCGCCTTTTCCTTGGTAACGGTGATGAAGGACTGTACCTTGCCGTCGCCGGCTTCTATATTTCTGAAATATTCTCCGCAGAGCTCTGCGGCGCTGATCTGCTTTGAATCCAGCGCCTTGCGGAGATCGCGTATCTTTGCGCGGGTGATATCCATAATTACCTCCTGTTTATTCAACTACCTTGGGTACGACGTAGCAGTTATCGCGGTTTTCCGCGTTGGAGAGCAGCTTCTCCGTCGGAAACGAGGGCTGCGGTACGTCCTCTCTTACCTCGCTCAGGGAAATGCTGTTGTTGTCCTTGGTATCGTCGTAGGTTAGGTCGAAGGTCTTGATTGTATCCATCAGGTCGATGATGTCGCCCATCTCGCCCATGACCTTTTCAAGTCCGGCTTCGTCGTAGTTGAGCTTGGACAGCTCGCACAGGTGCTGGATCGTCTTGAGTTCTACTGCCATGATATAGCGTTCCTTTCTTTATGAAGATGATACTATAATTAATAATACTGTACTATTATACTCCATTTCAGCAGATTTTTCAAGTGTTATTTAAAAATTGTGCAGGAAATCGTTGAATTTTTGCATTTTGGCATATTCACCAGAAATTTTGAAATATGGAATCTCCTATTCTTGCAAAAATAACATTCCAGGCTTCAAAACGCACCGTACAGCGGAGCTAAACGCAATAGATAGTCTGGACTAATCGGAAATATAAAACAATAATGGAATCTGATATACAATAAAATGAAAGATTGCCGGAAAGAAACTTGCAAAAGCCTCTTGACAAACCAGCGATATGGTGATATAATATGAACGTAAATTCAAGCGGACAAAACGAATTGTGCCGGAGAACAAAGCCGCAGGCAGCGTTGCCGCGGCAGTGAAGTATCTGCAACTTGACGATGGCAGAAATTTCACCTCAGCACAATCCACCGCGGATATAACGTATGATCAAACCGGCTCAGCGCTGCGCCGAATATCGCGGCGTCCGGCGGGTCTTCTGCCGGATCCGGTTTTTTTCAGTACTTATTAAGGAGTGAGCTTATGTTAATGAAAGAGGGAGAAACAAGGATCCCTGCGGGCTGCGCGATCTCGGGCTTTATCAACAGGAGCGGCAGAAGGACAAACGGCAGCGTGATCGTGAATTCCATTGCCTGTATGCACGACCGCTCGAACGGTCTGGGCGGCGGCTACGCCGGATATGGCATTTATCCGGAGTACAAGGATCAGTACGCGTTCCATGTTTTCTACGATTCCAACGAGGCGAGAATAAAGACCGAGGCGTTCATCGACCGCCATTTCGATGTCATCAACCTCTCGCGTATTCCCACCAGAAAACACCCGAACATCACCGACGAGCCGCTTATCTGGCGCTACTTTGTTAACCCTCTTCCCACAAAGCTCCAGGAGAGCCAGCTCGACGAGCGCACCTACGTTGCCCGCTGCGTCATCAAGATAAACGACAAGATCGACGGCGCTTACGTTTTCTCCAGCGGCAAGAACATGGGCGTATTCAAGGCGGTCGGCTACCCTGAGGACGTCGGCGAATTCTACCGCCTCGACGAGTACGACGGCTGGGCGTGGACAGTACACGGCCGCTACCCGACGAACACCCCCGGCTGGTGGGGCGGCGCTCACCCCTTCGCCCTGCTCGACTACACGATAGTACATAACGGCGAGATCTCCTCCTATGACGCGAACAGACGTTTCATCGAAATGTTCGGCTACAAGTGCAACCTGCTGACCGATACCGAGGTCATCACCTACATCATCGACTACCTCCACCGCCGCCTCGGAATGCCCCTTGACGACGTTGCGAAGGTCATCGCGGCTCCGTTCTGGAGCGAGCTTGAATCCGGCAGGTTCAGCCCGGAGGAAACGGCGAAGATACGCCATTTCAGAAACGTTTATTCCAGCCTGCTCATCACAGGACCCTTTTCAATAATCCTCGGATTCAACAACGGAATCATGGCGCTCAACGACAGACTGAAGCTCCGTTCGATGGTCGCTGCCGAAAAGGGCGATACGGTCTATGTTTCCAGCGAGGAATGCTCCATCAGGACGATGTCCCCGGACGTTGACAGGATATGGAGTCCACGCGGCGGCGAACCGATAATCGTGACCCTTGATAAGTAATGTGAGAGCAGAATTGAAAGGATGGTCTTAAGTGGCTATAAACTATATGAATCCTCTGTTTGAGGTAGTCCGCAACCCTGACCGCTGCATTAAGTGCCGCGTCTGTGAGCGCCAGTGCGCCAACGAGGTGCACCATTACGACCCCGACCTCGATAGAATGGTGTCCGATGAAACCAACTGCGTTGACTGCCAGCGCTGTGTAACGCTGTGCCCGACAAGAGCGCTCAAGATAAGAAAGAACGAGAACGAGTTCCGCGAGAACGGCAACTGGAGCCAGCAGGTAATGGACGAGGTCTACAAACAGGCAGGCTCCGGCGGAGTGCTCCTATCTGCGATGGGCAACCCACGCGAGTACCCGGTTTACTGGGACAAGATACTGCTGAACGCTTCCCAGGTAACAAACCCGCCTATCGATTCAATCCGTGAGGAGGTTGTCACATCAACCACACTCTATATCGGTGAGGCCGGAAACGTGCTTGAGGAGAAGCCGGAAAACTGCCGTGTACTTAAGATTAACAACCCAATCCTTACAAACACCGACCTTATGAAGATTAAGAATTTAAAGGCCGATGGCTTTAAGGTAGAGGTTTTACCTATTATATATTACAAGAACACAAGTCTTGAGAAAGCTGTAGACAGACTTTATATAGAGGCTGACCGTGCATACAGGGACGGAGCCAATATTATTATCCTCTCAGACAGGGGTGTTGATGAGAACCACGTTGCAATTCCTTCACTGCTTGCAGTTGCAGCATTGCAGCAGTATCTTGTAAAGACAAAAAAGAGAACATCTCTTTCTCTCATTCTTGAGTCAGGAGAGCCGAGAGAGGTTCATCATTTTGCTACACTGCTTGGCTTTGGTGCAAGTGCAATCAACCCTTATCTGGCACAGGATACAGTTAAGCAGCTTGTTGACGAGCATATGCTTGACAAGGATTATTATGCAGCAATCGATGATTACAACCATGCAATCATCACAGGTATCGTAAAAATTGCAGCAAAGATGGGGATTTCAACCATCCAGTCATATCAGGGCTCAAAGATTTTTGAGGCAATCGGCATTGACAAGAGTGTTATTGATAAGTATTTCACAAATACAGTAAGCCGTATCGGTGGAATTACATTACAGGATATCGAGAACGATGTGAATGAGCTTCACTCTGCGGCCTACGATCCGCTCGGACTTGAGACAGATGTTACACTTGACAGCAAGGGCAGACACAAGATGAGAAGCGGAGCTGATGACCATTTGTACAATCCGGCTACAATCCATCTTCTCCAGCAGTCGACACAGCGCGGTGACTACAATCTGTTCAAGCAGTACACAGCACTTGTGGATGAGGAAGAGAAAAATACAAATATCCGTGGACTTATGGATTTCAACTATCCTAAGAAGGGTGTCAAGCTCGAGGAGGTTGAGAGCGTTGACTCAATTGTGACACGTTTCAAGACAGGTGCTATGTCATACGGATCTATTTCGAAGGAAGCACATGAGACACTTGCAATTGCCATGAACCATCTGCACGGAAAATCAAATACCGGCGAGGGTGGAGAGGACAAGGATCGTCTCACAATCGGAAAAGACGGAAAGAACCGCTGTTCAGCAATCAAGCAGGTTGCTTCAGGACGTTTTGGTGTCACAAGCAGATACTTAACAAGCGCACAGGAGATTCAGATTAAGATGGCACAGGGCGCTAAGCCGGGCGAGGGTGGACACTTACCTGGAAAGAAGGTTTATCCTTGGATTGCAAAGACAAGACTTTCAACACCGGGTGTTGCACTCATCTCTCCACCACCACACCACGATATTTATTCTATCGAGGATTTGGAGCAGCTTATATTCGACTTAAAGAATGCAAACAGAGATGCAAGAATCTCAGTCAAGCTCGTTTCTGAGGCCGGTGTAGGAACTGTTGCGGCAGGCGTTGCAAAGGCCGGAGCACAGGTAGTGCTTATCTCAGGCTACGACGGAGGAACAGGAGCCGCACCTAGCAGCTCAATCCACAATGCGGGACTTCCATGGGAGCTTGGACTTGCAGAGACACACCAGACTCTTCTTATGAATGGTCTTAGAAATAAAGTAAGAATTGAGACAGACGGTAAGCTGATGAGTGGCCGTGATGTGGCAATAGCAGCGTGTCTTGGAGCCGAGGAATTCGGTTTTGCGACAGCTCCGCTTGTAACAATGGGCTGCGTAATGATGAGAGTATGTAACTTGGATACATGTCCGGCAGGAATTGCTACACAAAACCCTGAGCTTCGTAAGCGCTTTGCAGGAAAGCCGGAGTACGTTGAGAACTTCATGCGTTTCATCGCTGAAGAGCTTCGTGAGTATATGGCAAAGCTTGGCGTAAAGACAGTGGATGAGCTCGTTGGACGTGGAGATCTCTTAAAGAAGCGTGATAATCTAAGCGAGAGACAGTCAAAGATTGACCTTGACTGCATACTTAATAATCCGTTTGACGGCAAAAAGCAGAGTGTTATATTCGATCCTAAGCAGGTATATGACTTTGAGCTTTCAAAGACAAAGGATATGACTGAGATCATGACACAGCTTAAGAGCGCACTTGAGAGCGGACAAAAGCGCGCGATTGAGATTGAGGTAACAAATACAAACAGATCTCTCGGAACAATATTTGGTTCTGAGATTACAAAGAAATATGACGATACGCTGGATGAAGACACATTTGTTATCAAGTGTAACGGTGCAGGCGGACAGAGCTTTGGAGCATTTATCCCTAAGGGACTTACACTTGAGCTTGTCGGAGATTCAAATGATTACTTCGGAAAGGGTCTTTCAGGTGGAAAGCTCATCGTATATCCACCTGCAGGAGTCAAGTTTGAGAAGGATGATAATATCATCATCGGAAACGTAGCACTTTACGGAGCTACAAGCGGTAAGGCCTTCATAAACGGTGTTGCCGGTGAGCGTTTTTGCGTAAGAAATTCCGGTGCAACAGCAGTAGTTGAGGGTGTCGGCGATCATGGCTGTGAGTACATGACAGGTGGCCGCGTAGTTATCCTTGGAAAGACCGGAAAAAACTTTGCAGCAGGTATGAGCGGTGGAATAGCATATGTGCTTGATGAGGACAATGACCTTTACATGAGAACCAACAAGCAGATGGTATTTACTGAGGAGGTCTCAAACAAGTACGATGTATTAGAGCTTAAGGAAATGATAAAAGAGCATGTAACACTTACAAACTCAGAAAAGGGTAAGGAAATCCTTGATCATTTCAGTGAGTATCTTCCTAAGTTCAAGAAGGTTATTCCTTACGATTACAACCGTATGCAGATGGCTATTGTACAGATGGAAGAAAAGGGTCTTAACGCAGAGCAGGCACAGATTGAGGCATTTTATGCCAGCACAAGAGGCTAAGGAGGACGCAGATAATGGGAAAACCAACAGGATTTATGGAATATGACAGATGCGAAGCAGCGTCTGTAGAGCCAAAGGAGCGTATTAAGAACTTTAACGAGTTCCATGTGTTCCTTTCAAAAGAAAATCAACAGAAACAGGCTGCCCGTTGTATGGACTGCGGAGTTCCTTTCTGCCAGTCGGGAATGACAATAGCAGGCATGACATCAGGCTGTCCTCTGCACAACCTGGTTCCGGAGTGGAACGACCTTGTATACACCGGCAACTGGGAGCAGGCATATAATCGTCTGCACAAGACCAATAATTTCCCTGAGTTTACATCAAGAGTCTGCCCGGCATTGTGCGAGAAGGCATGTACATGCGGACACTGGGGCAGTCCGGTGTCAGTCAGGGACAATGAGCATGGTATAATAGAGACTGCATATGCAAACGGATATGCAGCTCCAAAGCCACCAAAGGTCAGAACCGGCAAGAAGGTGGCAATCATTGGTTCGGGTCCTTCAGGACTTGCGGCAGCAGACCAGCTTAACCAGAGAGGCCATGATGTTACAGTATATGAGAGAGAGGACCGCGTCGGTGGCCTGCTCATGTATGGTATTCCAAATATGAAGCTTGATAAGAGCATTATTGACAGAAAAGTTAATATAATGAAGGAAGAGGGCATTCATTTTGTCACAGGCTGTGATGTCGGAAAGGATATAAAGCCGGCAGAGCTTTACAAGAAGTATGACAGGGTAATCCTTTGCTGTGGTGCTAAAAATCCAAGAGACATAAAGGCAGACGGAAGAGATGCAAAGGGTATTTACTTTGCTGTTGATTACCTTACCCAGAATACAAAGAGTCTTTTGAACTCTAACCTGACAGATGGCAAGTTTGTATCTGCAAAGGGCAAAAATGTAGTCATTATCGGTGGCGGTGACACAGGAAACGACTGTGTCGGAACTGCAATCCGTCAGGGCGCCAAATCAGTCACACAGCTTGAGATGATGCCTTGTCCGCCTACAGAGCGTGCCGCAAACAATCCGTGGCCAGAGTGGCCAAAGGTCTTAAAAACAGACTACGGCCAGGAGGAAGCCATTGCAGTATTCGGACATGATCCACGTATCTATAAGACAACCGTAAAAGAGTTCCACAAGGACAAAAACGGCAACCTAAAGGAGCTTACAATTGTAAGTCTTGAGAGTAAAAAGGACGAGAAGACAGGCAGGTTCATGATGGTTCCGGTAGAGGGATCAGAGAAAAAGCTTCCGGCAGAGCTTGTGCTTATAGCAGCAGGCTTCCTTGGAACAGAAAGCTATGTGGCAAAGGCATTTGGTGTAGAGCTCAATGCCAGAACAAACGTAAGTACACAGGAGGGACATTACGCTACAAACGTAAAAAACGTATACGTGGCAGGTGATAACCACCGTGGACAGTCCCTTGTAGTATGGGCTATCAGAGAGGGACGTGAGGCTGCCAGAGAGGTTGATGAGAGTCTCATGGGATATTCATATCTCTCAGTACAGTAACAAATTATTATAGCAATTCTTCTTAATAAATTTTATTTCATACATTTTATAGCAAAATCCCGGTGCATTGTACCGGGATTTTTGACATACAAAATTACTGCTTTCTAAAGGTGTTGGCACTGTGGATAAACTAATTGAAATTTGACTTATAAGATGTTAAGATAGCAGTGTTTGACATGATAATAAAGATATTAGGAGCAGCAAATGAGTAAAACAGTATTTTTTGACATAGACGGAACAATATGGGACGATGACATGGTAATTCCTGAAAGCACAATAGAGGCTGTGGCAGCCCTCAAGGCAAACGGACATCTGGCATTTATATGTACAGGACGTGCCAGAGCCAGTGTGAGGTCAGAGAAGCTATTAAATATGGGTTTTGATGGAATAATTGCGGCATGTGGCAACTATATTGAAATGGATGGCAAAGTAATATACGAAAATGACCTGAGCGCAGATATGGTACAAAAGGTCATAAGGGTGCTTTCTGAGTGTAAAATGCCTGTAGTGCTTGAGGGCTCCACAGACTACTGGATAGATGACGAGGGCTTTGAGAATGATCCGTATGTGGATTACCTTTTTGAGTCACTTGGTGAGCATGCACATATAATAAGAGGATATGACGGCGAGATAAGAATTAATAAATTCTCTGCTGACGTGATAGATGGTACTGATTATGAACGTGTGAAGGCCGAGTTTGCCGATGATTTTCTGATACTTGAGCATGTGGAAAATGTAGTGGAGTTCGTGCCGAAGGGAACCTCAAAGGCAACCGGCATCAAATGGCTGTGCAATCATCTGGATATCCCGCTTGATGAAACCTATGCGATAGGCGACAGTGTAAATGACCTTGAAATGCTTGAGAGTGTAGGACATGGAATCGCGATGGGCAACTCAATGCCACCGGTTAAAGAAATTGCGGAATATGTCACATCGGATATTTCAGATGATGGAGTGAAAAATGCGTTAAAGCATTACGGATTGATATAGAAAATGTAAAATAAATATTAAAATGAAATATCACTGTTGACATTGAAATGCAATAGTGATATTTTATTTACAGAAAGAAATTAGCACTCGAAAGAAATGAGTGCTAACAGAGATAAAAGGAGGCAATACAATGAAATTAGTTCCATTATCAGACAGAGTAGTATTAAAGCAGTTAGAAGCAGAGGAAACAACAAAATCGGGAATCATCCTTACAAGTTCAGCACAGGAGAAGCCACAGGAGGCTGAGGTTATCGCAGTAGGACCTGGCGGAATGGTTGACGGCAAGGAAGTTAAGATGCAGGTAACAGTCGGACAGAAGGTTATTTATTCTAAATACGCAGGCACAGAGGTTAAGCTTGACGGAGAAGAGTACATCATCGTTAGACAGAATGATATTCTTGCAGTAGTAGAGTAAGATTAATTTACGGATAGAAGCTAAAGATCCGGTACGTTTTACATATCCGGTCATAGCTGCTTACATTTTGGAATTAAATATCAAATATATAAATAAATAGAAAGGTCGTATAAATCATGGCAAAGGAAATTAAATATGGCTCAGAAGCCAGAGCAGCACTTGGAGCTGGAGTAGATAAATTAGCAAATACAGTCAGAGTAACACTTGGACCAAAAGGAAGAAACGTAGTACTTGACAAATCATACGGTGCACCACTCATCACAAACGATGGTGTTACAATCGCAAAAGAGGTTGAGCTTGAGGATGCTTTCGAGAACATGGGAGCACAGCTTGTCAAGGAAGTTGCCACAAAGACAAATGATGTAGCAGGAGACGGAACAACAACAGCTACAGTTCTTACACAGGCAATGGTTCAGGAAGGAATGAAGAACCTTGAGGCAGGAGCAAACCCAATCGTGCTTCGTCGTGGTATGAAGAAGGCTACAGACAAAGCTGTTGAGGCACTTAAGGATATGAGCCAGAAAGTAAAAGGCAAAGAGCAGATCGCTAAGGTTGCAGCTATCTCAGCAGGAGATGAGGAAGTTGGTAATCTCGTAGCGGACGCTATGGAAAAGGTTTCTTCGGACGGCGTTATCACCATCGAAGAATCCAAAACTGCGGAGACAAAGACAATTCAGACAGAGCTTGACCTTGTAGAAGGTATGCAGTTCGACAGAGGATACCTCTCAGCATATATGTGCACAGATATGGATAAGATGGAAGCAGTACTTGATGATCCGTATATCCTTATTACTGACAAGAAGATTTCCAACATCCAGGATATTCTTCCATTACTTGAGAAGATTGTTCAGGCCGGTGCAAGACTTCTTATCATCGCTGAGGATGTTGAGGGCGAGGCTCTTACAACACTTATCGTTAATAAGCTTCGTGGTACATTCAATGTAGTAGCTGTAAAGGCTCCTGGATATGGTGACAGAAGAAAAGCAATGCTTGAGGATATCGCAATCCTTACAGGTGGTCAGGTAATCAGCTCAGATCTTGGACTTGAGCTCAAGGATACAACAATCGATATGCTTGGCCGTGCTAAGTCAGTTAAGGTTCAGAAGGAGAACACAGTCATCGTTGACGGTGCCGGAGACAAGGATGCTATCGCAGGCAGAGTAAGCCAGATCCGTGGTCAGATTGATGAGACAACATCTGAGTTTGATAAAGAAAAATTACAGGAGCGTCTTGCCAAGATGGCAGGCGGTGTAGCAGTTATCCGTGTAGGTGCTGCAACAGAGACAGAGATGAAAGAGGCTAAGCTTCGTATGGAGGATGCCCTTAACGCTACAAGAGCAGCAGTTGAAGAGGGAATCATCGCAGGTGGTGGATCAGCATATATCCATGCATCAAAGAAGGTTGCAGAGCTTGTTGATACACTTGAGGGCGATGAGAAGACAGGTGCAAAGGTTATCCTTAAAGCACTCGAGGCTCCACTTTACTATATCGCTGCAAATGCAGGACTTGAAGGTGCAGTAATCATCAACAAGGTAAAGGAGTCAGCTCCTGGAACAGGCTTCAACGCAGCTACAGAAGAGTATGTAGACATGGTTGAGAGCGGAATACTTGATCCTGTAAAGGTTACAAGAAGTGCATTACAGAATGCAACATCAGTAGCTTCAACACTCCTCACAACAGAGTCAGCAGTAGCTACAATTAAAGAGGACACTCCAGCAATGCCAGCCGGAGCCGGCGCCGGAATGGGCATGATGTAATTGTAGACAATGAGGAAAAAAGAAACCCGTGGTCACACTCGTGTGAACCGCGGGTTTTCTTTTTGACGAATGTCCGGATATGAGCAAGTAGCACGCGAGTGCGGATTGCGAATATACGGAGGCTGGTGTAAGCCAGCCGTGTCTACTATGTAGGTAAAATAACGCCACTGTCCATCAAAAACTTCTTTTCAAACAATTACACCTATGGTATAATGAGCGGTGTTGGAAAAAATACGACAACGAATATTTATATCGGAGTGAGAATTAATGAGTAAGGTTATAGTAGTTACCGATTCAAACAGCGGTATCACACCTGACGAGGCAAAGAAGCTTGGAGTTGAGGTGATTCCAATGCCTTTTTACATCGATGAGCAGATGTATTATGAGAATATCGATCTGACGCAGGAGCAGTTCTATGAGAAGCTTACGGCAGGCGGCGATATCAAGACATCTATGCCTTTGGTTGGTGATGTAACAGATAAATGGGATGAGTTTTTAAAGGAAAATGATGAGATTGTATACATTCCAATGTCATCAGGTCTTTCAAGCTCATGTGAGACAGCATATATGCTCTCGCAGGATTATGACGGCAAAGTGCAGGTAGTCAATAATCAGAGAATATCAGTTACAATGCGTCAGTCGGTTATAGATGCGAAGAACCTGGCAGAAGCAGGAAAAAATGCAGCTGAGATAAAGCAGATATTAGAGGATGCAAAGTTTGAGTCTTCCATATATATCATGGTAGATACTCTTAACTATCTCAAAAAGGGTGGTAGAATCACACCTGCAGCGGCAGCTCTTGGCACACTTTTAAAGCTTAAACCGGTGCTTCAGATTCAGGGTGAGAAGCTTGATGCATTTGCAAAGGCACGTACCGTAAAGCAGGCAAAAAGCATCATGATAGATGCCATGAAGTCGGATTTTGAGAAGCGCTTCAATAATCCGGATGGCAGCCAGATAAATCTTGAAGTGGCATACACGCATGATATTGCAGCAGCGGAGGCATTTAAGGAAGAGGTTCAGGCAGCATTTCCAAATAACGAGATAGTTATGAATCCGCTTTCACTTTCGGTCTCATGCCATATAGGACCCGGAGCGCTTGCAATAGCCTGCTCTAAGAAGATAGAGTATTGTAATAAATAATTATTAATAGTTACAAAGCATAATAAATATACCACTAAAATCAAGCAGTAACATGGCACAATGTGTCGTGTCAGAAAATACAAGGGAGGCATGTAAAATGTCAAAGGTAGATGTAGTAATAGGATGTTTCTATGGTGATGAAGGAAAAGGTAAGGTAATTGATTACCTTGCAGCAGACGCTGATGTAGCAGTAAGATGCACAGGCGGAGACAATGCCGGTCACACAATCAAAGCAAACGGTGTTAAATATGCAATGCACCTTATTCCGTCAGGTCTCTTATCAGGACATACAATCGGAGTGATCGGAAACGGAGTAGTTTTAAATCCGCAGGTTCTTTTAGAGGAAATCAACAACCTGAAGGAGCACGGATATGATGTAGATAAATACTTAAAAATCAGTGACAAAACGCATGTCATTTTCCCATATCACAGCAAGCTTGATGTAGCGCTTGAGAAGGTGAGACAGGCAAAGAAAATCGGTACTACAGGAAAGGGTATCGGACCTTCATACTGCGATAAGTATGAGAGAAGCGGAATCAGAATGGAGGATTTATACGCACCTGATTTCAAGGAGCGCCTTAAGGAGCAGACAGAGCTTAAGCTTGCACTTCTTAAGGTATATGATCCTGAGACTGATTATACAAAGGAGCTTGATTTCGACAAGATGTTTGCAGAGTACAGTGACTATGCAGCACAGCTTGAGCCATATGTATGTGATACAATCACCCTCTTACACAAGGCACTTGAGGATGACAAAAAGGTGGTTGTTGAGGGAGCACAGGCTACACTCCTTGACATCGACTTTGGTTCATATCCATATGTTACATCATCAAATCCTACAATCGGTGGCATCCTTACAGGAACAGGTCTTTCTGCTTCAGATATCGGAAATGTATACGGTGTCATCAAGGCATACTCAAGCCGTGTAGGTGAGGGACCATATGTGACAGAGCTTCTTGACGCAACCGGAGACAGAATCCGTGAGCTCGGACATGAGTACGGCACCACAACAGGCCGCCCGAGAAGATGCGGATGGTTAGATCTTGTCACCTTAAAATATGCCAAGCGTCTTAACGGACTTACAGCACTTTCTGTAAACCATCTCGACACAATCGGCAAGTTTGATACAATAAAAGTCTGCACCGGCTACGATGTTAACGGTGAGGTAACAGAGGGCTTTACCACAAATCTCAAGGTTTTAAACAACGCAAAGCCTGTATATGAGGAGCTAAAAGGTGGCTGGGGAGATGAAATTGCAAGCTGTAAGACTTTCGAGGAGCTTCCTGAGAATGCACAGAAGTACATCAGCTTCATAGAGAAATACATTGGAGTACCTGTTAAGTTCATCGGAACAGGTGCTGAAAGAGAAGCTATGATTGTGCGCGCAGACAATTAGTACAGCTAAAATATCATAGTATTAAAATTATAAATAATGTACAAAAGAGTGTTCAGAATTCACAAATTGAACACTCTTTTTTTATACTCTAATATCATAACAATTTAGCAGGAGGAGTATTAATGTGATAGAAATTAGTAATCTCGTAAAGAAATATGGCGACCATATAGCCGTAGATCATCTTTCGCTGACTGTTGAGCCGGGAAAGATATACGGACTTTTGGGACCAAACGGCGCCGGAAAGTCAACCACCATGAATATTGTTACCGGATATATCGGTGCTGATGGTGGAACAGTAAAGATAAACGGCTATGATATATTTGCACAGCCTGAGGAGGCAAAAAAATGTATCGGATACCTGCCGGAGATACCACCGCTTTATGTGGATATGACGGTATATGAGTATCTCAAATTTGTGGCAGAACTCAAAAAGCTCGACAGGAAAAAGAGAAAAGAAATGATAGCAGATGCCATGGACATGACCGGCATCACGGAGGTGAAAAACCGTCTCATAAAGAACCTTTCCAAGGGCTACAGACAAAGAGTGGGCTTCGCCCAGGCACTGCTTGGCTATCCGGAAATCATCATACTGGATGAGCCTACAGTTGGACTTGATCCAAAGCAGATAATAGAGATTCGTGAGCTTATTAAAAAGCTTGGAGAAAATCATACGGTGATACTTAGCTCGCATATTTTAAGTGAGATAAGTGCGGTGTGTGATCATGTGTTTATCATATCAAAGGGTAAGCTTGTAGCAAGTGATGCCACAGAGAACCTGATTAATCTCATGTCAAAGAACCAGGAAATTAACCTTGTTCTCAAATCAGACGAGATTGGTGCAAGAGGAATGCTTGAGAAGATAGTAAATGTTGATAAGGTCACATTTGAAAAGTCTGAGGAAGAGAAAACAGTGAAGGCTAAGGTTATAGCAAAAGCAAACTGCGATATACGTGAGGAAATATTTGAGCTTGCAAGTGCAATGCATATGCCAATCCTTGAGATGCATACTGTTGTGAAGTCACTCGAGGACGTATTCCTTGAGCTTACAGGGGAAGGAGATGAGAAATAATGCTTGCAATATTTAAAAGAGAATTCAAATCATATTTCCAAAACGTTATAGGATGGCTGTTTGTTGCAGCACTTCTTGCAGTGTATGGTCTATATTTTTATGTATACAATCTGAAAAACGGTTATCCGTATATCTCATATGATTTAAAGGGAATCGGTTTTATTATGATGATTGCAGTGCCAATCCTCACGATGAGATCACTTTCTGATGAGAGAAAGACAAAGACAGATCAGCTAATGCTGACATCGCCTGTATCTGTCGGCAGAATTGTCGCAGGAAAATATTTTGCAATGGCAGCAGTATACACAATAGACATAGCAATTTTTGCACTTTCACCGCTTGTGCTGTCAATATACGGCAAGGTGGCGCTCAGTGAAGCGTATGTGGCTTTGTTTGGCTACTGGCTTTACGGTTTATCATGCATCGCCGTGGGACTTTTTATATCGTCCATATCTGAGAGTGTGATAATATCTGCAATACTTACATTTGCGGCATTATTCCTTTCATACATGATGCAGTCCATCACAGGGCTCATCTCGTCAAGTGGGAATCTGCTCACAAAGGTGCTTAATTGCTTTGATTTGTACACACCATTTGAGAATTTTGTGAGTGGTTGCTTTAGTGTCACATCGGCAGCTTATTATGTGACGGTTATTTTGCTTTTATGCTTCCTGACGACTCAATCTATCCAAAAGAGAAGATGGGCATTTTCAAAGAAGATGATAGGCACAGGGGCGTTTTCAGCAGGAATGATTGTCATAATGTGTGCAATCTGTGTGGTTGTAAATCTTGTAGTGACAGCGCTTCCTGCCAAGTACACATCAATTGACTGTTCGGCTACAAAGCTGTACTCGCTCACAAGCGATACAAAGGACAGGGTAAGTAAGCTCGATGATGATATCACAATCTATGTTTTGAATTCCAAGAAATCAAAGGATGCAAAGATAGATGAGACAATCAACAGATACAAGGATCTTTCGAGTCATATAAAGGTAAAATATGTAGACCCGGCGACAAGCCCGAAGTTTTATCAGGATTACACAGACACGACACCTACCACAAACAGCCTTATCATCGAGAGCAAAAACCGTTCAAAGGTGATTGATTACAATGATATATATGAATATGACAGCTCATCATATTATTACGGATACCAGTCGCAGTCTAGCATCACAGGCTATGATGCCGAGGGACAGATTACAAGTGCTATAGAGTATGTCACAATGGATGCAGATGAGCTCCCGGTAATTTATCAGATAACCGGACACAATGAAACGGAAATAGGAAGCAATTTCCAGAGTGTTGTAAGCAAGGCAAATGCAAATCTTAAGAGTTTAGAGCTCTTTAACGAGGAAAAGGTGCCGGAGGATGCAACAGCCATTATCATTAATTCTCCGACTGTTGATTTCAACGAGGAAGACGCTCAGAAGGTGATTGATTATTTAAATAGCGGTGGAAAGGCAATGATTATCGGCTGCTACGCATATAATGATGAGCTTACAAACTTTAACAAGATACTTGCGGCTTACAATGTCAGCTTCAAGACCGGTGTGGTAGCTGAAAATGACAGCTCAAAATATTATCAGAATCCTCTCTACCTGCTTCCAACGGTTGAGACGACAGATTACACCTCAGATGCAACAGACGGATATGTATTCCTGGCAGGAAGCTGTGCAATCAGTTATCCTGAGGATACAGATGATGTGACATATACAAAGCTGCTTTCTACATCAGACAGCGCAGTTTTAAAGAGGGACTGGAAGAATATAACAACATCGAAGGCAGAGGACGCAGATGAGAACGGACCGTTTACTACAGGTCTTGCTGTAAATGATTCAAGCACCGGCGCATCGATTGTTGTGTTTGGTACGCCTTATGTGGTTGATGATTCATATGATAATGCCGTTTCCGGCAACAATGCAGACATGTTCAAGGATGTTATCACATCAATGACCGGAAATGTTGAGCTTGCATCAAGTGTGATACCGGTGAAGGATTACACTTTAAGCAATATCACTATAAATACGCTGCAGGCGGTTATTACGGGACTTATCATAATGGTAGCTGTACCAATACTGCTTATTATCATAGGAATCGTTGTATGGGCAATGAGGAGAAAGAAGTAGATTACAGGTAAAAGCGTATAAGAAATAGGAGAAAAAATGAATGAATAAGCAGAAACGCACCTTTGTGATACTTGCGATAGTTCTGGCAGCATCCCTGGCGGGCTACCTGGGACTTCTAAATTACAATAAATATAAAAGTGACGATGATTCGGAGAGCGAAAGCGACAGTGTTGAGGCACTTTCGCTGGACTCATCGGATGTTAATTCACTCTCATTTCTGATTGACGGTCAGGAGTATAGCTTCAGCCGTATAAAGTCAGATGGCACATCCGATGAGACAGGGTCAACGGAGTCTGAGAAAACAGACACAGAATCAGAGTCTTCTGATTCAGATGATGAAGAGCAGTGGGTCTGCGATAATGATACCTCTCTTAAAATCAATACAAGCAAGGTCATATCACTGCTTGGAAATGCCACAAGCATTACAGCTTCAAAGAAATTTGATTCAGATGCGGATACATCTGATTTTGGGCTGGATGAACCACAGAATGTTGTAAAGCTAAGCACCGATGACAAGGCATATACCATCACAATCGGCGAGAAAAACGCTATGCTTGGTGAGTACTATATCAAGGTAAATGATGATGTATATCTTTCAGGTACCACAATCCCTGGAACAATTCCGGATTCTATAGATGATATGATTGCAACTAAAGACAGTGAGAGTACTGAGACTGAAAGTGAGTAGCAATGGATTGATAAGTTACAATTTGAAAAGAAATTAAGAAATAGTTCATCCTTTTTTAATGAAATAGGTATTGAAATCATGCTTATGTTGTACCATTATTATTGTGTAGAATAATAATGGACAAACGGTGAATAGCATGAATCAGATGAACAAAGACAGCTACAGCATAAATATCACAGGTCTTACCGATGAAGAGGTAAGGCAGAGAGTGGAGGAAGGACTTACCAACAGAGCTGATATATCTACAGACAAGACGACAAAGGAAATTGTGGTTTCAAACGTTTTCACATATTTTAACCTTATATTTCTTGTTATAACGATACTTCTCATAATGGTAGGTTCTTTCAGAAATCTGACATTTCTGCCTATAATTATTGGAAATACGGTAATAGGAATTGTTCAGGAAATCCGCGCAAAAAAGACTCTTGAAAAAATGAGTTTACTGAATGCTCCGCATGCGGATGTCATCAGAAACGGCAGCGTAAAGCAGATTAGTACGGATGAACTTGTAAAGGACGATGTGATTTTACTTACCGCAGGAAAGCAGATTTGTGCGGATGCGGTTGTGATATCCGGAAATATACAGGTAAATGAATCACTGCTAACAGGTGAAGCTGATGAGGTAGAAAAGACAGAGGGCAGCACTCTCATGTCGGGAAGCTTTGTTGTATCGGGAGAGTGCTATGCACGGCTTGAAAAGGTCGGTAATGAATCATATATCTCAAAGCTGAGCCTTGAGGCAAAATCAATGGGCGGCAAGGAGCAGTCAGAGATGATACGCTCCATTAATTTGATTGTCAAATGGGTTGGCATAGTTATTATTCCGATTGGGCTTATATTGTTCTGGCAGAGCCATTTTGTGAATGGCGAGTCTATCACAAAGAGCGTTACATCGACAGTTGCAGCGATTATAGGAATGATACCGGAGGGCTTATATCTGCTGACCACAGTGGCGCTTGCCTTAAGCACTATGAAGCTTGCAAGGAAAAAGGTTTTGCTTCATGATATGAAAAGTATTGAGACGCTTGCGCGTGTGGATGTGCTTTGTGTGGATAAAACGGGCACAATTACTGAGCCTGATATGAAGCTTAAGGAAATTTTTCTCTGTAAAAACAGTGGAGCAGATGGCACACAGACAGCTTTGACATTAGATGAGCTTAAGAGTCTTATTTTAGATTATGCAAATGCCTCGGTTGACAACAATGCGACTATGCTCGCACTAAAAGCATATGCGGCGGATACTTTGACAAATAATACATCTGCACTGCATCGTACAGCGGTTTCACAGCTGGCCTTCTCGTCGAGCCTCAAGTATGGCAGCGTTACCTTTTCTGACGGAACATATCTGCTCGGAGCGCCGGAGTTTATCATGCACGAAGACTTTGCGCGCATTGAGGAAGAAATCATACCATACGCTGACAAAGGAGACAGAGTACTTTTGTTTGCAAGGTATGATGGAGAAAACGTGGAGAATGGCATAAATGGCAGCGTTACTCCGCTTGGATTTGTGGCACTTGCCAATCCTATCAGAGAGAATGCGGTAAAGACTTTTGAGTATTTCAAGAGTCAGGGTGTTGCGATAAAGGTTATTTCAGGTGACAATCCGCGTACTGTTTCAAGGATTGCCATACAGGCAGGAATTGAAAGTGCAGAAAGCTTTGTCGATGCGGCTACACTTGATACTGAGGATAAAATAGCCGATGCAGTAAATAAATATACTGTATTCGGACGAGTGACACCAAAGCAGAAGAAACAGCTTGTAAAGGCTTTACAGGCTAAAGGTCATACAGTTGCGATGACCGGAGACGGAGTCAACGATATACTTGCCATGAAGGATGCCGACTGCAGTGTGGCTATGGCATCGGGAAGTGAGGCGGCAGCCCAGGCAGCCCAGGTTGTCCTTTTGGACTCTGATTTTGCACATATGCCGGATGTGGTATATGAGGGACGCAGGGTAGTAAACAATATCCAGCGCTCAGCCAGTCTGTTTCTTGTGAAAAATATATTCTCACTGTTACTTTCACTGTTTTCAGTTATTCTTATGGTTACGTATCCGCTTGAGCCGGCACAGGTATCGCTCATCAGTATGTTTACCATAGGAGTACCGGGATTCTTATTGGCACTGGAGCAGAATAAGGACAGGATAAAGGGGCACTTTATCACCAATGTCATGCTAAAGGCACTGCCGGGTGGACTTACGGATGTAATAGCTGTCGGAGCGCTTGTCGTATGCGGAGAAGTATTTTGTATATCAGATGCAAGCATAGGAACGATAGCGACGCTTGTACTTTCGGTAGTGGGCTTCATGATTCTCTTTAAAATCAGTGAGCCACTCAATGGAATGAAATATGCTGTTATTATCGGAAATATAGCAGGTCTGGTATTTTCGGGTTTCTTCTTAAAGAAACTGTTTGCACTGACAGATTTGTCAAATATATGTATTCTTCTCATGATAGTGTTTGGCTTTGCGGCTGAGTCACTGTTTAGGAATCTGACACTTCTGGTTGAGAAACTGAGAGGCTCATATGAGAAAAAGAAGGGCTTCAATGTCTGATATTGAAAATCTGCATGGCACCATAGGTGTGTGGCAGCTTAGGACCAGGAGCCTTTCTTGATGGGCACGACAGATTTTTACAGTTCGCGCAGGTATTGCAGAGCTCTTTGATATTTTTCCGCTTTTGTGAGTCAAGCTTTATTATGAGGGCGGCTGTCTTAAGTGGCTTGAGCATATTTGAACCGGTGAGATGTATGCCATCAGGGCTTACGTGCTCAAAAATCTCAGGCAGCAGCTCAAGCGGATATTCATCGCCTAAAAATGACAGCTCAATGGCATAAAGAGAGCTTTCTTCTTCGACAGCCTTTGCAAACTGCTCATATGCGTTTGACAAAAGCATGAGGCTTAAACAGTCTGCTATGTATGCTTCCTCAAGCTGCTCATGGTTTAAATACAGCTCTGACAGCTCGTCTACACCGTTTCCGAGTGTCACGAGGCCGTAGGCATAGTGTGCCAGGGATACCCCGGGCAAATCCTGTTTTATGGAATAATATGCAAAGGCATCCACCAATGGAAGCATTGCGGTGTATATTGCCCGGATAAGCGGCAGTTTATCGTTATCAAAATGAAAACGGCTGCAGAATTCCTTCCAGTCTTTAGATGATAATTCAGGTGTGATTTTGCGTTTCATGGTTTTTTGGTTACATCATCAGATTCTTTATCAGAACCCTTTAAAAGTCTGTATACAAATGAATACGCCCAGATAAGCACCGGGATAATGATAGTTGCGGCAACGGCAGCCTTCCAGTAGCGCATGTCACTTGTGTGATCGAGCACAGTGGCAACAAATGCCACAACATATAAAAGTAATAAAAGGATGGCGCCAATCAGTGCCAGAATACGTTTTGTCTTTTTCATGAATTGTTCTCCGTGGTTTTTGAATAGTTATTTAATAATTATAATATAAAAAAACAAAATTGACGTCAAGCTGTTATTTTGGTATAATACATCCATATGTGAAGTTGAGGCTGTTTGGCCTCATATCAGTTTATAAAAGATAAAGGTGGTAGTAAAAATGGCTTTATTAGAAGAGTGGCACAAGATTGCCTACAATGACAAAGCAGATCAGGGAGAGTTACAGCGTTTTTGGCAGCATTATTTCCTCTTGGAGAAGGGTGTATATGAGAAGCTCCTTGCAAATCCGGATGAGGCAGTAGAGGGAACAGTCAAAGAGCTTGCTGAGAAATATGAGTTATCAATCATGGAGATGACAGGCTTCTTAGACGGAATCAATGACAGCCTTGTCACACCAAACCCAATCGAGGAGATGGATGAGGACACAAAGGTAAGCCTTGCATTCGATAAAGAAAAGCTTTATAAGAACATGGTAGATGCAAAGGCAGACTGGCTTTACAATCTCCCAGCATGGGATGAAATCTTTGACGCAGAGACAAAGCATGCGCTTTACCTCGAGCAGAAGAAGTCAGGAACAGTGGTAGTAGGCAAGAAAATCGGCCGAAATGACCCATGTCCATGCGGTTCGGGCAAGAAATATAAAAAATGTTGCGGAAAAAATGCATAAAGTACTTTACAGATTAGAAAAATAAGTATATTATCATTTTTTGAAAGGAACATTAGCATAATAACAATACGTTGAAGAGCACAGTAAGTATATTAAAAGCAGCAGAGAGGGAAGCCTTGGAAGACGAGAATCAAAGTCCAAAGAGTGGTGAAAGCTCCCCGGTGGATGATATACCGAATACCAGCTTGGAGTGGCTCCAATAAAGCCCGGTGATACCGTTATAGTCAAATGAGTTTCTGTCGGATACAGACAAGCAGTATGTTTTCAGGCGGAAAGAATGTGGGTGGAACCACGGTAACAAAGCTTATCGTCCCCGATGTCGCAGCAATGCGGTGTCGGGGATTTTTATATTAAAAATAAAGGAGAGATAACCATGAAGATAACATTGAAGGATGGCTCATCAAAAGAGTACAGCGAAGCAAAAAGCGTATATGAAATCGCAAAAGATATAAGCGAGGGACTTGCAAGAGCAGCCTGCGCAGGAGAGGTTGACGGAGAAATTGTTGACTTAAGAACAGTTCTTGACAAGGACTGCACACTCAATATAATCACAGCAAGTGATGAGGAAGGACTTCGTGTCATCAGACATACAGCATCACACGTGCTGGCACAGGCAGTTAAGAATCTGTTCCCGGATGCAAAAATCACAATCGGACCGGCAATTGACGATGGTTTCTACTATGATTTCGATTCACAGCCATTCTCAAGAGAGGATCTCGATGCACTTGAGGCAGAGATGAAGAAAATCATCAAACAGGGTCATGAGATAACAAGATTTACACTCCCTAGAGAGGAAGCAATCAAATTCATGAAGGAAAAGGATGAGCCATACAAGGTAGAGCTTATCGAGGAGCTTCCTGAGGGTGAGGAGATTTCATTCTATGACCAGGGTGGATTTGTAGATTTATGTGCAGGACCACATCTTATGAGCACAAAGGGAGTAAAGGCTTTCAAGCTCACAGCATCATCAATGGCATACTGGAGAGGTGATTCAAACAAGGCAAGACTCCATCGTATCTACGGAACAGCCTACAATAAGAAAGAGGATTTAAAGGCACATCTTGAGAGAATGGAGGAGGCTAAGAAGCGTGATCACAATAAGCTTGGCCGTGAGATGGAGCTTTTCACAACAGTAGATGTAATCGGACAGGGACTCCCGCTTATGATGCCAAAGGGCACAAAGATGATTATGAAGTTGCAGAGATGGATTGAGGACCTCGAGGATAAGGAGTGGGGCTATGTGCGTACAAAGACACCACTCATGGCAAAATCAGACCTGTACAAGATTTCAGGACACTGGGATCATTATCTTGACGGCATGTTTGTTCTCGGAGATCCTGAGAAGGACGGCGAGGAAGAGGTTATGGCACTTCGCCCGATGACATGTCCGTTCCAGTATTATGTATACAAGGCAAAGCAGCACTCATACAGAGATCTGCCTTACAGAATGGGTGAGACATCCACACTGTTTAGAAACGAGGATTCGGGAGAGATGCACGGACTGACACGTGTCAGACAGTTTACTATCTCAGAGGGTCACAATGTTATCCGTCCTGACCAGTGTGAGGAGGAGCTCAAGGCATGCTTCAATCTTAACAGATATGTCCTTAAGGTGCTGGGACTCGAGAATGATGTGACATACCGTCTTTCAAAATGGGATCCAAAGAACACAGAAAAGTATTTAGGAGATGATGAGTACTGGAACTCAACACAGGAGGTTCTTCGTAACATCCTTATTGAGGAAAATGTTCCTTTTGTTGAGGCCGATGGCGAGGCTGCATTCTACGGACCAAAGATTGATATCCAGGCCAAGAACGTATACGGTAAAGAGGATACCATGGTAACAATACAGCTCGACTGTGCTATTGCTGAGAATTTTGATCTGTACTATATTGATCAAAACGGCGATAAAATCCGTCCATACATCATCCACCGTACATCACTCGGCTGCTATGAGCGTACACTTGCATGGCTTATCGAGCACTACGCAGGCAAGTTCCCTACATGGCTCTGCCCTGAGCAGGTAAGAGTACTTCCTATCTCAGAGAAGTATGCTGATTATGCTAAAAAGGTAGCAGATGAGCTTAAGCGCAATGATGTCGATGTGACAGTTGACAACAGAGCTGAGAAGATCGGATACAAGATCAGAGAGGCTCGTATGGATAAGCTTCCATATATGCTTGTTGTCGGAGCTGACGAGGAGGCAGACGGCACAGTATCGGTAAGAAGCCGTTTTGAAGGAAATGAGGGTGTTAAGCCACTTTCAGATTTCATCGACCAGATTTGCAAGGAAATCCGTACAAAGGAAATCAGAGTGGAGCTTCCGGAAGAGGAAAAACACAGATAATTAATTAAAAAGCATAAAAAAAATCAATCAGGACATACTAGCCTATGCATAAGCAAAGGAGGCAAAAGTATGACAAGACTTGATTGTAATGTTGAAAAATGTGCGTATAATGCAGATAACTGCTGTAAGCTCAGAGAAATCGATGTGAAAGGAACTAAGGCAAAGAAAGCCTGCGATACACAGTGTGGCAGCTTTTCAAATAAGGCCTGTGACTGTGAGGTATCTGCAGAGTTAGCTATTCACAAGGAGACAGATGTGCACTGTGATGCGGCAAAGTGTAAGTACAATGATCACAATAGCTGCATGGCCAATCAGATTGGCATCAAGAAAAACTGTACACCAAACAAGTGCAGTACAGAGTGTGCAAGCTTTGAGTGTCAGGCGTAGACTAAGAGACGCATAATGACAGTTGCCCGGAGTATCAGGTTTATGGTGCTCCGGGTACATATATTTTCGTAATTTGTGATTGCTGCCGTATATATTACAGTGTGACAGACAGCAATTACAGTCAGGAAAGGAAAAATATGGATTATAATATAAATTTCCCACATCTTCATATATATCTGCAGCATGTGATAAAGAGCATATCAATAGGAAGCTTTGGTATTGCGATGTATGGCATAATAATAGCATGTGGTATGCTTGCGGGGCTGGGCGTGGCCTGCTATGTGGCTAAAAAATCAGGACAAAATCCTGATACATACTTTGATCTGGCACTTGTGGCAATCATATGCTCGGTGATAGGCGCAAGAATATACTATGTGGTATTCAGGTGGGATTTGTACAAGGATGACCTGCTTAGCATATTCAATATCAGGCAGGGAGGACTGGCAATTTACGGAGGAGTGATAGCAGCAATTATCACCACATTCGTTTTTGCAAAGGTCAGAAAGCTGTCGTTTCCACTGTTGTGTGATACGGCGGGGCTTGGACTGATACTGGGACAGGCGATTGGCCGATGGGGAAACTTTTGCAACAGGGAGGCATTTGGCGATTATTATGACGGACTTTTTGCCATGCAGCTTCCGGTATCAGCTGTCAGGACATCGGATTTGACTGAAAAGCTTATGTCACATACAACTGTGATAGACGGAGTGGAGTATATCTCGGTGCATCCTACATTTTTGTATGAATCCTTTTGGAACCTGTGCTTATTTATTTTGTTGATGCTTTATTTTAAGCACAGAAAGTTTGACGGAGAGGTGTTTCTTCTATATTTACTAGGCTATGGTATAGGAAGATTCTGGATAGAAAGCCTGCGTACAGACCAGCTTCTCATCCCGCATATCAATTATCCGGTGTCTATGGCACTTGCCGCCACTTTGGTGGCAGTATCAGCCATATGGATAGGTATTGTCAGATATAAGCAGATGAAAATGGGTAAAATGGTGGACACTCCACCACAATCCTCCACTAAAGAGTAAATTTCATATGTATTTTATAAAAAAGACGCAAAGTCCACGAAAAGACTGAGCGTCTTTTTTGTTGCTTTTTTATGGGAATTTGGCTTAAAGCCTTGATTTTGTGGGCTGTTAGGTGTAATATTGTAATCAAGTGGTGGAAAGTGGAGCGAAATACCATATAAGTGGAGTGAAGTGGTGGAAAGCTTCAAAATGAGGAAAAGGAGGATGGATGCCATGTTCATGGGCGAATATAATCATTCAATAGACGCCAAGGGCCGTATGATTGTCCCGGCGAAGTTCCGTGAACAGCTTGGTAATGAGTTCGTAGTTACCAAGGGCTTAGATGGCTGTCTGTTCGTCTATTCCAACGAAGAATGGCATCGCATTGAGGAAAATCTTCGCGACAAACCACTCACATCAAGAGAAGCAAGAAAATTTATGAGATTCTTCTTTGCAGGAGCAGCCACCTGTGAGCTGGACAAGCAGGGCAGAATCCTCTTACCGGCGAACTTAAGAGAATACGCAGGTATAGATAAGGAAGTTGTATCTGTCGGAGTATACAGCAGAGTAGAGATCTGGAGCAAGGACAGATACCTTGAGAACTCTGATTTTGACGATATGGATGAGATAGCAGATCATATGGCAGAGCTTGGCATAGGCATTTGACATTAAATGGAGAGACCACATGGAATTTAAGCATTATTCAGTCTTAAGGGACGAGACAATTGAAAATTTAAACATCCGTCCTGACGGGATATATGTGGATGGTACTCTCGGAGGAGCCGGGCACTCATATGAGATAGCAAAGAGACTTTCGGACAAGGGCAGGCTGATAGGCATAGATCAGGATGCAGATGCCATAAAGGCGGCAGGAGAGAGACTTGCGGAGTTTGGAGACAGGGGAACGATAGTCAGGAGCAATTATTCTGATATGAAGAATGTGCTTCATTCACTCGGAATTGAAAAGGTGGATGGTATTATGCTGGATCTTGGAGTGTCATCCTTCCAGCTTGATACACCAAAGAGAGGCTTTACCTACAGGAGTGAGGATGCACCGCTTGATATGCGTATGGATGACAGGAATTCCCTTACTGCAAGGGATATAGTAAATACCTACAGCGAAAATGATCTGTACCGTATCATCAGGGATTACGGTGAGGACAAGTTTGCAAAGAATATTGCCAAGCACATTGCAGCAGCAAGACAAAAGCAGGAGATAACGACAACAGGAGAGCTCAACGAGATAATAAAGGCAGCGATACCAAAAAAGGTCAGAGCTACCGGTGGTCACCCGTCAAAGAGAACATATCAGGCTATCAGAATTGAGCTGAATCATGAGCTTGATGTGCTAAGGGACAACCTGGATGACATGATAGATTTACTTAATCCGGGCGGTAGGATATGTATAATCACATTCCACTCGCTTGAGGACAGAATAGTAAAATCCAATTTCAAAAAAAACGAAAATCCATGTACATGTCCACCGAGTTTTCCGGTATGTGTATGCGGTAATAAATCGAAGGGAACGGTTATCACCAGAAAGCCTATCCTTCCGTCAGAAAAGGAACTTGAAGAGAATTCACGCTCGAAGAGTGCAAAGCTTCGTGTGTTTGAAAAGAATGAATTGTAGAATGACAGCAAAAGGAGCAGTTAAATGAATAAAACTACTTATTATATAAATGGGAATGCCGTAAGAGAGCTTGACGAGGCAGCACCGGTCAGAAGACCACAGAAATCGACAAGAGAGCTTGAGGAAATAAGAAGAAAGAAAAACAGAAGAAAATCTGCAAGAAGAAATCAGGAGAGAGCACTCTCAATGAACAGGGCATTTGTAGCCTTTCTCACAGTTTGTGTGGCAGCTTCAGCCTTTGTATCTGTTTCACTTATTCAGATAAGGTCAAATGTGACACAGCAGATGAATGAGGTTGCAGCACTTGAGAGCCGAATAAATGATATGAAGGCTGATAATGATGCCAGATACAAGCAGATTACTACATCTGTCGATTTAAATGCAATCAAGGATGCAGCTATCAACAGACTTGGCATGAAATATGCTTCACAGGATCAGATAGTTTATTACTCAATTGATAAGAACAACTATATGGATCAGTACAATGATATTCCGGAATAAATTGGAGGAATAATATTGGCAGCCAGGACAAGAAAAAGACCGGTAAGAAAAATCGGACGCAAAATGAAAACAAAGCTGTTTGCGTTGTTTATGTTAATAGTTGTAGCCATGCTTGGACTCATTGGCAGGCTGATGTTTATTGAATATACAAGCGGAGACGCATATACTAAAAAGGTACTATCATTACAGTCATATGACAGCAAAACAATACCGTTTCAGAGAGGAAATATTGTGGATTCAAACGGCACAGTGCTTGCTACGAGTGTGGCTGTTTATAATGTCGTACTTGATTGCTCGGTTATGACCAGTAAGAAAGAGTATATAACTCCGACGATAGATGCACTGACACAGTGCTTTCCTGATTTAGACAGGGCAACACTTGAGGATTATGCAAATAACAGCAAGGATAACAAATATATTGTACTGTTAAAAAAGCTGTCATATGATGCAATTCAGCCATTTGTACAGCTGCAGGATGCAACAGACGAAAAGGGCAATCTGAAGAATCCAAACATCAAGGGTGTGTGGTTTGAGACAGAGTATCAGAGAAATTATCCGTTTAAAACACTGGCAAGCTCAGTTATCGGCTTTACCTCCGCCGGAAATGTAGGTACAACCGGACTTGAAAACTATTACAATGACACTTTAAATGGTGTAAATGGCAGGGAGTACGGCTATCTGAATGCAGACAATGATTTCCAGAAAACAGTAATTGCTGCACAAAACGGAAATACCCTGTACACAACTATAGACGCAAATATCCAGTCGATTGTTGAGGATAAGATAAAACTGTTCTCAGATACTTATGCAAATAATGCAAGAGAAGGACTTGGCGCAGAAAATATTGCAGTCGTTATAGAAAATCCTAAAAATGGTGAGATACTGGCCATGGCGAATTATCCAAACTTTGATCTGAACGATCCGAAGAATATGAAGGATTACTATACACAAGAGCAGCTTGATGCAATGAGTGATGATGATACATTAAATACTCTGAATAAGCTGTGGCAGAACTTCTGTGTTACACATACATATGAGCCGGGGTCTGTACAGAAGCCTTTTACCGTGGCATGTGGACTGGATACAGGCACGCTCACTACTGATATGACATTTTTATGTGATGGATACGAGATGTTTGGCAGTGAAAAGGTATCATGCGTCAACCGTAGCGGACATGGAATAGAGACACTTGAAAAGGCACTCATGGATTCATGTAATGATGCACTCATGCAGATGTCATATAAGATTGGTGCAGAAAATTTTCTGTACTATCAGAGTGTATTTGGCTTTGGTCAAAAGACAGGTGTTGACCTGCCGGGTGAGGCAAATACATCAACGCTCATGTATACACTCGACAATATAAAGCCTGTCGATTTAGCGACAAACGTATTTGGACAGAACTATAACTGTACCATGATAGAGATGGTCAGTGCATTTTCCTCACTGGTGAATGGCGGAAATTATTATCAGCCGCACGTAGTAAAGAAAATCGCAGATGACAACGGCAATACTGTAAAGACAATTGAGCCTACACTGCTAAAAAAGACAGTGTCAGAGAATACAAGTGCGACACTTAAAAACTACCTGCAGAATGTAGTTGCAAACGGAACCGGTAAGGTGGCAAAGGTTGACGGATACTCAATGGGAGGCAAGACAGGAACAGCGCAGATGTATGATGAGACAACGCACCTTAGAAAGAGGGGCAGCTATCTTGTATCATTTATAGGCTGTGTGCCTGCGCAGGATCCGCAGCTTGTTATTTACACTGTAATCGACCAGCCGAATGTACAGGATCAGCCTCACAGTAACTATGCACAGAACCTGACCAGAGAGATATTAAAGGAAGTACTTCCGTATATGAATATATACCCTGATGAGGAGCAGACCGGTGTAAATGCTGACCTTACGATAACAGGCGCAAATCCTCCGACAGGAGAAAAGGTCACCCAGGAGGGTGAGCAGGGCGAATAGAGAATAGCCTCAATATTTTTTGCATATATTAGTGTAAAAATATTGAGGCATTTTTGTTCATGATACTTAACAATACGCGCTACAGAAGAAAAATATGCGTATTTTGCAGTATACTGACAGCTGTTCTTATCGCCTTGTGTTTCAGACTGTTTTATCTCATGATAGTAAAAGGCGGTTATTACAGTAAAAAGGCAAGCGCGCTTCAGGAAAGAGAGCGTGATATTGCAGGAATACGCGGAGATATAGTGGATAGAAATGAAAGGATAATAGCGACAAATGAAACTGCATATAACATAAGCGTTATACACAATCAGATAACCGACAAGGAAGCAGTCATCTCTGTTTTAAGCAGTGAGCTTTCGATTGACGAAAAGACTATCCGCAGTAAGGTGGATAAGGTTACATCCATTGAAAAAATAAAGAATAATGTCTCTAAAAAAACAGGCGATAAAATACTATCATATGGCTTGGCAGGGGTAAAGGTTGACGAGTCAAGTGTCAGGTACTATCCGCTTGATGAGTTGTTTTCAAAGGTTATAGGCTTTGCAGGAGCAGATGGTCAGGGTGTTGTTGGGCTTGAGACCACATATGATGAAATTCTGCGTGGTACACCAGGGCGGATATACACTGTATGTGATGGCAGAGGTGTGGAGGTGAAGGGCTATAAGGAGAGAAGAGAAGCTCCACAAAAAGGAGACACACTTGTCACTACACTCGACATAAATATACAAAGAGTATGTGAGAAAAATGCAATGATGGCATATGCACAAAACCTGGCAGACAGTGTGAGTATAATTGCCTTAAACCCTAAAAACGGAGAAATATATGCCATGACCGACTACCCGGAATATAATTTGAATGATCCTTTTTCGTGTGAAAACCATGATGAAGCCTGGAGAAACGGCTGTGTAAGTGATACATATGAGCCAGGTTCCGTATTCAAGATACTTACGGCAGGAATCGCACTGGAGGAGGGTGTGGTGAGCCTTGATGACA